>Ga0247609_10001640_pt1 | contig 25940 bp, 16 predicted proteins | sample 172DNAGHGlowgp2_FD_193487 | JGI IMG/M metagenome (GOLD analysis project Ga0247609, IMG submission 193487) | Sheep rumen microbial communities from Palmerston North, Manawatu-Wanganui, New Zealand - 1728 DNA GHGlow gp2 | ecosystem: Host-associated > Mammals > Digestive system > Stomach > Rumen ...
ATGAGTTAGTCTTAACTGACGGATCTCCTATGTTCCTACTCGATAGTTTCAAGCTTTGGGGCGAAGAGCTATGGGGCTGGTATTACTTTGTAGAAAGAGAAGTCCCAGTTCTTGACGGTCATGGCGGTCATAAGTATGTTACCAAAACAGTAAAGAAGCGGCTAGTAAATCAGCAGTACATTATCACAGCCAGAGGATCTGCCAAGACCTTATACGATGAGTGTGTTCATGCTTATGGACTTGTCATGGATCCAGACACGACACATCAGATCGCTACTGCGCCAACTATGAGACAGGCATTTGAAACGTTATCGCCTCTTAAAACTGCGATCGTTAAGTCAAGAGGCCCATTATTCTCATTTCTTACAGCTGGATCAATAAACAACACAACTGGTTCTAAAGCAAATCGCCCAAAACTTTTCTCTTCTAAAAAAGGTATCGAAAACACAATATCGAATTCGCTTCTTGAAGTCTTACCGATGAGCGTCGATAAGCTTCAGGGCTATAAGCAGAAATATGCAACAATCGATGAGTGGCTTTCCGGCGATACAAGAGAAGACGTTGTAGACGCATTAAGACAGGGAGCGACTAAAAATGACGATTGGCTTATTCTACTTACTTCTTCAGAGGGAACTGTACGAAATGGAATCGGAGATACGATTAAGCTTGAGCTTATGAAGATTCTTAAGGGCGAATACTATAACCCTTACGTTTCCATTTTTTATTACAGGCTTGATGACATCAAAGAAGTTGCGAACCCTTCAATGTGGATTAAGGCAAACCCGAATCTTGGAAAAACCGTCCAGATGGACGCTTACGAACAGGATGTTGAAAGGGCAGAGCAATCTCCTTCATCGAGAAATGAGATTTTGGCTAAGCGTTTCGGAATACCTCTTGAAGGCTTTACTTACTTCTTTACGTTTGAAGAGACAAAGATCTGTGACCAGCGACTTGACTTTTGGGAAATGCCATGTGCTTTGGGTGCTGACCTTTCTCAGGGTGACGACTTTTGTGCTTTTACGTTTCTCTTTCCTCTTAAGGGCGATCAGTTCGGAGTGAAAGCCAGATCCTACATTACTCAGTATACGTTCGATAACCTTCATCGTTCTCTACGTGAGAAATACGAAGAGTTTATAAAGGAAGGCAGCCTTATCGTGATGGATGGGACCGTTCTTGATATTGTTGAAGTCTATGATGACCTTGCGGATCATATAGATAAAAAGAATTATGATATTCGTGCTTTTGGTTACGATCCGTACAATGCTCAGGCGTTTGTCACCAGATGGGAATCTGAGTTTGGAACGTATGGTACAAGGAAAGTTCAGCAGGGCTCTAGAACTGAAAGTGTTCCGTTAGGCGAAATCAAGAAGCTTTCCGAGCAAAGAGGAATCCTTTTCGATGAGTCCATCATGTCTTTTACGATGCAGCATTGCATAGTCAAAGAGGACTCAAATGGAAACAGGAAGCTGATTAAGAAACGAAGAGAAGAAAAGATCGATAACGTAGCGGCCATGCTTGACGCTTATGTGGCTTTTAAGGATTTTGGAGACATGTTCGAATAATTCAAAATGAGCTAGTAGAAAGGTGATTTTATGGTAATCGTTGATAGATTAAAACATGCATGGGATGCGTTCCAGCAAAGAGAGCCCCCTCTCGATCAGCTTGGCCCGTCTTCATTTAGTTCAAATCCGCCGTATATGAAACAGCATTACATTAACTCACGACGAACAATGCTGAGTTCTATTTTCAATAAGATAGCTGTCGATGCTGCAATGACTCGTATCGAGCATATCAAACAGAACGAAGACGGATACTACGTTGAAACTGTAAAAGACGGGCTTAATGACGTTTTAACATTAAATGCTAACATTGATCAGTGCGGAAAAGCTTTTATTAGAGATATCATCATATCCATGTTTGATGAAGGAGTCGTAGCTGTAGTTCCAACTTACGCCACTGCAGATCCGAATCTTACAGAAAGCTACGATCTCATATGTGCAAGAGTTGGAAAGATCGTTCAGTGGTACAGAGATAGTGTCAGAGTTGAAGTTTTTGATGAACATACCCAGATGAGACGAAGGATACTCTTTAAAAAGTCGTATGTTGCAATAATCGAGAACCCGTTTCATGAGATCATGAATGAACCGAACTCGACATTGCAGCGTCTAAACAACACTCTCGACAATCTTGACATTTACGATCGAAGACAGGCGGCCGGCAAACTCGACATGCTTATACAGTTTCCAACCCCGATCAGGACCGATGCCAGACGTAAAGAAGCTGAGAAAAGAATTAACGGTCTTGAGCAACAGCTTCGAAACAGCGAGTTTAGTATCGGCTATATTGACGCCACAGAAAAAGTAATTCCGCTTGGAAGATCCATTGAGAATAATTTGTGGTCTCAGGCGCAGGATCTTACTGATCAATTATTCAATCAGATCGGAATGCCAAAAAGCGTTTTCGAGGGAACAGCAACCGACGAAGAGAAGGTCTCTTACTATAACAATACGATTTCTCCAGTTCTAGCAGCAATCGCTGACGAATTCACAAGAAAGTTCTTATCAAAAACTGCAATTACGCAGGGACATATCGTCGATTATTTCCAGAACTTCTTTAAGCTAATTCCAGTTAGTAAGCTTGCCGAAATTGTCGATAAGTTTACTCGAAATGAGATTCTTAGCCCGAACGAAGTACGAATGGAACTTGGTTACAAGCCTTCTGATGATCCGAAAGCAAATGAACTTAGAAATCGTAATCTTAATACCTCTAGCGAAGGCGATCCTAGTAATTTGCCAGGAATGGAAGCATTTGATCTGAATGAAACACAAAATGAAGAAAGGACAACAGGTGATGAAGAAACGGGATTATGACTTTTCCGGTTACGCGACAAAGAACGACCTTCTTTGCAGCGACGGAAGAGTGATAAGAAAAGATGCCTTCAAAGATTGTGACGGCAAAGTCGTTCCTCTGGTTTGGAATCATGGCGGACGTACTGACCCGAGCGAAATCATTGGGCATGCTCTTCTTGAAAACAAGGACGATGGTGTCTATGCATATGGCTATTTTAACGATAGCGAAAAAGCCCAGACTGTCAAACGGTGTGTAGATCACGGTGACATTACTGGGCTTTCTATTTATGCCAACTCTTTGAAACAAAGATCCAACGAAGTTCTTCACGGTCTTATCCGCGAGCTTTCCTTGGTTTTAGTTGGAGCGAACCCTGGTGCCACTATTGATTTCGTTATGCAGCACGACGGAGAGTCTCTCGATAGTTTCTACTACTATCTGAATGGAGACGATTGTGAGTTCCAGAACACAAGCTTCGAGGTTGCCCATGCTGATAACGACGATGTCGAAGAAGGAGACGTTGAAGAAGAAGGAGACGACGAAGAAGGAGACGACGAAGATATGGGCGAAGAAACAGAAGCTGAGAAAGTTCTAAAAGGGCTTAATAAAGAACAGAAAGAAGCGGTTCTTACGTTGATTATGGCTGGTCTTGTAGACGAAGGGCTTGTAGACGAAGACGATTTAGCCCATGCCGATGAAGAAACTGACGATTCTGAAGAAGCAGAAGATATTCGTGATAAAACCCTTTCTGTTTTAGATTCGCTTACTGACGAACAGAAAGCCGCGGTACTTGCTCTTGTTGAAACTGTAGTCGACGACGCTAAAGAGCGAGCCAGCGTTAAACATGCTGACGAAGAAGACTACGAAGACGAAGAGAACTATGAAGAAGAGGAAGAAGAGACTGAAGATGAAGACACCGAAGAGTCCGACAACCTTTTCGACAATCTTACAGATGAGCAGATCGAAGACGTGATGAACTACGCCGAAAGTCTCGCTAATGGAACCAATGATACAGAAGAAGAATTAAAGGAAGGTGCAAACATGAAGAACAACGCATTTGAACACTCTGACGCTGCTATCCGGGATGCCTATGTTGGCCTGGTGGAAACAGCAGTTTCCGATATTGCTAGGACCAAGCGGGGAACACTTTCTGAAGCAGTGCTTAAACATGCTGATGAATTTGGATTTAGTGAGGATTCCCTCCAGCATGCGTACCCGACGAACGAGTTCGGTAAAGAGGTAACCTACGGCATCTCTAATATCCACTACCTGTTCCCGGATGCCAAAGCGGTGGGGGAACCTGAATTCGTTCAGCGTAACCAGGAGTGGGTCTCCAAGTTTCTTGGCGCTACCCGTCACTCCCCGTTTGCAAGGACGAAATCCATGTACTTTGACATTACTGCTGATGAAGCAAGGGCTAAGGGTTATGTGAAAGGTACTAAGAAGGTTGAGGAGGTCATCGTCCTTCTGAAGAGGAAGACTGATCCCTACACGATTTACAAGAAACAGAAGCTTGATCGTGATGACAAGCTTGACATTGCCAACTCCTTCGACGTTGTGAAGATGATGCGTAACGAGCTTTCTGTAATGCTTGATGAGGAAGTTGCTCGCGCTGGTATGATCGGCGATGGCCGTAGCCCGGCTGATCCTGATAAGATTCCGGAACTGAACATTCGTCCGATCTACTCTGACGATGATGTTTACTCTATTAAGGTTACCGTCGTCGTTCCGTCTGATGCAACTCCAGATGAAGTTGCCAAGCTGGTCATCAGAGAGATCATTAAGCGTCGTAAGGATTACAAGGGATCTGGCCGTCCGATGTTCTTCATTAACCCGGATTATCTGTCTGATATGCTTCTTATCGAAGACGGTATTGGCCGTTCTCTGTATCCGACTGAAGCTGAACTTTCCAGCAAAGTTAGAGTTTCTGAACTGGTTGAGGTTCCGATCTTTGAGAACGTTACAAGGACTTCTGGCGCCAAGACCCTTAAGCTGGTTGGCATTATCCTGAACCCGATTGACTACACTTATGGTACTGACCGTGGCGGTGAGAAGACCATGTTTGATGGATTCGACATTGACTACAACCAGGAGAAATACCTGCTTGAGACCCGTTGCTCTGGTGCTCTTACCAAGCCGTATTCCGCAATGGTCGTCGAGATCGATGCCAGCGGAGCTCCGATCCACAGCAACGGCAACAACGGCTGATGAAATCTTTGGAAAATTCAAAATGACTAGAAATTAAGGATCCGGAGGTGCTGATGAATGGTGAACAGGTTTTATGGGACAGTAGGCTATGCCACAAACGTTGAAACTGTTCCAGGTGTATGGAGGCCGAAGATAGTTGAAAGAAACTATTACGGAAACATCTTGTCTAGTGGAAGACGCTGGGACAGAGCAGACGACTCTCTTCAGCAAAATGACAACCTTAGAATTACAAATAAGTTTAGCATTTTGGCTGACCCGTTCGCCTATCAGCACTATAACGAGATTCGGTACATTGTGTACGGTGGCGTTAAATGGAAAGTCCGAGATATTACGATTGAAGGACGAAGACTGATCATGAGTCTGGGGGAGGAATACAATGGAAGCGAATCGTAAGTCAAGATTAGATCTTGATAAAGAACTTCGAGAACTGCTTGGCTCAAATAACGTTTACTTCTCTCCTCCAGAATCGATCAGTCTTAAATATCCTTGCATCGTCTATCACGTTGATTCCATCGATACTCCAAAAGCGGATAACAAGAACTATTTTTTGAATAAAAGATACATCGTCACAATAATCGACGATGACCCAGACTCCGGTGAATTTGATGAATCCCGGGGTCTGTTTTCTTTGGTTGAAAAGTTCTTAATGCATTTCCCACTGTGCCGATATGCGAACCACAGAGTTGTAAACAATTTGAATCATGACACTTTTTATCTATATTACTAACACATACGGAGGTAAACAATGAGCGCTTTAGTATGGGATGCTCCTGGCAAACATTTTTATGAAACGGGTACCGACCATGGTGTTCTTTACCCGATGCTTGCAAGCGGTGATGCGTATGCTGCCGGTGTAGCTTGGAATGGTCTTACTGGGGTTACTGAGTCTCCTTCTGGTGGTGAAGCTAGCCCGATTTACGCTGATAACATTAAATATCTTAACCTGTATTCTGCTGAGGAGTTCGGCGCCACTATCGAGGCTTACTTTGCTCCTGATGAATTTGCGGAATGCGACGGAACTGCTCAGGTTTCTGCTGGTGTAACGATTTCTGGCCAGAAACGTAAAGCGTTTGGTTTCTCCTTCAGATCCATTATCGGTAACGATATCGAGAACAACGATTATGGTTATAAGCTCCATCTGATTTACAATGCGATGGCTGCTCCGGCTGAGAGAGGCTACACGACTGTTAATGACAGCCCTGAAGCCATGACCCTTTCTTGGACTGTTACCACTACTCCGGTAGAGGTTGGAGGCAATTACAGACCCACTTCTCATATCGTCATCGACTCCAAGAAAACAGATGCTGCGAAACTTGCTGAACTTGAGTCTATGCTGTATGGATCTGCCAACAGCGAACCGACTCTTCCATCTCCTGCTGAAGTTATCGCGATGTTTGCCTGATTAAGACGGAGAATAAACGATGGTCAAACCGTATGATGAACTAATGCATTACGGAGTCAAAGGGATGGAATGGGGAAATAAAAAAGGAACCAAAGAAATTCAAAATCATCCTGCTGTCTCCTCACATGCCAGGAATTATTTGAAGAAGTTTGGAGCTTATCAAAGAACCAGGTCATTATACGTACGCGGGAAGGCTAAAAAGAAGGACATCGAAAGCGCTAAAGAAGAGGCTCGTAATGCGGCCATCGAATACAAGCGACAGTATCGTAAAGTGGCGGCTTCTAATGCTATTTCTAACAGAACCATTGGGGCTGGCAGTATGACAAAGAAGAAACCACTTTACGATCCTAACGCTCCTGAAAACGGTCTTAATACTGGAACAGTAGACGCTGGAACTAGAAAACAGAACGGTCTTAAGACTGGAACAGTAGACGCTGGAACTAGAAAACAGAACGGTCTTAAGACTGGAACAGTAGACGCTGGAACTAGAAAACAGAACGGTCTTAAGACTGGAACAGTAGATGCCGGATCAAGGAAGCCGGAACGTGTAAAAAATGACCGAGAATCTTTAAAGAAGTTCTTTGAAAAATTTGAAGCGCAGCAAAGAAGATACAGAAAAGGTATGCGCTCTAAATGATTTAATTAAAGGAGGAAAAACATGCTTAAGAAAGCTATTACTTACATCAATTCTGATACTGGAAAAGAAGAAACAAAGGATTTCTACTTTAACCTCACCAAGGCAGAACTTGCCGAACTTGAATATTCTATCCCTGGAGGTTTCGATGGAATCCGTGATGAGATCACCAACCAGCTTAATGAAGGGCGTGTGATTATTGGCGCTCTTCTTGATGCTTACAAACTTATCATTGCGAAATCGGTTGGTACAAGGACCGGCGACGGAAAGTTTGTTAAGCCTAAAGATTTTGTAGAAGCCTTCCTTGCTTCTGACGCTTATTCGGAACTTATTCTTGAGCTTATGAACGTTGAGAACGAAAGCAAGATCTCTGAATTCTTCAGCAAGGTTGTCGTAGGACTTCCTGAAGGTGTAAGAGACGAAGTGAAGAAAGAAACAGAACGTCTTAAGCTTGAGGTCATTTCTGGTGGTGAAGTGATCGATGAACATTGACGAGTATGAAATCGTCGTTGCTGAAAATGAGTTTTATGACGAGGTTCATGAGAGATTTGTAAGCTCAGATCCTTGTAAACTGGTTTTAAGACACTGCTTGAGATCAGTCGTTGAATGGGAATGCAAAACTAAAAAGAGTTTTTTCATATCAGATCGTCTTACTCATGAAGATTTGAGACTTTACATGAAGTACATGACGGTCAACGGAGACTTCGACTGGTTAGTCTACGAAGCAGTTACCGCGGATCAGCTAAACGAAGTCTCCAAATACATGGATGATCCAATGACGGCCAGTACTTACACAGATTTATCAAAGTATGGTCGTAAAGCTATGCCGCGAGGAAAAATTGTAACAGCAGAATCATTCTACAGCGCCATGGTAAGTCTAGGGATTCCTTTCGAGTGCGACGAATGGCACCTTAATAGGCTCGTTGCACTTATCCGTTTTTGCGATGTTCAGAATAATCCCGGAAAGAAGATGGCACAGGGCGATCTCTTAAGAGCATACGCCGACATCGGAAAAAGCAATAAGGCGCGCTTTAACAAAAGAAGGTGAAAATTCAAAATGAAGAAAGAAACAGCCTCTACTGATGGAATGCTTTATAACGAAGACCTTGAAGGATATTACTCAGTAAAACCAAATGTTGTGAAGATCACTGAAACAGCAGGTCAGAAGAAGACGACCTTTACAACTCCTATTCTCTTTAACGGAGAGAAGCCGAAATGCGATGGCTATTTCAAAGTTGTTGACGGTAAGAAGTATCTTTATGTGTCATGCCAGGAAAAGAAAGGTTTTGTACCGGCTGAGGCACTTAATAAACTGTAAATGCTATTTTTCTGAGGGAGTTGCATTATGTCGATACGGTTTGAATACAAGTCTAGTGACCGGACTGAAGGTTTTATTAAGAAATTACAGGAAGATTGGGCTAGATCCATTCTCGAAAGATATGGCGAGAAAGGCGTTCAAATACTCAGCGACGCAACTCCCAAAGATACAGGTGTGACAGCTGCTTCGTGGAGTTATAAGGTGACGAAAACATCTAAGGGCTACACTCTTTCCTGGAGCAACTCAAGTAGAACAGGAGAAGGAAAGGGATCCATTCCAGTGGTTGTGCTAATTGTTTACGGGCATGCTACTAAAAATGGAGGATATGTGGCCCCGAACGATTTCATATCTCCAGTTACTAAGGATCTGTTTGATAAACTGGCGAATGACTTATGGCTGGAGGTGACTAAATTATGAGTGCTATCGGCAGTGCCGGTAAAATCGAAGAGCGAATTCTTCGCATGAAATGGGATGCCGACGATTTTAACAAAGCCGCCCAGAATACACTTAAACTGCTTGAAGAAGTAAAAACTGGAATAAAAAGCGTTACTGATGAAATCAATGGCAGATCAGCAAGTGTCGACCTTTCTCAAATCAACGATGCGGCTTCGAAAGTCAGTGATAGCTTTACTTTGATGGGACGCATCGCGTATAAGGCTTTAGACGATATCGCTGAAAAAGCTTTATCGGTTGGTAAGTCTGTGGCGGATGCACTTGTTATTAAGCCTGTAGCTAGTGGTTTTGACGAGTATGGTCTGCTGATGGATTCTACTCAGGTTATTCTGTCAAATACCGGGCGAGATCTTGAGGACGTTAAAGGCGCTCTTGACGATCTTAACCATTATGCCGATAAGACAATTTACAATTTCGGTCAGATGACGAACGCTATTGGTCGTTTCTCGGCAGCTGGTGTTGGCCTTGAAGATTCTGTCGATGCAATCCAGGGTCTTTCAAACTATTCAGCTCTTGTTGGAGCAAACGCTCAGCAGAATATCAGTGCAATGGATGCTGTATCGAAAGCTCTGGCTGGTGGGTCACTCAAACTTAGGCAGTGGATGCAGTTTGAAGCGGCTGGAAGTTTGGGCGGTAAACTTCTTAGGGATCAGCTTATCGAAACTGGTAAGGAGCTAGGAGTGTTCGATCAGGCTTGGTCGGATGCTACAGGAAAAACGATTCAAGGCGCAGACCTGTTAGAAGAAGCCCAAACGTCTCTTAGGGAAACCTTGAAATACGGATGGGTTACCAGTGATGTTCTCTTACAGACTTTAGCCAAATTCTCCGATGAAGAAACGGAGCTCGGACAGAAGGCTATTAAAGCTGCTACCGAAGTCAGAACGTTTGCCAAAATGTGGGACGCTTTACAGGAAGCCGTCCAGTCCAGTTGGAGCCAATCGTTTCAGTACATCTTCGGTGATTATGAAGAAGGTACAAAGCTTTGGACTGCAATCAATGAAGAAGTTAGCGATATAATCGGTGCGATGAACGACAAGCGCAATGAGATGCTTGAAGTTTGGCACGATAACGGTGGCCGAGACGCAGTTCTAAGTGGGCTTTCTACTTTGTATAGGAAGATTAAAAAAGAATTTGGCTCTTTGGTTGAGGCTGTTACTACTCGTTTACAAGGTGCTACTCATTGGGATTTTCTTAAAAGAACTGGTGAAGAGTTCGGTTCGATGATAACTGATGCCAGTTTTAAGTTTAAAGATTGGGCTGATAATTTCGAGGTTTCCAAAAAATTATTGGGCAAGATTCTTCAGACTCTAAGATTGATCGTTGTCGTCCCTCTTAAAGAAATACAAAAGTTCATTGACAAAGGGGGTCTAACCTATAAGCTCGATCAGTTTCGCGCTAAGATCAACATCATTCTTAATCTATTATCATCGTTACGTTCTGGTATAAGTAAAGCTTTCGAAGGATTAGATGGTCTTGGTATTGGCGAGTTATTTGCAAAATATGAAAAGATTGTCGCTAGAGTGCTTGGCGTTATAAACGTATTAACTGATGAAACTGGAAAGCAAAAAGCTGAATTTGAAAAGCTTCGTGAAAGTGGCGAGGCGACTCTTAGCACATGGAGTGATATAATAGCAAGACTTTTAGCACCGGCTAGAGCTTTAGTCGATACGCTTCTTAACGTGAGCGGCGGAGATTTGGTTCAGATTGGAGCCGATCTTTATCGCATATTTACAGCTATAATCGACGCACTTAGTTACGCTGTGCAGTGGGTTACCGGAACCTTTGACGGCCAGTTTCTTACTGATTTTGTACACAAGTTTAGAGAAATGGTAGCCAGCGTCAGGGAGTTTTTGGAATCACCAAAAGGTAAGAGTAATCTGATTAGGACATTCACTGGACTTCTTTCTATCGTAGGGATCGTTCGGGACGTTTTTACGCAGATTGTAAGAGCTTTATTTCCAGATCTTGCTGACGGGGCTGCTGGCGCTCTTGAAAGCGTTACTGATGTTCTTGCTACGATAGGAGACTGGATAAGTCACATTGAAACTATAATCCGTGAATATGATCTTGTCTATAAAGGCATCACGATCATTAAGGCGTTCCTCACTCCTTTTGTTGAATTCCTTCAAGATACGTTCGGCAGCATTCTAAACTTAGTCGAATCTATATTTGGTGTGAAGTTCGAGATTTTCGGTCCTTCTGTTATGGAAAATACCGGCGAAGCTAGGTCAGCTTTTGAAGAATTTGCAATGACGGTGAGCAATAATTTCCAGGAAATTACAAAGAAAGCTTATGAGTTTAGTCGCGGTATTGCTGACGTTTTAACTGTGGTTAAACGAATCATATTTGGCCTTATAGGAATTATCAATCAAGACAATTGGATTCAGAAGCTCGGAACACCAATAAAAGATCTATTTAACATTTTTAAGAACGCTGACTATTCTCCGATCATCGGTGTGTTCGCTGATATTGCGAGGATAATTGGAGTTGTAGGAAGCGCTGTAGCGCAAGCAACAGAAAATATATTTAAAGCAGAAAGCGGAGTTAATGCTTTAACAAGTCATTTTAGCATAATAAAAGAGATCGCAGACTATATTACAGGTATTGTTACAAGCGATTTCGGAAAGACGGTAATCGAACGAGGCATCGGATCTATCGTTTCCTTTTTTAGAATTTTGTATGACGCATTCGCTCAGGTAAGAGAATTCTTGTCTGAAAGCGGAATAATTAAGGATTTACAAGATCTTGCGACACCGATCATTAAGATTGTTGGCGGAGCTATTACATATCTTGGCGATATATACAGGTGGCTTGAACGAGTTATCCGTCACAATAGTTTAATTAAGAACGGTTTGGATGCTATTTATTCGATAATTAGACCGCTTCTTAAGTTTGCTACTAAACTTCTTAATAGCTTAACTTACACAATAGAAACTGCTTTCGGAACTGATCTAGATCTTGGAAACTGGATGAGCCGTGTCTTTGGTTCTCCTAGAAAGCATTTGGAAGAGTTTTCTAATAGTTTAACCGGCGTATTTGACTGGATTAAAGAAAAAGGGAAGGGTCTTGGAGAATTTCTAGGCGTTGAAGTTGAAGGCAGCGCCCCCATGATTGAGGAAAACAAGACATTATGGGAGACCTGGTCAGATACAGTAAGCAATGCTTGGAACAAAATTACAGGAGCTTCAAATGATGGATCCGATGAGAACGTAAGCGGGTTTGGTAAGTTTTTAAAAGCTGCCGGTGATTTCTTTACAAAGGTTAAAGATACTTTCACTAAAGGATTTACCTGGATTAAAGACAACGTCACTTCGTTATGGACAAACAGTGGTTTAGCTGAAGCGTTTAAGAACGCCGACTTTGGAGGAATAATTGCCGGGATTGGTAACGCTATAGGGACAGTCTTTTCCAAGATTGTAGATAAAATTAAATCGTTTTTCTCTCCAAAAGAAATTACAGAAAACGTAAAAGCGTCTTTAAAAAAGGGAGAGGCGGAGAAAGACGAAGCGGCTAAAACGATCGGCGAATGGTTTAGCGGGATCATCGATAGTGCGAAAACTTGGATCTATGAAAAAATTAACGGAATTAAAGAAAGCGGATTATCAATACCGACGATTATAAGCCAAGCTATATTTGGTGGAAAAGAACTTGAAAACGGCGAGAAATCTAAAGGACTTATAGGCCGTATTACAGCACCGTTTATTGGTGTATATGATAGTATATCTACATGGTTCGAAAAGAACAAATCCAATGTCGACAAAAAACTCGCTCCTATCATAGAGTTTTTTAAGCCATTAGTAACCTCCCTTAAGACGATTTTCGATGGGATCGTTGAAAGTTTGCCTGACTTTTTTAGTGACCCAAGCGGAAACGTTACCGCCGAATCTGTTTTTGAACGAATCCAGCAGATGATTATGACGTTTGGCGGTCTTGAAATTTTTAAGCTTATTGGAAGTTTTGGCAAAAAAATTAGACGCGAAAGCGGCGCTATTAAGCAATTTGGAAAAGGGGTAAAAAAGCTTTCTACAGCAATAGCTGGAAGCGGTTATAGCGGAGGACTAATCGGTGATCTCAGCGATAGTGTAAATCGTGTGAGTAAAGGCCTCAATCATTTTATTACTTATACGTTAAACAATTTTATGACTAGAACCGCCAAAACTTTTGATAAGTTCATGAACAAAACTTTAAGAAAGAGCATTTACCGTATAACCGATGGCTTCGAGTCGTTAATGAAGGGAATTAAAAAGGCTTTCACCGACGTAGGCAAGGGCGTTAAACGATACCTTACTGGTAAAGCTCTCAAAGAAGCCGCCACTGGTATATTACTGTTTTCAGTAGCAGTTGGTATCCTTGCGGCTGCTATATTTGCTCTTGGCAATATGGATGAAGACAAACTTAAGAAAGGCGGCATTGCTGTTGCTGCAATTGTCGGTGTTTTAACCGTGGTTGCGCTTCTATTGATTAAAGCTCTTAAGAAAAATAATGGCAAAGATGGCGTAATGAGCGTTTCGAAAGAGCTTAAGGGATTTGCTGGAGGCGTTGAAGTATTTAAAGATGGCATTGACGACGTGTTTGACGGTTTTAAAAAAGTATTAAATAAAGTTGCGAATGTCGCTATTATTTTCGCTTTTGTCGCCGCTATAAAGACAGTTATCGACGGCATTGTGAAGATCGGAAAGCTTAATCCAGAACAGGCAATGGTCGGTGTTATCGGAGTTGTAATTGCACTGATTGCTATTACAGCATCTATGAAGAGTTTAATGAAGTCCGCTGGCAAGGCTGGTAACTTTAAATTCAGACAAGTTCTCGGAATGCTTGCTATGATTTTAGTTATAAGAACTGCAGTAGGAGAAGTTGTTAAAGTTGGTGGAATGTCTTGGGAAGAAATGGCAAGAGGCGTAATCGGAGTAAGCGTTCTTATGATTGCCCTTAGCGTCGTAATTGGCGTAATGTTTTCTTTTGCTAAGACGGCTAAAGGGCAAAGCGCTATGACGCTTAGACAAGTTTTTGGCTTGCTTGCTATGTGTGTTGCAATCAGTACTCTTGGAAATGCTGTTACAAAAATCGCTGACCTTTCTTACGGAAAGATGCTGGCTGCTGGAGCAGTTATTGGCATATTGATGGTCGTCATGGGACTCGTCATAAAATGGATTTCTAGTGGATTCGGAGTTACTGGCGGTCTAACACTTGGAGATGACATCGGATTGATTGCCATGTGCGCTATGATATGGGTTCTTGGAAACGCGGTCAAAAAGATCGCCAAGCTTGATCCTGAAGACAGCATTAGGGCTGGCGTAATTGTTGCTGTTTTGCTTGGAGTCGTAGCTTTTGCCATTAACAGTGCGTCGTATATGCAAGGTACCGGTATAGGGTCTTTTGCTATAATTGGCATTATCATTGGAGGCATTGTCGCGGTTTTAGGTTATATGGCTAAGCACTTCAATCCTAGGCAAGCTACAAATTTCAATAAAATGGCGACAGGATTAACAAAAGTATTACTTTCGCTTAGCGCTGTTTCAATAGTTGCTGGCCTCATAGGTAAATTTGTAAAACCTGAAGAAGTGGCAGCTGGTATTAAAAGCATAGGTACTGTTGCCCTGATTGTTGGTGCTATAGTTGGGCTTATTACGGCAATAACTGAGGTTTTAAACCATTTTGGCGGTGGGCTTGGAGATAAGATTTGGAACAGTATTAAGAAAGTCTTAACTTCAATCGGTGAAGCTATCGGGGGTTTCTTTGGAGGAATAGTAGGGAGCTTCCAATCGACTCAGGCTTCTCATTTAGCTTCTGCGGGCGACAGCTTAGGTAAATTTGCTGAAAGTTCAAAACCATTTTTCGATCTTGTTGGCGATAAGAAAAAGATGAAACCCATTACAAGCGGAATTAAGGATTTGGCATCGGCAATGCTCAGTCTTGTGGCAGGAGATTTTATTAAAAAGCTTAGCGTCTTTGGAGGAGATACGAACCCGTTCGACAATTTTCAAGCGATGCTTGGAAGCATGGGGACAACATTTACTGATCTTGACGGCGTACTTAATAAAGTCGATGTAAAGAAAGTCGGATATGCTATAAAAGCCATGAGCCAGCTTATTGCCGCTTCAGCTAAGATCCCAAACCAGGGTGGTAAGATCGCCGATATATTTGGTGATAATACTCTTACACAGTTTGCTGAAGGCATTAAAGATTTCACAAAACCGTTTGGCGATTTCATAATGGAAATGGAATCCGTCACTGCATTAAGCGACGCTAAAAAAGTTAAAAGGGCTATTGGCTTCGCTTCGCAAGTTGCTGAAATGTCTAGCAAGATACCGAACCAAGGCGGAAAGATCGCTGACTTCTTTGGCGATAATACGCTTACACAGTTTGCGCAAGGGATTAAGGATTTTACAAAACCGTTTGGTGATTTCATAATTGAGATGGAAGCTTCTGTCGGTGCTGTTAATCCTGAAACAGTTGACAGGGCTATTGAATTTGCTGTCAAAATTGCTGATTTTGCCACTAGACTTCCAAATGAAGGCGGAATCGTTGCTGATATATTTGGCGATAATTCGTTAAAGACATTTGCTGAAGGCCTTGAGGCTTTCACTGAACCATTCACCAATTTCTTATTTGAATGCGAACGAAATCTTGGAGCCACAAATCCAGATACGATCGAGAAGGCCCTTGATTTTGCTGACAGAATTGCGACGTTTGCGAATAATCTTCCTAAAGTTAAAAGCTTAGAAATTGATGCGGGCTTTCTTACTGGTTTCATTAAAGTCAAAGTTGAAGAGAATCCGCTACTAGGGTTCGTTACAGGTCTTCAAGCATTCACTCCAGTCTTTTCTGAGTTTCTTACAACGATAAGCGGCGATGGTACTGTAATAGATGATGAAAAAGTAACACAAGCACTTGGATATGCCGATAGTCTTGCAAAGTTTGTAAATAATCTTCCAGAAGTTCATGAGGTTAGCATCGGAGACATTAAGATATTTAGCGACGATAAGTTCGGCAAATTTGTAGAAGACCTTGGAAACTTTGGAACTTCGATTTCTACGTTTGTAACTAAAATCAGCGAAGCAAAACTCAATCCAGTTAAGATCGGTCTTGCATTAACGTATACCGATGCAGTAACTAAAATTGCCGAACAAGCGCCAAAGTTTGGTGGACTTGATCAGTTTATTGGCGGCACCACGAATTTAAGAGAGTTTGGCCAGCAGCTTGCATGGTTTGCTCCGAATTTCAAGATTTATCTTGAGACTGTAGGAGCAGCTAAGTACAATGAAAGCGTTATTGAAAAATCAAATATTGCGATGACAGCTCTTGCCGGATTTGCCGATACAGTTGAAGGCAAAGAGGGCGTGCTTAGTAAGTTCTTCTTTGGAGATAGCTCTCTTACTGGAATCGGTGAAGGGCTTGGAACTTTTGCGACTGGAATGACCGAATATTCGACGGCTCTTGAAAGCGTTAACTGGGACAATATTGATAAATCTACAGAATTCGTCACAAGTCTTGGAGAGCTAGCAACCAGTATGACAGACGTTGGTTCGCTTCTTTACATCGGTATGGATGAGATCACTTCTCAGATCGATGATACTCTTAAGTCGCTATCTACGAAGATCAGTGGCGGTTATGAGAAAGCAACTACTGCTAAAGACTTCGAAGAAGATATGAAGTCCAGCGCAGGTCATGTTGGAGAACTCATAAGCACTGGAATAGAGAATGGATTCGATGAAACTATTGATGGAAGCACCGCGAACATTGACGAATCGATCAAAGGATGGATCGATACCGAGCAAACCGAGATCGACACGAAACTTAAGACTACAATAACAACAGGAGCATCGTCCCTCATTGACGAATTAAAGCGTACACTCAACACGATCACGCTTAACGTCGGTCCGAAAGCTACTGAAAACTTTGCATCAATTGCTGGTTACGGTGTAGAGGGCATTCGCAATAAATGGACAGAGTTCTTTAACGCTGGTGTTTACATTGTTGATGGATTTATCGTCGGAATTCAAAATAAGAAGCAACAGGCCATTAACGAGCTCCAAGATCTTGCAAATGCAGCGACTCAGGCAGTTACAGTTCCTCTTCAGATCAATTCTCCGTCGAAAGTATTCGAGAGGATTGGCGGATTCTTACCGGCTGGTCTGGCTCTTGGCGTTAAGAAGAAAGCTCCAGATGCCATTAAAGCGGTTAAAGACAATCTTGCAAGACCGATCAGTCTTATTGAGAACGTCCTTAATGGGGATATCGAGTATTCACCGAGGATTAGACCGGTTGTTGATCTTGACGGGGCCAGGTCTTCAGTGAGCACACTTAACGGTATGTTCGGAAGCAGAACAATTGGCCTTGCCGATGCAACGATCAGAACTACAAACGATAATCATTTGGCAAGAATTAACGCTAAAGCTGCTGGCTATAACGATCGTAACGTCGTAAGAGCAATCCAGGGTCTTCAGGCTGATGTCGGGACTCTTAGAAGCTCGATTAATGGAATGGGTCTATATTTGGACAGCGATACTCTTGTTGGCGGAATTGTCAATAAGGTTGATAAGAAGCTTGGCGTTAATCAGTTAAGAAGAAGGAGATATGCGTAATGGCAACAGCCAAAGAGATAGCTCAGGCTAAAGCTTACCATTCTCTTACGTTCTATAAACCTCCTCAATCTGTAAGAAGTAATACCCGAAGTGATTGGTGGGATCCTAGCTTACTTGGAACAAATCCAAAGAACACATGGTACGACTGGCATATTGTACCGACGTCAAGGCCGGTCTTCTCTCAACCAGCGGTAAGAACAAACTTCGTTGAGATACCAGCGTTCGATGGAGCTCTTGATCTCACTGATCTATTCGGGCAGTCGTTCGGGCTTAGAGAAGGCAGCATAAACTTTGTTGTCATGAACGACTATGGTATATGGTACGAGCGTTTGGAGAGCATTGCCAACTACGTCCATGGACAGAGACTTAACGTCGTTTTAAACGATGATCCGACAAAGTTCTACCATGGACGATGGGAAGCAGAATGGGTTAATAACAACGACGGAACATGCTCATCGTTAACGTTTAACTACCATCTGCAGCCGAAGTATGGAATTATACAGGAGAGTTGATATGGAAACGATTACTTTTAAGAGAAATGGAGTAACTAAAAACACACTTACCGATTTCAGAATGCATATGACCGAGAATTTGGGGCAGAGCTTTACGTTCGTCTTAAGATACGGTGACATCCCAATTAATATGGTATTCGATGAGCTTGTAGCCTTCATTGGATCCGGGAAAGATCTTACCGCGACCGTCTCATCTGATCCTAGGCACGATCTTAAAGGTAAATGGGAAGTAGTACGCGGCGAATCTTGCAGTACAGGAGTCAAGGTTACTCTTAACTGCATCCCGGAGAACGATACTTTTTCAAAACCTTCGAGAAATTCAAAATGGCATGAAATGAACGATCCTGACGAGGAGTGAAATGATTCATGTATTCAATATTCGTAAATGATACCTGTATTTACGATGACACTTCTTCCGATCTTAGTCTAAAAATTATCGATGGTTCTTTATCTCTTGAAGACAATTCTGCTGGTAGCCTTTCGATGACTCTCCCCATTACAAGTGCTGGATATGATATTACTAAACGCATGGCCTGTCACGTTATTGTTAAAAGGGACGGGGTTAAAATCTGGGGAGGAAGACCACTTTCTGATTCTGAAGACTTCTATAAGAATAAAGTTATTGCTTGCGAGGGGGAACTGGCGTATTTAAACGATACGTTTCAGCCCCTCGAAGAATATTACGGCTTAACTTTATATCAGTTTCTCGAAGTCATCCTGCATGTTCACAACAACAAGTGTAATGGCGATGAGAAGTTCGACTCTTACAGCAACCCTCCTGAAACAAGGAACGTGCAGAAGATCAAAAACCGGAACTGTGTCGTGACGGATAGCACTTACGATAAGTACAGAAGTTATGACACAGCTCATGCCAAGACTTATCCTACACCTACAGATGGCAAAGGCGAAACCAGCAGCGTCACAGGCCATCTTGATAAAAGGATTTATCTTGGATCTGTTACGGTAACTGACACGACGAATAACGAGTACCGCTGCACCAACTATGTCTCGACGTTAGACGTAATAATGGGTCTTGTCGAGAGGCTCGGTGGTCATGTCAGAATCAGAACAGGTGACGACGGCAAGCTTTACCTTGACTATTTGAAGGATTACCAGAACAGAAGCAGCCAGACGGTAAAGCTTGGCCAAAACCTGCTTGACTATCAAAAAGATTACGATATGAGTAACCTCTGCACTGTTCTCCTGCCTCTTGGAGCGAAGAAGAACACAGAGGATCTAGTCGGAGAAGAGAAGAAAACCCATTGGAACAGAAACTCTTACATTGATCCGGTCGGAAGGGTTAGGCTCGGTAAATACTTCTATAGAACAGATTACATTCCGGTTGAAAAACAGTCTACATGGATAGAATATGACAGCTCAACTGGAAACTACACAGATAGGGTAATAACGAACTCACTTACTTATTCTGGTGAGCAGGTCGCTGGATACAACTATGTGTTCTTCTACGATGAGAACCAAAGACCAATAACAGGAAGCGGGAAGTCGGCTCAGGCTACAGATGCAAATCCGGCCGATAAAGGAACTGAGATTTTTAGAGATGCTGTAATTTCGATTCCTGATAATGCAAAGTATGCGGTTTTTGGTTTTTACTTTGGCGGTGAGAAGAACACAGCTCCGTTCCAGGTCGCCTTTAACTCAGGAGAGTCCTGGTGGAGATACACTAACGTTTCATTCCTTCACGGCGATCTTGTTGGAACTGCAGGCTATATTGTCGATAACTATGGAGGGTTCATTAACCCTGTTGACGATAGCTATGTAGTTTCTGATCCGATCTTGGTAAAAGAGAAGGAAATCTATTTTATCACATCAAGACAGAATAATGGCTATGGTATGTTCTGTGTCTATCTTCAGGATGGGACTCCAATAAGCGCTCCTTCTACTGCCGGAACTGGTGTTGGCTTTACTGACTGGGAGAAGCAAAAGCAAGAGATGCCAACCGGCGCTTATCATATGATCGTTGGCGGTAAGACTGGTGTGGAGCTAAACCCGATCGTATATACCAACTATAAAGCCAGGTCCGATTACTATGATCCACCAGATGAGTACGTTACGATTGAGTCGGTAAACGGCGGAAGTCTATATTTGAAGAATACTGCACTGATCAGAAAGTACGGCTGGATTGAGAAACAAGCTGTATGGGATGATATGGACACTCCGACGAAGCTTAAAGCAAGAGCTCAGGAGTATCTAAGCAACACTCAGTTTGACGATATGGTTCTAGAGCTTAAGGCTTATGACATGCATCTCGTCAACGATACGGTACCTGCTATAAATATTCTTGATAAGGTTCAATGCGTTTCAATTCCTCACAGCTTCAACGCTACACTTCCTGTTACAAAGCTTGAAATTCCATTAACAGACCCAGCGAATGCCACATATACATTGGGGGAAGAGAAGAAGAACTCGCCAACACTTACTGGTGATAGCGTGGCAAGTGACCTTGAGCTTTTTAGGAAGCTTGATGAGGTTCCTAAGCCTTCTGCTATATTAAATGCAGCAAAAGCAAACGCAACGTCTCTTATCAATATGCAGTCTGAAAGCTTTGTGCAGCTTACAGATAACGAGCTTCTTATTATGGATGCTCCAGATAAGGAGAGCTGTACCAGGCTTTGGAGAATGAATGTAAACGGAATCGGCTACTCAAATACTGGATATTCTGGAACGTACGGCCTTGCTATGACAATGGACGGTGCCATCGTTGCTGATAGAATCACGACAGGCTACATGCATGCGGACAGGATCAGAGGCGGTACACTTACACTTGGTGGTTACGATAATACCGATGGCGAATTCTATATGAAGAACGCTAAAGGACGCAACTTTGTTAAGATGAGTAAAGACGGCGCTGAGATGATTTGCAAGATCCTGCAGCCGGTTAGAATGAGAAGCTGGGTCGGCACTACTGATAGCTATGGCATGATTGAAATGGATAAAGGCAATATCACGTCTTATAGTGCTACGATTAAAGTCCCGGTTGATAGCAGGAGCGATTCTAACTGGTTTGACGATTACAGCTTTTCGTTTTCCGATGTTACTGCAAAAACTAAGCTCACTAGGATTGAGACTGTTGCTTGCCTTGAATATTCTTCTGATAATAAACCGCAGTATGGTATGAGACTTGCGTCGAACGTTGGCTTCCAGTTATGGTGTGCTACTCCGAGCGAAGTCGATCAGAACGCTCATCAAAGCAAGCCAAGCTTTCAGATGTCTCAAACTGGTAGCGGTGAACTTGTGTTCCAGCAAAAAAACACTGCTAGTTATGTTGGTATGATGTATGTGCCAACTCATGACATTCCGATTTATCATACAGTTTCTGGACAAAACAAATGGTCGTATACCGGCAAAACGTTATGCTTTAGGAACGATGATAAGCCAAGTGGAAGCAGAGGAATTCATTATGGTGGTATTTCTCTTTACTCTAGCGGCGGCCCGATTTCTCTCGATGGAACGGATATCTATATTCGAGGGGCGACGTTTAATGTGGCAAGAGGAGCCCAGCTTCTTACAGGGCTTACAGGATCGTTTAGCGTTGTCGTTGGAATGGATAATGGATCGCCAAGAACTGGAACTATCAGCATTGTTGACGGTTTTGTAGTAGCGTTCGATGGAAATGACAGCGGCGGTGATGGATATGGTGATCAGTGGAGTATACACTAATGATGATGCTATTTTCTGGAATTGTTATAGGATTTGCAGCGGCTATAGTGCTTGGCAATATACTATTTGACGAAAGGTAAATAATAAGCGATGGATGAGAACACGAAAGAAATTAAGTCGATATACATGCTGGTGAACAAAGCAAAGGGGATCTTGGTAGATACGACAAGTCAGGTAATCAGTATGACCGGTCTGCCTCCTTATATCATCGACGGAATCCTTAGCGGCATATTGGCAGACATTAGATCAAAAGAAATCTACGATATGGGCGTTTTACTCAGCGCCGAAGATAACGAAAAGAAAGAAGATAAGAAAAAGGAGGATGACGATGGCGGACATCAGCCTGGAACTGGAACAAATCAGGACATCTGATCGGAATGACGACGTACGTACAGCCATAGCAGATGCTCTTGAAACGATCAACAAAGCCAGCGATTATTCAAAAGAACTGGCAGATCTTAAGGACACACTTACAAATTTGTCTATTTCCATGAAAGACAATAAGCTTTCGAATTCAACCCAGAACGAGATCGCGATCCTTAAGAACTATGTTGAAGAAATCACAAGGTCGCTTGGAGTCGGAAACACCAGAAATGCAAAACTGATGAGCGCAAATGCTCCTCTTACTAGAGCTGCTGGTGATAGCAATGATGTTACTCCTGGCGGCTCTAATTTTGTCACTAAAAACGAACTGCATCAGGTTCGAGGTCAGATCAACGAAGCGCTGAGTCTTAAAGCTACGCAGCATGACTTCGATTACATAGTTGGCAACGGATTCCAGGACTGGACTATTACCGACTATATTATCAGAATCAGAGAAGATTATAATACTGCTATTGCTGAAATGGCCACGAGGTCTGAAGCTCAAAGGATCGCCGACGATGGTGTTCAGAGACTTCATAAGGTAATCGCCGTCAACGAAGAGATTACTGAAGATACTAAATTATCATTAACTCCAACTAATGAAGAGATCGAGCTTGCAACGATGGACGATCTTAATTCGACGTTCGGCAGGATCGATAGCTATTTTACCTTCGACTGGAAAGGCGATTGGGAAATTGGTGGCATCAATGAGCACGGATGGAACTCGGAAGATGCGACATCACTTAGAACAACGGACCATCTTTTCTCAAGAGATTTTAAAGCAAGTCTTAACAGTCTATATTCTCTCCAGATTGTTCGATACGATGAACATAAGATGATGATCAGTAAGAGCGAATGGATTCAGGGCAGCACCGACATTCGCTACTACGATGAGTCCGGAATAGACACGCGTTACGTTAGGCTTCTTATTAAGAAGAATGATGAAAGCGAGCTCAGCGACACGACTCTTCCGGCTCAAATCCTTTCGGTCACGATGAACGGTGCTGACTGGACTGGCAAGAACGATAATGTTGCGGTCGATATTTCGGTTGTAAATAAAGTTAAAAGCGATCTCTCATCTCTTGATAATAGAACTGGAAGGCTCGAAGGGCGAGTGACAGCTGTTGAATCAAATGAGGCTGCCATGGACGGCGATATTGAAACCATTAAGAATTCAATTGCGCTTATTCAGGGCTCCCTTTCAAGAAAAATCGATCGTGCTGAGTATGGCGACGACTATATGGTTTATCTTTATAGTGGTGAAGAGCTTGTCGATAGTTTTGGGCCGGTCGTGTCCGGAAGTGGTTCTGGAGGCGGTGAAGGAGGCGGCGGAGGCACTGGACCAAAGAATAACGCCGAACTTACTGCAAAGAACATAAGCGGATTTAACACGATTACGATTCCTGTTGGCGCTAGTTGCCCGATTACACTGGAATGGAGTTCTATAGAAGACGGAAATCCGACTGGATCTGGAAGCCTTACCGTTTACGTCAACGGCGTACAGAGGATCCTTAGAAGCATTGAGCAGGGAACTGTTATATTCGACGCTTCTAAATATTTCCAGAATGGGCAGAACGTCATGTCCATTACAATTTCTGATATCTACGATAACAAGTGGTACGGCAAAGTTTCAGCTTTCCTTGCTCAGTTCTCAATTAAGACCAGCCTTGATACAAATACTGTGTTCGAAGGCGGTTTCGATCTTCCGTTTACTCCAAGCGGTGAAGGCGATAAAACTGTTCACTTTAAGCTTGACGGCACTGAACTTGATCCGTTTGAGACTTCGCTTAGCAATCGTGTATTCACGAAAGCAATTCCTGCCCAGTCCCATGGCACTCACTCGATTGAGCTTTGGGTTACCGCTGATGTTAACGGCGAAGTAATTGAGTCTGAACACGTTACGAAAGAGTTCATCTCTATAGAATCTGGCGTTACTACTCCGATTATTTCTAGCAATTTTAATGCCTCTTCGGTTGATCAGTACACGAATGTGGCCATTGCTTATAAAGTTTACGATCCGCTTAACGCTACAGCAAGAGTCGTTAGATCAGTAAATGGAACAGCGCTTAGTCCGATTACTGTGGACAGGACAGAACAAACGTGGACTTACAGAGCGCTTGAGGTCGGGGCTTTAAGTCTTACTATCGAGTGCAGAGGAGTTACAAGGACGTTTAACATCGAGGTTAATGCTACTGATGCTTCGATCGGTGCTGTTGAAGAGAACCTGATGCTATATTTAGGCACAGCTGGAAGGGATAACGGTGAAGACAATCCTGCGACTTGGACCTATGAAAATATCGAGGCTCAGATGACCGGCTTTGGCTTTGTATCGGATGGCTGGGTTAAAGACGAGGACAATAACACAGTTTGCAGACATTCCGGTGATGCAAGAACCTATATTCCGCTTGAGGCATTTAGAGGTGATGCTAAATCAACTGGTATGACGATCGAAGCTGAGTTTGAGACGAGGTATGTTCGAAACTACGATTCTCCGATTATTTCGTGCTTTTCTGGTGATAGAGGACTCCTCATTACATCTCAAAGGGCTACTCTTAAATCTGAGCAGTCTGAAATCTCCGTCCAGTTTAAAGAAGAAGAGCACGTCAGGATAGCATTCACTATTGAAAGAAGGGCTGAGGATCGTTTGCTTCTTTGTTACATCAATGGTATCTGCTCTGGTGCAATTCAGTATCCTGATGACGACGACTTTGCTCAGATCGCGCCTGTTGGGATCACGATCGGTTCTAGCGATGCTGTCGTTGACGTATACTGTCTAAGAATTTACAACAACAATCTTAACGCAGATCAGGTGCTTGGTAATATGATAGCCGACACTCAGAATGTTGACGACATGCTTGCGATGTATGATAGGAACAATATCTTCGATGAGTATGGCAATATCGTAATAAGCAAGCTTCCTAGAGATCTTCCATATATGATTCTTAATAGTGAAGGAACCCATCTTCCTCAGTTCAAGGGCGACAAGGTTACAATTTCTGGTTCTTATACAGATCCTAAGGATAATTCAAAATCATACACATTTACTGGTGCTCAGTTTGATGTTCAGGGCACTTCCTCTCAGTATTATGCCAGAAAGAACTATAAGGCTAAATACAAAGGAACTCTTGTCGTAAATGGAACCGAGCAAAAGAAGTATGCTATGACAAGTAACTCTATTCCGGTATCCACGTTCTGCTTTAAGAAGGATGTGGCGTCCAGTGAAGGCGCCAACAACGTCATTCTTGTCGACCTTTACAATAAGATCTGTCCGTATAAGACGCCTGCTCAGGAAACCAATCCATTAGTTCGTCAGGGCATCGAAGGCCATCCTATGGTTATCTTCGAGGATAACGGTGAAACTGTAAAATTTGTCGGCAAATACAACCATAATAACGACAAATCTACAGAAAATGTATTCGGTCTTGGCGATGGCGACGAGTCATGGGAAGTTAAGAATAACACTTCGAACCGGGTTCTTTTTAAGAGCGCCGACTTTTCAGGTGACGCCTGGCTTGACGACTTTGAAGCTCGCTACCCAGATATTGACCCGCCGTATACTGATTCAACTCAGCTTGCCGATTTTCTTGCTTTCGTTGCTTCTACTGATGCAACTGCTGCAACGGGGGATGTTATAGAACCGGTTACTTACGATGGAACCACGTATTCTTATGACACTACAGATTATCGACTTGCTAAGTTTAAGAACGAGATCGACAACTGGATGGAACACGATAGTATGATTTTCTACTATCTCTTCACAGACATTTTCCTTATGGTCGATAGTAGAGCAAAGAACATGTTCCCGTCGTTTATGGGTTCAGCCACAGCTTAATAAAAATATTTCGCGCTTAGGCTACTGCATCTTAACTGTTATGTGGTAGCCTTTTTCCTTTTTCTTTGAAAGGAGGAAACCTCTTTTGATTAATAAGAAAACTGTTTA
>Ga0247609_10001643_pt1 | contig 25873 bp, 31 predicted proteins | sample 172DNAGHGlowgp2_FD_193487 | JGI IMG/M metagenome (GOLD analysis project Ga0247609, IMG submission 193487) | Sheep rumen microbial communities from Palmerston North, Manawatu-Wanganui, New Zealand - 1728 DNA GHGlow gp2 | ecosystem: Host-associated > Mammals > Digestive system > Stomach > Rumen ...
ATGTAAAACTATAAATAGTACCTCAGATATAAAATATCCACCTGCAATCGCAATCACATTAAATACGTGAACATTACCTATATAATAAAGTAGGGCCATACCAACCATAAAACCGATTAAGAGAATCAATCTGGTAAATATAAAGGCCACTGATAAACGGTATCCTTGATGTTGTTCAATTATTCCGTTAATCATATAAATGATTGTACCAAATAATAGTCCAAGTATTAACCCTAAAATAATTTCACTTTGCCCGATGAAGAATAAAAACATCAATGCAAGTGTTAAAACCACTCCCACAAACAAGGAGAGGAGAGCGGTTTTATAATAAACATTTAATTTATTAAAAGAAGTTATCATCAATCGACATGGACTTTTTTAAAGTTAGAAACTTTAGCAATTCCATTTTCATAGATAAGGTTCACTTCACCTTGCACTAATGGTCTTAAATATTTTCTGAATTCCTCAGACATTCTAGTCTTATCTAAGAACATAGAAGCTGGGATTTTGCTTTCAGCATTAGCGATATGGCTTAAATCATAGAGATCGAAGTCGATTTGATATGGCTCATCGCTCTTTCTCTTGAAGATGATCATTTCACCAGTATGGCCTTCAAGAGCTGCTTTGACCGCTAATTGACCAGTCTTAATCGCTTCATCTCTATCGACTTGGGAGATGAACATTGGGCAGGCTCTTTGTAATAAAGAGAATTCAATCGCTCTTGTTGGAAGATTTAAATTTGTTTCGATGAGGTCGCATAAGAATGTGGCAGCACCACCTAATTGAGCGTGACCGAAGCCATCGACACGAGCGTTAGTTGTATCTCTTTTAATATTTAGGCCTTCAGAGATAGCGATAATGCCATATCCCTTACGGTCATGTAATTCTTGGACATCTTTTAAGAATTCTTGAGTATTGAAATCAAATTCTGGGAAGTAGAATAAATCTGGACGAGTATCTTCTGGTAATAAATCTGGTGCGGCAGTTAACCAACCAGCATTTCTACCCATGATTTCCACGACGTGAATCTTACCGACTTTGAAGCATTGAGCGTCTTTCGCGAATTCGTTAATGGTATTGATAACGTATTTCGCCGCACTTGGATAACCAAGTGAGTGATCAGTACAAGCTAAGTCGTTATCGATAGTCTTTGGAACACCTAAGACTTTGATATCAAGATTCAATTCTTTCGCGAGTAAAGATAATTTATAGCAAGTATCCATCGTGTCGTTGCCACCATTGACAAAGACATAACCGATATTGTGTTTCTTTAAATTAGAAATAATTTTCATATACACTTCATCGTGAATATCCTTTGGAAGCTTACGACGAGTGGTTCCTAAAATACTACCTGGTGTTTGTAATAATAATTCGATTTGTTCGTCATCTTCTTGTTCGATATCGATTAAATCATCATAGATTAAACCTTCAACACCATGGATTGAGCCATAGATATGACCGATAACATCGTGATGTTTCTGCGCTTCTCTAATCGCCCCATAAAGTGAGGAATTGATGACGGAAGTCGGTCCTCCTGATTGTATATAGACCATGTTTTTCATATAATAATTCTCCTTTAGTCCCGTTAAATATATTAATTAATATTTAATTTTTATTCAACACAATAAATGCAAATTGTATAATATAGCTAGAGGTATCTATATATGGAATTCAAAGTCACTTATCAAAATAACACTTTTTACTTTGACGAACCGGTCACTGTTTTAGACATCGTAGGACACGATAAAAAGATTAAAGCCGCTCTTGTTGATAACTGTGTGAAAGAGCTCACATATCTCGTCAATAAGGATTGTTCAATTACCGCACTTACGACTGTTGACCGTGAAGCTAGAGGTATCTATGAAGCCTCGCTTCGTTATCTTGTCGCGATGGCGATGAAAAGAATCTATCCCGACTTAAGAATCAAATTCCTGTATAGTATTTCCCGTACCTTCTATATGCATATTTTCGCCAACGAAATCGACCTTGACGAAATCATCAAAAATTTAGATGCAGAAATGAAGAAAATTATCAAAGCGGACTACCCATTAGAAAGAAAGAAAATGTCGAAAAATAATGCGGTAAGATTACTCCGTGAATCAAAGGATTATGACAAGATTGAATTATATCGTTATCGTCCTGAAAAAAGATGCCACCTCTATTTCTGCGATGGCTATTACAACTACATGTATTACCGCATGGTCCCATCAACTGGCTATATTTCAGAATATAAGCTTCTAAAATACGGCAAAGGCATCATCATTCAATATCCACGTCCAGATTTCAACGGACAGATTCCAAATTTTGAAGACTCGCCAGCGTATAGACAGTGTCTCGCTCATGCATATGAACAAGCCCGTTTAATCGGATGCAATACCGTTGTCGGAATCAATAAAAGAATCCTAAATGATGGAGAATTAGATGTGATTTCCCTTGCAGAAGCCAATCATTCTCGTCAATTAAGCGATTTAGGCTATCGCATCAATAAGGATAAAACTCGTATTAAAATGATCTGCATTGCTGGACCTTCTTCAAGCGGTAAAACAACATTCGCGAATAGATTAAGAATCGAATTATTATCAAGAGGCATTCATCCACTTAGACTATCTCTTGATGACTTCTTCAAAGACCATAACATCGATAACGGGGTGGACATTGAAAGCGTTGAAGCCATCGATATCGAACTCTTCAACAAATGCGTTATTGAATTATTCGAAGGTAAAGAAGTTCTCCTTCCAGTCTTCAATTTTTCAAAGCGAGAAAAGGAATTTACGCGCAAGGAAAAGATCAAACCAAATCAACCGATTATCGTTGAAGGAATTCACGCTTTAAACGAAGAAGTTACAAAGGACATTCCTCGTGAAAATAAGTTCAAAGTTTTCGTCGAACCAGACTCACAAATATCTCTAGATAATCACAACCCATTATCGCTTACTGATTTACGTCTATTAAGAAGAATAGTCCGCGATCATCATAAGCGTGATACATCCGCGGAAACCACTATTACGATGTGGGAAAGCATTAGAAGAGGAGAATTCAAATGGCTCTATAAAACCCAAGAAGACGCTGATTTTAAATTCAACTCTGCCCTCTTCTATGAAATCCCATTAATGAAGAAATATGCGATGCCGTTATTAAAGAATATCGACCGCGAAAATAAAATCTTCCCGATCGCGGAAAGATTGATAAGAATGATGAAGCACTTTGTTGATATCTCGGATACATGGGTCCCATTTAACTCTATCTTAAGAGAGTTTATCGGGGGATCATGTTACGAAGATGTTTGATCTCGTCTCTTTATAAAATTGAAATAAGTTTTACTTTCTCTTTGATGAATCGCGATGAGCTGAGAATAATAAACGCTCTGCATTTTCTTATAGCTGTCCAGCTGTTCTTGATTTACTCTTGATGCAAACAAAGAGACAAACACTCTTTCCAATCTAAAGAATGATTCATAGAGATTGAGCAAAGTCATATAGTAGAAATATTGTTTATCGGAATAGACGAGAAGAGGCGTGCTATGAATGATTTCACTGCTCATCACGTAGACCTTATTATAATGTTCTAATCCCGCTAATTTTTGTAATCCATCTCTGAAATTGAGTTTTAGCTCAGTTTGAGAAACACCTGGAACTGCATATAACCATCCATATTCGATGAATTTCTTCATATCTTTGCTCTTTAAGTCGTGAGTTTTCATCTCGCCTTTTAATTTCTCAAATGTTGCGTCCACTGTGTTTTTATCTTTAACTGCACCAGAATACGCTAATGCGTACTGCATATGTTTTAAATATGAACGAATCATTGGTTCGCCGTATTTTTCTAAAAGAACCAATGTGCATTCGCATTCGTGAAGCGTTCTCCATAAAGCAAAAGCTTCTGTTTCATAACCATCGACAAGAAGGGATAAAACGCATCTTGCAATCGATACCGATTTATTGAGCAAATCAGTGATGAGAGTTGAAATTGGATCATTCTTCTTATAATTGTTGAGAATATTGAGAATGAAATTTAAATATAAATTTAGCGAGGAAATCGAAGGGAGATATTTATTAGTAAACGCCCCTTCGTCATGAGAGAAATATGAAAGAGACAAAAATTTATCTGCCACTACTGATGAAATATGCCCATTTTCGTTTTCTAATTCAATGATATGAGCTTTGAGCTTTTCATCTGTACCACCAAAAGTATAAATGTATTCACCAATGCAGTAACTTATAAGTTCCACTTGGTTGATGTTACGTAGATTCGCTAATGCATCATTCTCGTTGAATTGATTGATAATATCAATGCATGTATCATAAACAGAATATAAAAACTCACGGTCTACATAGCTAGGAGCTTGTAAAATATCGAGAACTTTATTAAAGACAGAGACTTCTAATTTTTGGTTCATGGTTTAAATACTCTTGTCGCCTTCACTGCAAGTTTCCAACCACTATATTTCTTTTTCACCACTGATGATTTCATCTTTGGTTCATATATCGCTTGGAAAGAATGGATTGATTTAATCTCTTCAATAGAAGAATAATATCCGGTGCATAAACCCGCTAAATAGGCAGCACCTAAAGCTGTTGTTTCTAAACATTTTGGTAATTTGATAGTGATACCACAAATATCGCTTTGGAATTGAAGCAAATATTTATTCTTTGTCGCCCCACCATCGACTTGCAATCTCTTGATTGGAGCGTCACATTCTTTTTTCATCACTTCAAAAACATCCTTAAATTGATAGGCAATACTTTCAATCGCTGCTCTCACAAATTCATCTCTAGTCGTGCCTCTAGTTAAGCCAAAGACAGCACCACGAGCTTCATTATCCCAGTATGGAGTCGCTAAACCGACGAAAGCTGGAACAATATAAACATTGTTTTCTTTATCTAATGAGTGATAAGCGCATTTTTCACTAGCGGCAGAATCAGGAATCATCTTCATCTCATCGCGCAACCATTGAATGACCGCACCACCGATAAAGATTGAACCTTCTAAAGCATAAGTCACTTCCTTACCGATTTGCCAAGCCACTGTAGTCAAAAGACCAGATTTAGAAAATGTTGGTTTATTACCAGTATTTAAAAGCATAAAGCAACCTGTGCCATATGTATTCTTACAGTCCCCTTTATCAAAACAAGTTTGTCCAAATAAAGCAGCTTGTTGGTCACCAGCAACACCAGTGATTGGGATTTTCTTTCCCTTATATTCAAAATTCCCATACTTATAAGAAGATGGATAAACTTTTGGAAGCATCTTTTGAGGAACGCGGAATAATTTACATAATTCATCATCCCACTTCATCGTATTGATGTTGAAGAGCATTGTTCTTGAAGCATTGCTCACATCAGTCGCATGCACTTCATGGTTAGTGAGTTTATAAATGAGCCAACTATCGATTGTACCGCAGATGAGTTCGCCTCTTTCCGCTCTGGCTTGGCCGTTAGGAACATGGTCTAACAAATACCTAATTTTACTAGCGGAGAAGTATGGGTTAATGATTAAACCAGTCTTCTCTCTAATCAAATCTTTATCTTTTTCATGAGCATCACAAATCGAGGCAGTTTGACGAGATTGCCAGACGATTGCGTTGCAGACAGGAAGCCCTGTGCCTTTATCCCACATTACTGTTGTTTCTCTTTGGTTAGTGATACCGATACATTCAATCGCTGCAGGAGTGATACCCGCTTTTTCAAATAGCTCATTAATCACATCAATCGCGCTTTGATAAATCTCTTGGGCATCCACTTCTACCCATCCTGGATTTGGGAAAATACAATTGACTTCTTTTTGAGTAATGCAAAGACATTGTCCATAATGGTCAAAGAGAATTGCTCTTGTTGAAGTTGTGCCTTGGTCAATTGATAAAATGAACTTTTCCATAAATTATCCCCTTGTTTTGAAGAGTTTTTCGATATCTTCCACTTCTTTTGGAATATCACGAGAAAGAACGTCGTTCACCGAACCAGTAATTAAAACATCATCTTCGATTCTGACACCGACACCGTGTTTAGCAAAATATAAACCTGGTTCTACAGTAACGACATTACCAACTTCGTATGGTTTATTTCTATCTTGTGAATCATGAGTGTCTAAACCTAAGGAATGAGAGACTCCGTGATAATAATATTTAACGATATCTTCATCCTCAGTCATTAAACCTACTCTGACACATTCATTCTTTAAGAATTCTTTAGTGAAATCCTGGGCATCTTTATTGGTGATACCTGGATGTAAATATTCGATAACCGCCTTGTTGCAGTTAAGGACAGTTTCATAGATGAGTTTTGCCACACCCTCAAACTTTCCATTGACTGGGAAAGTACGAGAGATGTCTGCTGAATAACCACCATAATTATAGCCGAGGTCAAAAAGGATCAATCCATTTTCACCAACTTTATCTGTTTGTTGAGGATAATGTAAGCAAGTGGCGTTTTTACCATAGGCGACAATCGTATCAAAAGCTAAACCTTCGCGATTAAGAGTGCGGCCATACATTTCAAAATCATCCGCCACTTCGTATTCATATTTGCCTGGTCTTAAGTTGTTTATGGTATAGATGATTCCACGATGAGTTAAGGCGATGGCTTTTCTTAAGCAATCAACTTCATATTCGCTTTTCACCATTCGTAGAGTGATCATAAATGGATTGAGATTTTCTATCTTAATATGAGGGAATTTTTCCTCTGCAGAATGAGAGAAATCAACGGTATCATATCTCTCTTTGATTCTAATCTCTGGAGTGAGGTCAACATATAATTTGGCAATCGCACCATATTGATTATTATCTTTTGCTAAAGCAAGAGAAATAAATGAATCCAAATCATTAGTAGAATGAACAGAATCGATATTTGACAATTCACGAGCTTCATCAAATGTTAATCTTTTACCTGTCCACTTCTCCTTAAGTTCTGAATATTCGTCAACGAATAGATAAGCTTTATGCCCGCTTAATCCTTTGACGAGAAGGAGAACAGAATTCTCCTGTTTAATATTGGTGAGATAGAAGAAGTTTGTATTCACTTTAAAAGGATATGCTTCATCAGCGGTCGCAATCTTGCTAGTACCCGCGAAGACGATAGCCACCGAATTCTCCTCCATCAAATTAAATAATCTTTCTCTTCTTAAAACATTTTCTTGCATATATTAATTATTCTCCTCTAATTTATTAATAACATTAACACCAGCTTGGACATAGGTTCTAAGTAATCTACCTGCACCTAATTTTGTCCCTCCAAAATATCTTACAACAATTAAGGCACAATTATTGATATCTTTTTTCAAAAGAAGTTCTAATAATGGTCTTCCTGCTGTTCCTTTTGGTTCACCATCATCGTTGGATTTATAACTCTGACCCAAACGATAAGCATAGACAACATGTCTCGCTTTGCGGTGCTCTTTACGGATGTCTTTAAGTATATTTTTGAACTCTTCTTCATCTTTGATAGGCATTAAAAGAGCGATGAATTTTGATTTCATCACTTCCGTTAAAGCTTCATACTTACCTTCTACTATCATTGATGACATTCTTCTCTTTTATATTGTATAATCTTAAATAAGATATTTAAAGATGGCAAAAGAAAAGCATACGGTTTGTCCTAATTGTGGAAAGAATTATTATATCTATCTTTCACGTTGTCCAGACTGTCATTCTCCAAATAACGAAAGACCAAACACGAGAATGACTTTTCTCCCTATTCCTCATCAGGTATCCCTATTTGCCATCGGTTTAGTTGGTTTTAATCTATTGGCAGCGTTGATCACTATCTTTGTCACTACATCAATTAAAGACCAACCCGCATTATCTGTTTTATTAATCAATTCCATCAGTTATTCCATCATTATCCTTGCCGATATCATCTTGATATGGAAGTATCTACCAGAACTTTTCTCCTTCTTTAAAAAAGGAAGGACATACCTCGCTGGTTTAGTTGGTTTTGCTGTTGTTCTTGGCGGATCAATGATCATCAATTTAATCATGTCTAGCTTAATCCCATCGGCAGGAACAGGAGAAAACCAATCCGTCGCGGAGATGATGGTCCTCGCTAATCCTTTTGTCAGCGTATTAATCCTTGGTCTAATCGGTCCAATTGTTGAAGAGTTCACTTATCGCGTTGGTTTATTCACTCTTTGTAAAAGAGCACATACCGCTCTTGCATATGTTATCTCTATTGCGGTATTTACCGTTATTCACCTCAATTTCACTTCAAGCACCATCATTAACGAATTAGCAGTACTACCTGACTATTTATTCGCGGGAGCGATGTTTGCTTTGATATATCACTTTGAAGGTTTTGGAGCAAGTTTATTAGCCCATGCTGGTAATAACATCTTCTCGATGATATTGATATTAATTAAAGCGGGGATGAAATAATGGAAGGCAGCAAGATTCTTAAAATATCCAGTTTTATCCTTAAAGTCATCGCGATTTTGTCGATGACTGTTGACCACCTTGGAGTGATCATCAATAGTTTTTATCCTGACTTGAACACTTTATACACCGTCTGTCGTTATATCGGTAGATTAGCCCTACCTTTATTCTGTTTCATGATCGTTGAAGGTGTAATTCACACTAAAGACATAAAAAAATATGTGATTAGACTAGGAATCATGGCAGTTGTTATCGCTATTATATTAGCGGTATTCGAGTATGTACCCTCCTTAGGATTAAAAGAATTATCATTCCAAGGAAACATCTTTATGGATCTCCTTTTAGGGGCGTTGATGCTTTGGGCCTTAAGTCAAAAAGAAAACAAAAAACTACGCTTTCTTGCCCTTATCCCTATAGCAATATCAATATTATCCTTTGTCGCGAAAGGAATTGAAACATCATCGTATTATACGATGGAAGCATATTGGTACCCACAATTCTTAAGACTTCAATACGACTGGTTATCAGTATTAATGATATTAGGTTTCTATGGAGCGAGTTATTTCGCTGATACATATTTTGAATATCAAAGCCAATATTCCGGACTAGAATTAGACCAGGTTAAAGGTACAGCCACATATCGTCTCGCTGTCAATCTCATCTCAATGGCGGTCGTCATGGGATTAAACATCGTTTATTATCTATTTAAATATTTTGCCCCTACTATTGTTTTCTGGGCCCCGAATGTTCAAATCGCTGGTATGGCCGCCGGAATTCTCCTCATCTTCTATAACGGAAAAAGAGGGTATAACGGAAAATGGTTCCAATATGGAAGCTATTTATATTATCCAATACACATCTTGCTTTTATATGGCATCGTTTATTTGATATCATTACTCTAAGGAGGATAAATATATGATTTATCATGTTGAATCTGTAAAAGCATTTGATGAATTAATTAGCCAAGGTGAATGCCTTGTTGACTTTTTTGCCACTTGGTGTGGTCCATGCAAAATGATTGCCCCAGTCTTAGAAGGATTAGATAAAACTGGCGAACTCAAAGAAGTGAAAATCATCAAAGTTGATGTTGATGAACTTCCACCTCTCGCGGAAAGATATGGAGTCCAAGCCATCCCAACTCTTCTCTATCTCAAAGATGGAAAGATTGTGAGACAACAACTCGGTTTCTTAAACAAAAATCAAATCATTTCTTTTGTTGATAAAAACTAAAGGAAGGGCTATAATCATTCTTGCCCTGCAGGTGTAGTTTAATGGTAGAGCATCAGCCTTCCAAGCTGATTACGCGGGTTCGATTCCCGTCACCTGCTCCAAATGATTCTAACAGTGCTCAGCACTGTTTTTTATTTAAATATAAAAAGCATTATGCAATAATAACTTAGTTATGAAAATTGTCCTCGCCTCTTCAAATAAAAATAAAGTCAGAGAAATCAAAGAAATATTCTCCCCTTTTAATATTGAAATCATCGGAATGGATGAAGTCGTTCCAGAACCCTTAGATATTGAAGAGACAGGAAAATCATACTATGAAAACGCGCTCATCAAAGTCAAAGCGGTCTCTAAATACACATCTCTTCCTATCATGTCAGACGATTCTGGATTAGAGGTCAAAGCCTTAGATAATATGCCTGGCATATATTCCGCCCGCTATGCCGAAAAAGAAGGTGGCTATATCCCGGCAATGAAGAAAATAATCGATATTTGCAAAGAAAAAGGCGTATTTGACGCAAAATTCATCTGCTGTATCGTTTTATTAAACTTTGAAAAAGAACCACTAAAATTTGAAGGGATTGTTCCTGGAAAGATCACGACAACCATTCACGAAGGAAACGGTTTTGGCTACGATCCATTCTTCATCCCTGATGAACTTGAAAAAACATTTGCTGAATACCCAAGCGAAATAAAGAATCAATATTCTCATCGCGCGAGAGCGTTACAAGCGATGATAAAGTATTTAAAGGAGAGATAAAATGTATTCCAAAAAGTATATTGTTGGTCCATCGGATGCTGACCAAAACCTCAATGCGAAATTATCCACGTTATTCGTCTATATGCAAGATATCGCGATGGAACACGCTGAAGTATTAAACATCGGTAAATCCTCCACTATGGATAAAGGACTAATGTGGGTCATCACTCGTTATTCATTAACAATCAAACGACTTCCAAGATATTTAGAAGAGATCACCGTATCCACTTATCCCGGTGATGATATGAAATTCCTCTTCCCGCGTTATTTTGAAATGAGAGACGAAAAGGGCAACCTTCTCCTCACTGCTTCTAGCACTTGGGCAGTCCTCAATCAAGCTGATCACCACATCAACTTCACACCATTTCCAGGTATTACTTTGCCTACTGAACATCATGATTATGAAGAACCACTACCTGGAAAAATCGCCCCTCAAGATGCTTCCTTAATCGACACTCGCCATGTTAGAAATTCCGATGTCGACATCAATAAGCATCTCAACAATACCCGTTATATCGAATATCTCACCGATAGTCACGATTATGACTTCTATCGCTCAAACCTCATCAAACATGTCGCTTTAGAATATAAAAAAGAAATAAAAATCAACCAACAGGTTGACATCTATTCCAATAATTCTAACCCCGAATATATTCAAGTAAAGGTTGGGGAAGATACCTGCTTTATCGCAGAAATTACTTATTATTAAGTTCAATTAAATGTTTAACCATTTCACTAACCACTTCTACACAGTGGTTTTTGTTTTCTTCATCCGTCTCATTAAAAGCTGGAACGTGAATGAATATCACTTTGCTCTCTTTCGCTTTAGATAAAGCTAGATAATAAGAGCAGTTACATAAATATTGGCCTGCATCATAAGAGATCATGAACATATCATCGCTGATAAAGGTTGTATTAAGGGTATCTAATCCATCGTTGATAATCTTTTCACTATTTCTCTCAACACCCTTATTATCTTTTCCTTTAGAAATGTTATGGGCTTCAAGTTCTAATCTTGGTTCAGTAATTGAACCAGCTTCGCCTAATAAAAAAAGATAATCTGGTTTATCAATAAAGATTTCATCTAATCTACTATCAATATCATTCCAGGAAACAGGTAAACCAATCTTATCCGCGTCGATGTCTAAACCCATAACCGTGGCTTTTGAAGCATTAAAGCTTCTTCCTCCAAATGGTTCAAAATAAGTGATGGTAATCTTCATATTATTTATGACCTTTAAACTATTTATCTAATTTAAGTGATCCATTATCAATCAAAGCTTTTAATTCATCATAAGGGAGAGGTTTACCATATAAGTAGCCTTGTAATCTTTGACAGCCAATAGATTCAAGATAGTCCGCTTCTTCTTTAGTTTCCACACCTTCAGAAAGGGTATTCATCCCCACTTGTTTCGCCATTGAAATGACGGACTGTATCACTAGTTTCGCTTTTTCATTCTTATCAAAATCGGAAAGGAATCCCATATCGAGTTTAAGCATATCAAATGGGAAAGCTTTTAAGATGTTAAAGGAGGAATAACCACTACCAAAGTCATCAAGCCATACTGAATAACCAAGGTCATGGAGTTTATTGATTGAATTTAATAATAAATCTTTATCCCCTGTTAAAGCGGATTCAGTAATTTCGACATGGATATATTCTTTAGGAATATTGTATTGCTTCATCGTCTCGTCGATGATGGAAACGATATCTACGACTTTAAAGTCGATTCTAGAGAAATTGATTGAAACAGGGATAACTGGTTCTCCTTTATCAAAATTCTCTCTCATCTGTTTACAGACAATTGTAAGCATCGCGATATCGAGTTTATAGATAAGTTGAGCGTCTTCTAAAACTGGGATGAACATCCCTGGAGACATGAAACCATATTTTGGATCAATCCATCTCGCGAGAGCTTCTGCTCCACATAAAGAACGTCCGGAAGAATAGACAACTGGTTGGTAATAAGCTTTGAGATATCCGTTAGAAATCGCTTCATCGATGTGATTGACCACATATTGACCCATGCGGTAATTGTCATGCATGAATTTGTCATATTCGAGATATAAAGATGGGTTACGACTATGCTCAAGGACAGAACAAGCATAACGCGCTTTTTCCACTGCATGATGTGGATCTTCTTCTTTATCTCGATAATGATATCCACCAACTTTAACGCCTGGCCTAATATCCGTATCCTGCGCTTCTGTCATTTCATTAAGTCTATTGATCTTTTCAATGATGTCTTCATTTTTGGTAAAGACCACAAAGTGGTCATCAGATTGACGAGTAATCAAATCATCAACGAAAACCTCATGGAGTAGACCCCCAAATACCTTTAAGAATTTATTGCCTTCATCAAAACCTCTTTGATCGTTATAAATCTTGAAATTAGTGATGTTGAAAAATAAATAGATATAATCGCCTTCTTTAGGTTTATCATCATCTAATTTCTTCTTTAATAAAGATAAGCAGTATTCAAATCCCCATAATCCCGTCAAAGTATCTTTCGTCGCTAGTTCGACAAGCTCTTCATCTTTCTTCGCTTCCGAAACACGTTGGTTATAAATAGAAATACAAATCATCGTCAAGGAGATAAAGAAGGTAATGTAATTTACGATATCGCCTTCAGGGATTCTTCTTCCTCCAATATAGGTGAGTTGATCAAGGATGATATAAAAGCCAAGGAAGATTGTTCCTAAAATACCAATAGAGACGTATGGCTTCCAAATCAAAAGACAACCAACATACATCGACATCATCAAGAAACAAATTATCTGTTTATGTTCATAGGCATATGAGCCCACTGCATCTTCAATAATGACAGGATTGCCATACGCGTCGGTAAATACTTTAGTGCTTGAGAAATCGCCATAGGAGATCATTAATCCGAACGACAAACAAACTAAAGCAAATAAGACGATGACCACCACTGATGATTTAGGTGCTTTTCCACTTTTACCGTAATATCTCTGTAATCCAGCAATAATCACCCAAATGTTAAAGAGCATGATTACCGTATAGAAAATGATTTTGAATATTGCACGATAAGCATTGATTTGGGAAGTGAATTTAATTGAACCGAAGATGAATTCAAAAGGAAGGAAACAAGCAAAGACAAAAGAAATAGAAGCAAAGACAATGGAAGTGATCAATAATCTTTTGCTTTTTTTCTCTCTCATATATTGCAAGCAATATACGAACATCGCTACGCCTAAGGAAAAGAGCAAGAAATATGACCACAAGTTCTGGAATATAGCTTGGAAAAAAGGCGTCCCATCAGCGATTGCCTTAATGACGTATTTACTAGTCTGACGAAGGATGAGCCATACCTCAAGAATGATGATGATAAGCGCCATGAAAAGGCCAGAACGGATGTTAGCCTCATTCAGATATTCTTTAACATATGAGGAGTTTTTACGAAGACCAAAAAAATCTCGTGTCTTACCCCAAAATACTTTCAAAAAGTTTTTCATTCTAAATATAGAATACCACTATTTTTAAAAGATGTTAATTTTATCAAATTAGAAGAAAAATAGGGAGAAAGCGATGACAAATTGAGCCCCATAATAAGTGAGATAATTGAGGATTAAATCAATCGGTCTCTCCTTCCCTTCACCGAAATATGTGCCACTTAATACTAAATCGGATATCGCAAATAAGATGCCACCGACAAAAATCATCACCAATGTTGGTTTGCTCCACCCTGTTAATATCGCTAACGAAAGGGCAGTGAAAGGAGTCATAAATAAGCAAAATGCATAAATGCATACCGTTAATCTCATCTCTCCAAAATTAAGCTTCATCGGCTTCTCTAAAATTAGATTAATCAAAGAAGCGATTAAAGCACCGACAATTGGAATGAGGATATATAAGAAATGAGCGTCTCGAAAATACTGTAAGAGCATGCCAATCACAAACATGATATGGCCAACTCCAAAACAGAGGAATCCCGCATAGGTATAGACTTTATCATCTTTTGGGTAGACATATTTTAAATCTAGCCATATATCGCCTAATAAGCCAAGGATTAAACCAAAAGTGACAAAAGTATTGATCGCATGACCTTGATTGACATAGGAGCAGAATATCGCTAAAGAGAGGAAGAATGAGGATACGACTGTCTTAATTAAGACTGCACGCACTGAATAACGCTTAACTTTTTCCAATAAATAAACGACTAAAGTCAACGCCCCACAAACGATAAAAGCAATACATATCCCGAGATACATAGTTCCCTCCAAATGATTGATTCTTCTTAATAACATTATACACCAACAAAAAGAAGCCGTCATAGCTTCTTCATTGTATTTTAGAAATCAACCTTCTCTAATAGGTTAGAGGAAATGCGATATACCAGGAAATGGAAGGCGATATATATAATAAGAGCTCCACCTAATAAAGCAAACTGTATACCGATATTTTCATTTTCTAAAAATGATTTATAGCCTTCACCAATCACTGGTAAATATGGAATAGCGATTGTAAAGATTGATAGATAAACGATAAAACCGATAATCATTAATAAAGTAGAAAGCACGATCGATCTTCCTTTACGGTAATAAATTGGGAAAAAGATGAGATCTGCTATAGAAAAACCGATAATCGCAATGGCAACAATGGATACGTAACCATTTAAACTAATCCCTGGAACTTCTACAGGTGTCCCTGATCTAGGGGTAATATTGCCTGATAAATACCGCGCAAGAGGGACAAGCGCACTCATCAATAAAACGAAGACGAGCTGCATCAATGCCACCGTGATTATCCTTGCTAAAACAATATCTTTTTTACGAACTGGTAACAAAGTGGAATAGAGCAAATCATTTGATTGTTGTCCTTTATTCGCCCCTAAAAAGAGAATTGGGTAACAAGTTAAAACATAGATGAATCCGATTGCAAGTGGATAAGAAGGGATGAGAACCATAAATGGGAAAAGGAGGATAAAGACATAGCAGATAGGATGCATCGCTAAGCGTAGTTCCTTATAGAGCAAAGCTTTCATGATTATGACTCCTTTCTAGATAGACCATAATCTGTTCAAGATCAGGTTCTACTGGATTGATGTTATTTTTAATAAACAAATCTTTTTTGCTAATATCTATTAGACCTTCAATGTGATCATCTAATTCTTTATAGGCGATATATTCGTTGATTAAATCTTTATTCTTCGATTTATCGTTAACAAATAGATAAGAATCGACAAATTGTTTCTTCTCACCCGTAAAGATGATTGAACCATTATGAATATAAGTGATGTTAGTCGCACATTTGTCTAAGTCAGAGGTGATATGCGTGGAGAACAAAATCGCCCTATCACCATTTTTCACAATGCTCCTAAAGATATCTAAGATCTCATCGCGTGAAACAGGATCTAATCCAGAAGTTGGTTCATCAAGAATTAATAATTCTGCTTTATGAGAAAGAGCAATCGCCACAGAATATTTGACTTTCATACCACTGCTTAGTTCTTCTAATTTTTTATTAACATCAAGGTTAAATAAGTTACAAACCTCGTTGAATTTCTTTTCGTCGAAATTCTTGTAGAATCTCTTTGTCACATTCATCAGTTGACGGATGCTTTTATTCGGATAATAGTTAAGTTCACTTAAAGCGAAACCGATTCTCTGCTTATTCTCAAGCTCAAATTCTGTCATATCCTTATCAAATGCTTTAATCTCACCATTTTCGTAATGAACAAGATTCATAATGCTTTTAAGAGTTGTGGTTTTACCCGCACCATTACGACCGATAAAGCCCATGATTTGGCCAGGTTTAATCTCAAAAGAGACATCCTTAAGCGAAAAGGATGGATAATCTTTACATAGATGAGAAACTGATAATATTGTTTCCATTATTTATTTCCCTCCATTATATTGTAGAACAAATCTGCTTTTAATAAAGCAATGCCTCTAGATTTATCTCCCATCACCATCAAGGTATCGCCTTCTTTTATATCAAACATCTTTCGCGCTTCTATAGGAATGGTGATTTGACCTTTAGGACCGACCTTAACAGAGACGATAAATCTTTCTTCTTTATCTTCCATATTCTTACTATTCTTACCTTTCTTACTATAATCTATCACTATCTTATTAATAAGAAAAGAAATATCGTGTATAATATTTAATCGAATGGAATTATTTAAACAATTTTTAATTCAAAACTTTTTTCTCTTTTGTTTAGCTTTAGCTGTTATTTTTATGGTCCTTAGAAGCTACCGCAGTAAGAGAATTATCGTTTTATTACCAATTCTTGTTGTCTCTCTTGCAGTATTATTATCTGTCATCTATTTTATTGAGCAACTTTGTCGATATGACAACAACCTCGTTTTCATCGCCACATTATGCTGTTCGCTTGGCTTTATCTTACGTCCTCTAGTCCTCTATCTATTCATGAAGATGACAATCACCAAACGATATATTCTTGTCACCGCTTGGGTATTAATGGGTATCAACGCCATCGTATACATTCTCGCCTTATTCCTATTTGCCCCTGGATTAACTCATGTCATCTTCTATTATGAAAATGGGGAAGCAATACTCGGCCCACTATTCTATACTTGCCATGTCCTCATCGGTATCATGACTATCTATTTTGTCGGATATTCAGTATATTCATTAAAAGGAAGACATAAATACGATGCACTAGCCTGTCTCATCTGTGGTTTATTCGTCGGTATCGCCGTTATCTTAGAAAGTTTAAAGGTCGCTGAATACCTTCTCAACACCACGATTGCTATTTCTTGTTTATTCTATGTCGTGCACTTATATCAACAAGCCTCAATAAGAGATGCCTTAACAGGTTTATTTGATCGACGCGCATATTATTACGATGTATCTAAATTAGAAAATAAGGTTACTGGCATCATCTCTATCGACATGAATTCCTTAAAGTGGATCAACGATAACAAAGGCCATTTAGAAGGCGACCTCGCCATTCAGACGATTGGCAAAATCATCTATGATGCTATTGACTATAACCACATGGATGCCTATCGTATGGGTGGAGATGAATTCTGCATCCTCATCACATCTTCTAACGATAACGCGATTAGTAGAACTATCGCAATAATTAAAGAGGAGCTTTCTAAAACGTCATATTCAGCCGCCATCGGATTTGCGACAAGAGAAAGCCCAACTCAAAGCGTTGATGAGATGAGCAAAATCGCAGAAAAGATGATGTACGATGATAAATCTAATTATTATAAAACGAGCGGAATTGATCGAAGAAGAAGAAATTAAAAATCTCGCGAAATTGCGAGATTTTTTATGCAAAACTATATTATTTTACCTTATTTCTTAAGCATCATTGGAATCAAAGAAGAAATGAGACCATATGTCGTAGTTGGGAAAGAGAAGATCATCTTAGATAAGTCTCTAGCCTTTAATTTAAGGTTGATAATAATGGTTAAGATGTCGAGGAATTCACCAGCTTGATCGCTATAAATAGCAGCGCCGACGAGTTATATATCCTTATTATATTTATAATTTGATGACTTCTGGTTCACTGGTGAAGGAGGAGAATATCGCCACCACATTTTTCAGTTCAAACATCACCATATTGCCATCATCTTCGTTATACATCATTCTAAGGTCTGGCATTTTATTTAGCATCGCTACTCTGATATCTCGATCATCAGCTTCCACTAATTCACAAGATATTCGTAACCATTCAGTTCCTTTAGAACAAACTATCTCTGCTTTTGGATTAACAAATAACTGTTTAGCGACATCTTTTCTTTTTCCCGTTTGGATATAGAGCTTATTCTTATATTTAAGAATCGTTCCAAATATTCTCACTTTTGGTTGGTCGGCCTCAGTTGTCGCAAGCGCATAAGTTCCAACTTCATTAATAAAATTATAGATTCTATCTAAATCACTCATATCATTTCCTCTTTTTCTCTAACTCTTTAATCGTTTTTGAATAATCGATTCCTTGGGCGATATCATCGACATGATTTCTAATCGAATCACTAAAGCTATCATATAATTTCATGAAAGCATCAACCGCGATAGGATCGAATTGATCGCCTTTATGGTCATAAAGTTCTTTAATCGCGATTTCATCGCTTAACGCTTTACGGTAGCTGCGATCACTAGTCATCGCATCAAATGTATCAGCAACTGTCACTATTCTCGCAGAGAACGGTATTTCTTCGCCCTTTAATTTGTCAGGATAACCATTACCATCATATCTTTCATGATGGCTTCTTGCAACCTGTTCAAAGATTGGGAATTCTTTAATCCCTTTTAAAATATCTCCACCTAAAGCGGAATGAGACTGAATAATTGCATATTCTTCTGAATCTAATGTACCTGGTTTAGTAAGAATCGCTTCATTGATACCAATCTTACCAACATCATGGATAAGACCTGCAAAATAGATTTGTTCGCATTCTTGTCTAGATAAGCCAAGAGTCTCGGCAATACCTTTAGAATAAGCGGCAACACGGAAGGAATGACCATTAGTATAATGGTCCTTAGCATCGACCACACTCGCTAAAGAAGATAATGTTTCTAAAGTTAATTCCTCATAAGATTTCTTTTCTTCATCGAGTTCTTTAGTACGATTAGCGACTTGAATCTCTAATGAAGCTTTGAGTTCATTGAGCTCATTTAAAGTCGTCATCAACTTGATATAATCAGGAGATTCAATTGAGTAGAAGACGAGAAGCGCTCCAAAAGCAACGCCTAAATCGGACAAGAGGATGTCGCTGAATAAAGAAAGTTGCAATGCAAAAGAAGCAAAGAAGAATGTATAGAATAAGATCGTTGTGATGAGTTGACGTTTATTGAAAAACTTGTGGTTGATAATCATCACGACAATCGATTCAATAACGAAAAGGATAGTCGCTAAATTAACGAGGATATAAACTGGTCCATGACTATAGACAAATGTTTCAGAGAAATAGAAATAGAAACCCAACCAGTTATTCGCGATAAGGGTACCAGCAAATATAAAGAGAATTGAGATATTGATAATCGAAAGAATTTTACGTAATTTCTTCTCCCTATCTTGGAAGGCTACAGAGATGACATAATATAGGAACAAAAACGCTACTATTGCCCCTGTAAAGAAATAAATGCCGTTTAAAACTTGTGATAACAAAACAGGAATCTTATCGGTAATCGCGTTAGTATAAACCGTGATCAAATCAAAGGCAATTAAGAAAAAAGAGCCAATCAAAAAGAATTTATACCTGCGGTTGACGAGATTAGTTGTACTGTAATGGATACTGATAATTGCGAGTAAAATGCCGACGATTAAAAGAGCGGTAATCGAGAATGAAATGTTGTATCCGTAAAACATAATATAAATATTATCACGTGAAACCACCTAGCGAAAGAGCAAATTTTTTTCAACCCTCTTTCACCTTTCCTTTTTCAACAAAAAGGAACCACGTGGTCCCTTATCTTATCTAGTCAATAGTCTTAATACTTTATTTGATTTTTTAATCACTACTGGTTCATTAATTTCCCCAATTACTTTCGTATCCACTGTTAATAATGCTTTCGTGCGATTAGAAACATTGACCACCACCACATCATCTTTGATGATTTGAGGACCAACTTTAGCAAAATGTGGACAGACAGGAGTGACCACTAAATCAGTGGAAAGCGGATCTAATATCGGTCCACCTGCTGATTGATTATAGGAAGATGAGCCTGTCGCTGTGGAAACGATTAAACCGTCCCCTTTCCAAGTGGCAATACCTTTAATCCCAACTTCAATCGATTGCACAGGATTAGCTTTTAAAACGCAGATTTCATTGATCGCGACTTCCCCGTTATATTCGATTAAGGTACGGTGACTTTCTTTTAAAGAAAGAAAATCATTAAGAGATAAGGAAGCAATCTCTTCAATCTTAAAAGCACATAAATAGCCGAGATGCCCAGCATTGATGCCGACGATTGGTTTATCATATGCAATCGCTTTCTTTCCAGTATTAAGAAGAGTGCCATCCCCACCGACAGAGACGATGATATCGCATTCAGAAAGCGAGGAAGTGACTTCCCCTATTTTTGAGAGATAGTTAAACACTATTTCACCATTTTCTTTCAGTTTGCTAAATAGATAAAATTTCATTTTATTTTAATAACTCTTTCGCGATAGAAGCAGCAGCTTTTTTACCCGCCCCCATCGCTAATATGACAGTAGCCGCACCAGTGACCGCATCGCCACCGGCATAGATATGATCACGAGATGTTTTACCAGTTTCTTCATCAGCAACAATACCACCCCATTTTTGGGTTTCTAATCCCGAAGTTGTAGATTTGATTAATGGGTTAGGAGAAGTACCTAAAGCCATGATCACTTCATCAACTTCAATATCGAAATCGCTGTTTGGAACTTCCACTGGTCTTCTTCTACCAGAAGCATCTGGTTCACCTAATTCCATTTTAATACAAGTGATGGATTTCACATTATTATTTTCATCGCCGTTGATTCTCACTGGATTGGTTAAGAAAGTAAATTTAATACCTTCTTCAATTGCGTGTTCCACTTCTTCGGCTCTCGCAGGAAGTTCTGCTCTTGTACGACGATAGACAATGGTCACATTTCCTCCTAAACGCTTCGCACTTCTCGCTGCATCCATTGCCACATTACCACCACCGACAACCGCTACTCTTTTACTGTGGTTAATAGGAGTGTCAGAATGCTCTTTATATGCTTTCATCAAATTGATACGCGTTAAGAATTCATTCGCTGATAAAACGCCCTTAAGACCTTCACCAGGTATGTTCATAAATTTAGGTAAACCAGCACCTGAACCGATATAAATCGCTTCATAACCATCTTCAAATAATTCATCAATTGTTAGGGTTTTACCAATCACAACATTAGTTTCAATATCGACATCTAAAGCTTTTAAATTATCCACTTCTTTTTGGACAATGGCTTTTGGCAAACGGAATTCAGGAATGCCGTATACAAGCACGCCACCCGCGACGTGTAAAGCTTCAAAAATAGTCACTTTAAATCCCATTTTCGCAAGATCACCAGCACAGGTAAGTCCCGATGGACCAGAACCAATAATTGCTACTTTATGGCCATTTGGCGCAGGTTTTGCAGGTTTTTCTTTATTATTTGCATTGTGATAATCAGCAACAAATCTCTCTAAACGGCCGATGCCAACCGCTTCAGAAGGTACCATTACAGTCTTACCATCTGCGTCTTTAACAATTTGACCATTTTCATCTTTTTTGGGTAGAGATCCTTTACCTCTAACACAGAAGCATTCACATTGGCTCTCTTGTGGGCAGACACGTCCACAGACCGCTGGTAAAGATGAGGACTCTGAAATGATTTGATAAGCCCCTTCATAATCCCTATCTTTCACCTTGGCGATGAATTCTGGAATATTGATATGAACTGGGCAGCCATTAACGCATGGCTTAGCTTGGCAGTGTAAACATCTTTCTGCTTCGTTGACAGCCATCTCTTCAGTATAACCAGTCGCTACTTCTAAGAAATTAGATGCTCTCACTTTCGCATCTTGAGTAGGCATTTCATGTTTTTTAGGAGTCATATTAGGCATAATTATTTGACCTCCTTTTTAAATAAATTACAGGTCTCTTCATGAGCGTGTCTTTCAAAGTCAAAATATTGTCTACCACGCGACATCGCTTCATCAAAATCGACTTCATAACCATTGAAATCAGGACCATCAACGCAGGCGAATTTCATCACGCGCTTACCGTCTTGAATCAAAGATAAACGACAACCACCACACATACCAGTGCCGTCAATCATGATTGGATTCATACTGACAGTAACAGGAACATTAAATGGTTTAGCCGCTAAGACGACAAATTTCATCATGATAAGCGGTCCAATGGTGATGATTAAATCGAATTGATTTGGATCTTCTTCTAGCATTTCCTTTAAAGGAACAGTGACATTACCCTGTCTAGCATATGAACCATCATCTGTCATGACGATAAGCTTGTCACTGGCCGCTTTAAATTCATCTTCAAGAATCAATAAATCTTTATTTCTAAAACCAATGATAGAAGTTACCTTCGCTCCTAAGCGATGGAATTCTTCCGCTACTGGCATCGCAATCGCACATCCTACACCACCACCGATGATACAGACGCTTTTAACACCTTCAGTGTGAGTTGGAACCCCAAGAGGTCCCACAAAATCGGAGATATATTCCCCTTCTTGTTTATGTTTTAGTTTTTCTGTCGTAGTCCCCACCACTTGGAAAATGATCTTTGTCGTGCCTTTTTCTTTATCCGTCCCGGCGATGGTAAGAGGAATTCTTTCCCCTTCTTCATCCACCCTTAAAATGATGAATTGGCCAGGTTTTGCTTTCTTGGCCACAAGGGGTGAATCAATCTCCATTTGAATAACCGTGGGATTGAGGACTTTTTTACTGACTATTTTGTACATACAGTTACCTCCTATTAGATAGAAGAGCTTGCTCTTATCTAATCATTATTATCTATTATATGCAAGCATTCGTTATTTCTTTTCCCATTCCTCTTTGTTTAATACGAATATGAATTATCAATCGCACTGCTTCTGATACCTAAAACGATGAAAGGAGTCGCTACCGCTAATCCTAAAGAGGCAACTATAACAGAACTGACAATAATCGTGATTTTCTTACCTTTTGTCATACTATTTCCAAGGGCGGACTTTTTTCGTCCAACCTTTTTCTTTCCAATAGTCAACATCTTTTGGATTCCAACCATTTTTCTGCATCAAATGCATGATGAAAAAGAAAGCTTTGGTTTTAAATCCTGGTTTGACTTTGCCATTTCTTTTATTAACTTTTCTTGCGATTTTGCTAGTGTTTTTATCAATTTTAGAAAGTTTTTTCTTACTGACCCCGTCCCACGATGTCGCTGCGACTGGGAGGCCAAAACTATATGTTCTCGCTACACCCCAATAGAACAAACTATCTCTCATATCCTTAAGGGTGGACTTAATTCCTGCTCCAGCTGCAGTAGAAAGAACAATGCCTTGCTTTTTAAACATCGATTCTTCTGGACGATGTGCCATCCACATATAACCATAATGATCCAACAATGATTTCATCGCTCCACTTGTGTGAAAACAATATACAGGGCTAGATAAAATGATGACATCAGCTTCTAATAAAGAGTTAGTAATCTTCTCAATTTTAGAGTGATGTGGGCAGAGCTTTTCATCTTTAGTAAAACAAGTTGTACAACCCAAACAAAATTCATCAAAATCTCTTGGTAAAAAGAATTCGGTTAAATCTCCGTTAAGTTTATCCGTTAATTGCTTAGCAATATGATAAGTACTACCCTTATGATTCGTCCCATTAATTAAAACAATTTTCATAATTAACTATTCTTATTTTAATACAAAAGTTACTGATGCTTTATTTAATAAATTATTGAGGTCAGCTCTATTCATATTAATGTGGCCAAGTCTAGTATATGACCACGCACTGTTATTATAGAAAACTGATATTGCGTTACCGTTATATAAAACAATATCCCCAGGAACGACATCAATTTGTCTATCATTTCTAACAATTGAAGAGCCAATTGATCCCGTTTGTTCAAATCCACCATATTCATGCATATTAATTGTTAATGGCAATAACTTCTTAAGGGCTTTCACTGAATCATTATCTTCCCAAGTGACATTTAATTCTTTTTCATCAATCAATAATTTCATATCTTTTTCTTCCTTATCAATATAACTGTCTAGCCAACTAGCGATATCTTCTTTAGATGCACCAGCAGGAAATCTTTTTCCTTCTAACCAATGTGCATTAGGTTCACTTTTCGCGAGATTAGTCGCACTGCTTCCAATTGGTGAACTACCTGATGTACAAAATGGAATGATAGTTTTATTTGTTAAATCATATGATTCCACGAAGGTGTACATAATTTTAGGAGCTTGTCCCCACCATATGGGATAGCCTAAAACAATCGTGTCATATTTAGATATATCTTCAATGCTATATCTGATTACTGGTCTAGCTTTAGGATCATTTTGTTCTCTATTGGCTCTACAATCCGTATTATAGTTGATATCTTCCCCAGTATATTCCTGGCTAGGGACAATTTCAAAGATATCGCTTTCTAAATATTCTTGAGCCTTAATAGCAGTCTCTTTTGTGTGATTAGTGACAGAGAAATAGGCTACTAAAATGTTGCTATCGCTAGGAATAAGGCTCTTGCTACTTTCTTCACTAGCTTTGCTAGATCCACTAACGCTGCTCCCACTAGTAGAACATCCACATAATAAAAATGGTATGACAAACAATAATAACTTCTTCATCATTTATCTCCTGATGTGTTTTTCATCTTTTTCATCGATGATTGGTTGATATTTTTCCACTTCCATATGAAGATCGTATTTTTCTCTTAATTCTTTGATTTTATTCATAAGCGGTAATTGATGATGCTTATCAAGGGCTTCTTGATTATCCCATGAATCAACGAGTAAAACTGATTCATTATCGTCCAAAGGAAAGAAATATTCATAACGAAGATTGCCTTCTTCTTTTTTAATCTCTTCCACAACCCCAGAAGATATCATCTCATCGACAAATCTCTTCGCGTTTCCATTTATACCTTTATAACGTATTAATACAGTTAACATATCTTAAGCATGCTCATCACTTCATCATCAGGAGAGAGGTATTCTTTAAACACTTCGTTAAAACCGAAAGAACCATATAGTTTTCTTCCCGCTTCATTATGTTGCTCATAGGAAATCATCACATATTTTGCTTTTCCATCAGGGAAGGTCTTGATGAAATCTAATGTTTGTTTAAAAGCTTCTTTACCGTATCCACGGCCTTGATATCGTTTATCAATCATGAACCTCCAAATATAATAATATGGTTGTCCTTCATATTTTTTATATTCATCACTACTTAGCCAATCGTCTCTTTCGTATCCAGTCCAATCGTTGTCGTACATGATCTGCATAAAGCCCACGACTGTCTTTCCGTTTTTCACCGCGAAAGCATGGACTGGCGTACCATTCGAAGATTCCAAAAAAGCATGGATAAGGCTTGCCCTATTGCTTGCTACATAATTTTCTTGTTCCTTAGTAACTTTAAGTTTTAATACTTTGATATAGTTATCCCAATTAATCTTCTCTAAAGTAATACTCATCTTTTTCATAAATGATTCCTCATACCTACAATAATATACTTATTCCAGTCCCAATTCTAAATATAATAAAAACGAGATAATTTTTGGTATCATCTCGTTATCTTTTGAATGGCCTAAATGGACAGAAATGATACAACGCACCACTTCCATATTTACGCACCACTATTATATAAGGAATTAAGAAAGAAGAAAACCATCATTGCTGATGGCTTATTTTCTACGTTAAATAAAATAGTCATGTCCAAAAAATAGGAAATTAAAATTTTAATTCCAAATATTTGTAAAATTATCATATCCAATTCCTGCCTATGAAAGGAGGAACATATGATTAATTATTTAAGATATGACCAACAAATGGTCGAATCTATTGGAATTGGACTAGAACAATATAAAACCGCTACTGA
>Ga0247609_10001647_pt1 | contig 25832 bp, 22 predicted proteins | sample 172DNAGHGlowgp2_FD_193487 | JGI IMG/M metagenome (GOLD analysis project Ga0247609, IMG submission 193487) | Sheep rumen microbial communities from Palmerston North, Manawatu-Wanganui, New Zealand - 1728 DNA GHGlow gp2 | ecosystem: Host-associated > Mammals > Digestive system > Stomach > Rumen ...
GAGGAGCAGTCCCACTCCTCTTCCTCCTCAGGACCTATCTTGATGTAAAAGCAGTCCGGATGCAAGCCCTGACGCACCAGTTCGTAGAGCACCACGCTGGAATCGACACCGCCCGAAAGCAGCACAGCAATACGCTTGTTTTCTATCTCTTTGATATTCATGCTGCAAAATTACGAATAATTTAACAACGGATAGCACGGATTTCACGGATTATTTCGTAAAAGTTGTTAAATATTTCCCTCTTTCCATTGCCAGATGAAAAATAGTTCATATCTTTGCGATATCAAAATGATATCATAACAAACAATAAACATTAAACATTGAAAATGATGGAAACGAAAGAAATTGCATTCAAAGGTTTGGTGATGAACGGATTCCTGATGTTGTTTGTCAACTTCTTGATTCTGGTGTTGTCTATCGTAACGATTGTGTTCAGCATTATCCTGCTCGACGAGTCTGACGGTAGCAATGGTGGATGGCTGTTGGGCGGTGCCATTCTGCTGCTCATTGTCAACATCTTTATGTGGTGCGGCCACATGATGCTCGAACCCAACGAGGCACGCGTAGCTACATGGTTCGGAAAGTATAGCGGCACGTTCTCGAAGACAGGCTTCTTCTGGATTAACCCCCTCTATAGCACCAAGAAAGTAAGCCTGCGCGCACGTAACCTCGACGCAGAGCCCATCAAGGTGAACGACAAGACGGGTAATCCCGTGATGATTGGTCTGGTGCTGGTGTGGAAACTGAAGGATACATATAAGGCTTTGTTCGAGGTGGATACGCAGACGATGGCTTCAGCTCCCAATTCCGTGGGCACCGACATGCGTTCCATCATGAATGCCCTCGAGCGCTTTGTGCGTGTGCAGAGCGACGCTGCCCTGCGTCAGGTGGCTGGTCAATATGCCTACGACGACGAGGACAAGACAACGGTGAGCACCGATTGTCAAAGTGCCAATCTCACTCTGCGCGGAGGCGGTGATGAAATCAACGAGCAGCTGGAGGAGAAACTGAACGAGCGACTGGCGCTGGCTGGTATCGAGGTGGTCGAGGCCCGCATCAACTATCTGGCTTACGCTCCTGAGATTGCTGCCGTCATGCTGCGTCGCCAGCAGGCTTCGGCCATCATCACCGCCCGTGAGAAGATTGTCGAGGGTGCTGTGTCGATGGTGAAGATGGCACTCGACAAACTCTCCAACGAGGACATTGTAGAGTTGGATGACGATAAGAAGGCCGCTATGGTTAGCAACCTGTTGGTAGTACTCTGTGGCGATGACTCCGCTCAGCCCGTTGTGAACACAGGAACGCTGAACCACTAAGCTTTACGACCACAGATTTTACGGATTTAACAGATTGTTATTGTGGCAGAGAAGACGACCAAGAGTTTTATCCTGCGCGTGGACGCTGAGACGATGAACGCGATAGAGGCTTGGGCTGCGGATGAGTTCCGCAGCACGAACGGCCAACTGCAGTGGATCATTACCGAGGCTCTGCGCAAAGCCAAGCGTCTGCCAAGAAAAAAGCAATAACATCCCATACCCTCATAAAAGACTTCGCCACTGCCGTAGCAACGGTGGTGGCGAAGTCACTATATATAATCACCGAAGGATTCTTAATCCTTGATAAATACTTTCCTCGACGAACCGTCGGCATATTTTTCTATGCAGAGGCCGTGCGGAGTGTCCATCCGACGTCCTTGCAGGTCGTAATAGGCCTCCACCTTGTCACCGTCCGTCTGGCGTATTTCCTCGATAGCCGTGCTACCGTTGTCAATCATAAAGATGTACGTGTTCAGGCTGCGGGCAGGCATATTGATCACGAGGCTGGCCGTAGGCTCTTCGATGTCGATGGGAGATTCCTGACAGAGGTTCTCCTTCTCATTACCCGTCGACAGCAGATGCGTACCGCTCTTTACCTTGTAGGGTAGTTTCAGTTTGATGTCGTAAGCCGTCTCGGTGGTGTCGATAGCCATGAGGATGAGAGAATCGCCTTTGATATATGCCGAAAACTCCCTGTCTGCCTCCGTGCCGCTATCCATCGTGGGAGACATCTTCAGGCGCGTGGAACCTGTGACGTGCTTTGCGAAGTGCGACAGGACGTAGGCGCGTGGCAATAGCTTGTTCTTTCTGCTATTCTCGGCGCCATACTTTGACTCGCCTGTGCTCACGAATGCCCAGTGTGCGCGCATGTACCAATAAATATATCCTGTGCCGCCTGCCAGCATACACTCGTTCAGCTCCTCGGCAAAGAGCAGCTGCTCGTGCCATGTAGGCAGACGCTCGCCGATATTGTCCGTCGATGAGTGCTCGGTCATCCAAACCTCCTTGCCGTATTTCAACGCCTTCTTGGCCACCGTCTTCATGTTGCCAAGCGGTGCGTGGCCGTAGATGTGACCGGCAATGATGTCCACCTGCTCGCGAGCCACGGGGTCGTCCAGCAGCGCGTCGGAATAGTCCGGACGGAATCCGAGCGGCTCACCACTGATCAGGCGCACACCCTTGTACTTCTCGCGGTCCAGCATATAGGCATAGTTCTTTACCAGTTCCAGCTGCTCTTCCGGCGTATAGAGACACCCCGAGTAGTTCACCCACCAGTCAGGCTCGTTCTGCACCGACACGGCATCCACATCGACGCCATGTTCCTGCATCCAACCCAGGAAAAGGTTCAGCCAGGGGAAGAATTTGTCGTAGCAGTCCTTGCGCAGGCGGCCTTCCTGGTAGCCTTGGTCTTCAGCATTGCCACCCTGTGCCGTGCCGTTGGTCTTGTATTCCCCTGGGGGCGACCAAGGCGTGCCGAACACGAGTGCACCGCGTTCCTTGGCTAACTTGGCAGAAGGCAGCGAACCATTCCAGTTGTAGTCGCCCCAGCCCTCACCTTCGAAACTTGGAGAGATTTCCATACGCATAATGTTCAGTCCCACCTTCGATTCCTCACCGTAGAGCAGCTTCACGGGGTTGGTGTCGGTGCCGAACGGTTTCATGGCACCGTCACAGCAGGCAGCACCGAAGCCCGTTATCGTCTGGCATCGCGTATCCTTAATCGTCACTCTTATACTTGCAGCATCGACGCTTGAGGCCGCTGCCGCTAAAAGGACAGCTGCCGACAGCTGTCGCAAAATCGCACTTTTTGTAATCAATAGTTTCTTCATCATCGTTAGGAAAAGATTTCAGGCTGCAAAGGTAAGCAAAAAAAGTGGACTGACCAAACATCAGCCCACTTATTTTGTGAATCAACTTTTGGGAGCCAAATTGAACGGATAAACGAGACTACTCGATGGTAATGTTGACGTTCTCCTTCGTGACGTTCTCGTAGTTGGTGAACTCGGCATCCTTCTTCGCCTTGATGACGATGTTCTTCAGACGGATGTTCTTGATGGGCATTTCGGGCAGGCCGTTGAACTCCATAGCGCGTCCGGCACCATTGCACACAACGTCCTGAATGTCGATATTGCGGAAGATGGGCGTTTCTTCGGTAACGGGCATCTTGGTGGTGTTGTCGGGAGTGTCGCCGTCGGCCAGCATCTCGGCAACCGACTTGCCGCCATAATACATATTGAAGGTAATGGCGTCGGTCTTGATATCGGTCATAGAGATGTCGCGAATAAAGATATTTTCGACAATACCGCCGCGACCGCGTGTGGACTTGAAGCGCAGGCCCACGTCGGTGCCCAGGAACTGACAGCTCTTGACGAGGATGTTTCTGACGCCGCCGCTCATCTCGGAACCGACGACGAAGCCACCGTGACCAGCGAAGACGGTACAACCGTCGACGACGACATTCTCACAGGGCTTGCCACGCAGACGACCGTCCTTGTCCTTGCCGCTCTTGATGCAGATGCCGTCGTCGCCAGCATCGAACTTCGAATTGACGATGAGGGCATTCTTGCACGACTCCAAATCGAGCGCGTCACCATTCTGTGCGTAGGCAGGATTGCGGGCCAGCACATTGTCTATAATGACATTCTCACACATCAGCGGATGGATGTTCCACGCGGGTGAATTCTGGAAGATAACCCCCTGCAGCAGCACGTTCTTACAGTTGACCAGCGAAATCATTACGGGACGCAGGAAACGCTTGATGGCGTTCCACTCTGCATCGGTCGTTGCCTTAGGCACGTTCATGTTGGCATTCTTCTCGGCATCGGCATAGCCCTGCGAAGGAACCCAGTAGTCGTCACGCACCTTCACACCACCCGGGCGGTCGCAGACCTCTTTCCACTGGCTGGCGGTCATCTTCGACTTCTTGACGGGACGCCAATACTGGCCGTTACCGTCAATCACGCCACATCCCGTAATGGCAATGTTCTCACATCCATTAGCGGTTAGCGGCGACTGACAGCGACGGGTGTCCAAGCCCTCAAACGAGGTCTTGATGATTTTGTAGAGGTTCTCGTCAGCCGCAAACAGGATGACGGCACCGACCTCCAAGTGGAGGTTGATGTTCGACTTCAGTTCAATGGGCCCCGTGTGCCATACGCCAGCGGGAACCAGCAGACGACCACCACCTTGACGGCTCAGCTGGTCGATAGCCTTTGCGAAAGTGTCGGTGTTCAGCGTAATGCCGTCACCAACGGCACCGAAGTCCTTCAGGTTCACCTGACGGTCTGGAAACTTTGGTGCACTGACCTCAGGCATCTGGAAAGGCAGATTCTGGGTGTAGTGCTTGTACGGATTTTGCGCTGAGGCGCTCAGCGTGACGCCCAACAGCAGTAGAGAGATTAGTTTTTTCATACGTAGTTTTGTTTATATTATATATTACATCTTCTCTGCAAAGCAGAGTGTGGCGTTGCGAATCCATCATCCATCATCCATCAGCCTTCTGACCTCTTCCAGCGGAATCATCACAAAGTCGCGCTCGTACATCAGCGGATGGGGAATCTTCAAGTCGGGCTCGTCGACGGTCAAATCGTCGTACAGCAGTATGTCGATATCGATAGGACGATCTTTATAATTGGCTTTTGGCTCTTGGCCGTTAGCTATTAGCTTTTTCTTACGCCCCATGTCGCGCTCTATCTGTTGCGTCAGCCGGAGCACCTCACGTGGTGTCCGTTCGGTCTCACAGAGAATGACGGCATTCAGAAACTTGTTCTCGGAGTCAAATCCCCAAGGTTCCGTCTCGATGAGAGAGGACTGGCATAGCACAACACCCACTCGTTCACCTATCAGCGTTACAGCCTTTTCGATGTTCTGCCTACGGTCCCCAAGATTGCTCCCAAGCCCCAAATACGCCCTATGAACAATTCTCTCACCTCTCACCTCTTACCTCTCACCTCTAATCAGTCATCCAGTATCAGCATACAGTCGCCATAGCAGCCAAACTGATAGCCATTGTCCACAGCTTTCTGGTAAGCTTCCATGACGAGGTCGTAACCTCCGAAAGCTGCCGTTGCCATGAGCATCGTCGACTCCGAGTGATAGAAATTGACAACCATTCGGTCTGCCAGTCCAAACTCATACGGCGGGAAGATGAACCTGTTGGTCCAGCCGTTAAATTCCTTCAACATGCCGTCAGTCCCCACGGCTGTCTCGGTAGCTCGCAGCGTCGTCACACCGACGGCACAGATATGGTGTCCGGCAGCCTTCGACTCGTTAACTGGTACACAGGCTTCGGGCGTGATAATCATCTGCTCGGAACCCATCTTATGCTTCGTCAGATCCTCTACCTCGATACTGTCGAAACAGCCCAGTCCGCAGTGGACGGTGATGAACGAGAAGTTGACACCGCAAATCTCTAGACGCTTCAATAGTTCACGGCTGAAGTGCAGTCCTGATGCAGGGGCCGTGACTGCTCCCTCGTGCTGGGCATAGATGGTCTGGAAATTTTCCATATCGTCGTGCGTCACCTCGCGACGGTCAATGATATAACGGGGAACGGGAGATGCCCCCAGCGCGAAGAGTTCCTGCTTGAATTCGTCGTGCGGACAGTCGTAAAGGAATCGCAGCGTACGTCCGCGGCTGGTGGTATTGTCAATGACTTCTGCCACCATCGGGCCGTCTTCCTCGAAGAACAGTTTGTTGCCGATACGTATTTTGCGGGCCGGCTCTACCAACACGTCCCACAGGCGCAAATCGGGGTTCAGTTCGCGCAACAGGAATACCTCAATCTTCGCATCGGTCTTCTCCTTCGTACCATACAGGCGGGCTGGAAACACCTTCGTGTCATTAAAGATGATGACATCGCCCTCATCGAAATAGTCGATGATGCTACGGAACTTGATGAATTCCTTGGTGTCGTTGCCTTCTTCGTCTTTCTCGAACATGTCGATGGTCTGACTCTTACGGTGAAGGACCATCATACGACACTCGTCGCGACGATACACCTTTTCGGTAGTGCCATCGGGATTCTCAAACACCTTGTGAGGAGGCTCCAAAGCAATCTGTTCTTCGGGCAGCTTAAATCTGAATTGTGACAGTTTCATATATCTTCTTAACTACTTAACTTCTCTAACTTCTTAACTTCTTGTTTTTCCAGCCATGCGGGGAAATCGTCAATGGTGATGCAGTCCTCTATGCGGACATCGCCCAAGCGCGTACGGCACAGGGCCGTGAGGTAGGCACCGCTTTCCAGTGCACGGCCAATATCGCGAGCCAGCGAACGGATGTAGGTCCCCTTGCCGCAACTGACGCGGATGCTCAGCTGCATAGTCTTTGGGTTGAAATCTATCACATCGACGGAATCGATATGTACCGTTTTGGCCTTCAGCTCCACCTCCTTGCCTTTACGCATCAGGTCGTAGGCGCGGTCACCGCCAATCTTACAGGCGGAATACTGTGGGGGCACTTGTTGGATTTCGCCGACAAAACCGGCGAGCACACGGCGCACCAATTCTTCAGTAATGTGCGCTGTCGGGTATGTCGCATCCACTTCGTGCTCCATATCGTAGCTGGGCGTCGTAGCACCCAACTGCAGGGTGGCCGTATACTCTTTGGAATCGAGCTGCAGACGTTCTATCTCCTTCGTCTTCTTGCCCGTGCAGAGTATCAGCACACCTGTTGCCAGCGGGTCGAGGGTTCCTGCGTGGCCTATCTTCACCCTGCGCACGCCGACGCGTCTTGATACGCGGGTCCTGACAAAGGCCAGCGCACCGAACGATGTCATCCCGTAGGGCTTATTGATGTATATGTATTCTCCCTCTATGAAGTCCATTTAGTCGACCATTGCTAATGAGTGACCAGTGAGCAGCAGGACAAGGATGATGCCACCCACGATGATGCGATAATAGCCAAAAGCCTTGAAGCCGTATTTGGTTAGGAAGGCTACAAACCACTTCATGGCCAACAGGGCGACGACAAACGCCACCACACAGCCCAGAATGAGCATCGTGATATTATGCGACGTGGCCCACATCGTGTCTTCCTTCAGCAAGTCGAGCAGGTCGAGCAGCGTGGCACCGGCCATCGTGGGTACAGCCAGGAAGAACGAGAACTCAGCGGCACGCTTGCGCGTCAGTCCCTGTGTCATACCGCCCACAATCGTTGCCATCGAGCGCGATACACCAGGAATGACGGATATGCACTGGTACAAGCCGATTCGGAAGGCTCTTCCCTCGTTTACCTTGTTGGTATCGCTACCCTTGTTGAACAGCTTGTCGCAGAACAGCATAAACACACCACCGACAACCAACATGATAGCTACTACAAGCACGCTGTCGAGCAACCAGTCGAGCAGTCCCGACTTCTTGGCCAATAGTCCGATTATCACCGCTGGCAACACACCAACGATGAGCAACCAGTAGAAATAGTACTTATGCTTCAGTTTCTGCCACAGATTGCTGCCTGTAGGTGCAGGGCTGTTGTCAAACTGGAAGAAGCGCTTCCAGTAAAGACATACTACCGACAGGATGGCTCCAAACTGGATGATAAACGTGAAGGCATGAATAAACGGGTCGCCCTGCTCGATACCTAACAGGTTTTGGGTGATAATCATGTGACCTGTCGACGATACGGGCAGAAATTCTGTCAGTCCCTCGACAATGGCAATGATAACGGTCTCCAACCAAGTCATTCTGCGCCCTCCTTCTCTTCTGTTGCATCAGTTTTCGGACGGCGCACCACAGCATAAATCATCGACACAAACCCCAGCAGACACACCACTGGAGCAACTTTTATGCGTCGTACACTGAAAATATCGGGGTTGTAAGCCGTCTCATTCGAACCCGGACCGCTCATCAACAGAAAGCCGATGATGACCACTGCCATACCAATAGCCAGCAGTATGTAATTCATGCGGTCAAAAGCAAAATTTCTCTTATTCATAATAATCAATTGTCAATTCTCAATTATCCATTTATATCTTATACAACTCTCCTGCCGTCATTCTCAGGAACTTGTTGACAGCCAGCCAAGCACACAGTGCCGTAATCACAATGCCGAACACCAATACGGCAACAGCGGTAATGGTCAGAACCTGCCACGTCACAATCTCCATCACGCCGGGTTGCGTCAGGTAGAGGCCATAGACGCCCAGTCCTAACACGCAGATAGCCAAGACTGCGGCAATGATACCAATCCACACGGCCTGTTTCAGGAACGGACGACGGATGAATCCCCACGATGCGCCCACCAGTTTCATTGTGTGGATGAGGAATCGGCGGGCATAGACGCTCAGTCGCACCGTATTGCTGATGAGCGAGAACGACACGAACGTCAGCAGCACGGCCAGTATCAGCAACACCAGACTGACGCGGCTGATATTCACGTTCACGCGGTCCATCAAATCCTCCATATACGCTAAGTCGCTGACGCGGGCATCCTTTCTCAGTTCCTTCGCTATCCACTTCAGCGAGTCGCGGTTGGCATAGTCGGCAGCCAGCTGAATCTCCAGCGTAGCCGGGAATGGGTTGAATCCCAGGAATTCCGTTGGGTCGCTACCCAGTTCCTTGATTTGTTCGCGTTGGGCTTGCTCCTTACTGATGTAATCAATATTGTGCGAGTAGGGGCGATGATACAGGTCACGACAGAAGAGCTTCGCGTCGTTCACTGTCACCGAGTCCTTCAGCATCACCGTCACCGTCAGGTGTTCCTTCATGTGGGCTGAGAGGTTGTGAGCCAACAGCACGAAGAATACCACCATACCCAATAGAATGAGCACCATCGTAGTGCTTATACATAACGTCACGACCTGCATACCTCGGCGGTTGCGGGTCTTTTTTCGTTTCTTACTCATAGTCTCATTTAGACGTAATACACCTAATTTCGTGCAAAATTACAAAATAAATATGAAACAAAGCACAACTTTTAGATTTATTTTGTAATTTTGCGCACATTATGAGTACAGTTATTTATCCTTCGCCCATTTTCGGGCCTGTTCATAGCCGTCGCTTAGGCGTTTCGCTGGGCATCAACCTCCTGCCCGCCGACGGCAAGGTATGCAGCTTCGACTGCATCTACTGCGAGTGTGGCTTCAACCGCGACCATCGTCCTACCTTACCCCTGCCGACTCCCGAGTATGTATCACTCAAACTCGAAGAGAAGCTGCAGGAGATGACGGCCAACGGTCAGTTGCCTGACGTGCTGACCTTTGCAGGTAATGGCGAGCCTACATGTCACCCGCAGTTTGCCGAAATCATTGACGATACCATCCGCCTGCGCGACCAGTACTGTCCCAAGGCGAAGGTCAGCGTACTCTCAAACTCTACCATGATTCATCGTCAGTCGGTACACGACGCACTGATGCGTGTCGATAACAACATCCTCAAACTCGACACCGTCGACCCTATATATATAAATAAGGTGGACCGTCCAAATACCGCCTACGACGTCCGACAAATCATCGAACGCATGAAAGCCTTCAACGGTCACATCATCATTCAGACGATGTTCATGCGCGGCACTTTAAGTCGCGCCGACGGGTTCACCCCGTCGGAATCGCTCTCCGTCGACAACACCTCCGAGGAGTATATTGCCCCCTGGCTCGAGGCCATTCGCGAGATTCGCCCCCAGCAGGTTATGGTCTACACCATTGATCGCGAGACGCCCACCAAAGGGTTAGAAAAAGCCAGTCGCGAACAGCTTGACGCTATCCGCGACCGGGTTATTGCTTTGGGTTTCCCCTGTTCAGCGAGCTATTAGCACTGAGCGAGCTTACCGTCAGAACCGAGCACATTCACAATCTTGTGGATGTACATCTTCTTCATATTCTCGCGAGCGGGCTTCAGATACTGACGAGGATCGAAGTCTCCAGGATGCTCAGCCAGGTGCTTGCGGATAGCAGCAGTCATAGCCAGACGAGAGTCGGAGTCGATGTTAATCTTGCAGACAGCGCTCTTCGAAGCCTCACGCAGCTGCTCCTCGGGGATACCGATAGCAGCCTCGAGGTGACCACCATACTGGTTGATGGTGTTGACCTCGTCCATAGGAACTGAAGAAGAGCCGTGGAGCACGATGGGGAATCCGGGGAGCTTCTTTTCAATCTCGTGCAGGATGTCGAATGCCAAGGGAGGTGGAACGAGCACGCCGTTCACCAATGTGCACTGCTCGGGAGTGAACTTGTGGGCACCATGAGAAGTACCGATAGAGATAGCCAGCGAATCGCAACCAGTGCGGGTAGAGAAGTCGATAACCTCCTCGGGCTTGGTGTAGTGGCTCTCAGCAGAGCTAACCTCATCCTCAACACCAGCGAGCACACCCAGCTCAGCCTCAACAGTTACGTCGAACTGATGGGCATAGTCAACAACCTTCTTAGCCAGAGCGATATTCTCTTCGTAAGGCAGAGAAGAACCGTCGATCATCACTGAAGAGAAGCCCATGTCGATACAGTCCTTGCAGAGCTCGAAACTGTCACCGTGGTCCAGGTGCAGCACGATCTCAGGATGCTCGCAACCCAGTTCCTTAGCGTAAGCCACAGCACCCTCAGCCATGTAACGCAGGATAGTTGCGTTAGCATAGTTACGGGCACCCTTTGACACCTGCATGATGACAGGAGACTTGGTCTCAACAGCAGCCATCACGATGGCCTGCATCTGCTCCATGGTGTTGAAGTTGAAAGCGGGGATAGCATAGCCACCGGCCACTGCTCTCTTAAACATCTCGCGAGTATTCACGAGTCCTAAATCCTTGTAGTTTACCATAATTCTATAAATTTGTTAGTGGATAAATTATTTTGTGAGTGCAAAGATAGCAAATTCTTTCTGAATATGCAAACGCCAAGCGCAACGATTCTCTACTTTTTCACGGTTTTTAATGTTTTCACCGTCCAACACCCAATCATCACGCCAAAAATGCAAACTGAAGATGACATTTTTACACTGCCAGGCGTTTCAGAAGTTCGACGAGCACACGCCAAATATCATCGATGGTGGATAGTTCGACGCGCTCACTAGTGGAGTGCGGCTCGACTATACGCGGACCGATGCTGGCCATCTGGATGCCTGGATAGTGGCGGACGAAGAATCCTGCCTCCAACACGAAATGCATAGCGACCATGCGTGGGCGCCAACCCAACACGTCCAAGAAGGTGTCGGACGTCAGCTGCAGGAATGGCGATTGCTGATCCTCCTGCCAGGCGGGAGCCGACATGACGGTAGTGCTTTGGGCACCGCTGGTGGCAAAGACGCTGGCAATCTGGCGACTCAGCTCCTCCATATCGCTATCGATGAAGCTTCGTGTATGCGTAGAGATAAAGACATGGTCTTCTTCCGTCACGATGCGTCCTACGTTGTTCGAGGTTTCCACCGTCCCTTCCATCGTTTCGCTCATCTTTACGACACCCTGCGGAATCTGTTCCAGACTGGTCAGGAGCGCCTCCAACGTCTCTTTGTCAATTACGGTCGGCAGGGGTTCGCACTTCGTAATCGTACAGTGCATCCCTGGGTCGTTCGCACCATATTCTTCCTTGATCCACTCGTTCATCATGTCCTGTTGCGCCTTGACATATTCGGCAGCCTCGCCGGAAGGCACGCAGACAACCATCTCTGCCGATGAGGCGATGGATGCGTTGGCCTCACCCACCTTCAACGATGCCAGGTCGAAGTCGTACTCATTATAGACTGCGGCCAGCATGGCCCATACAAGCACGACGGCACTGGCCCGCCCCTTGTTGATGTCGACGCCCGAATGGCCACCCAGACCACCCTCGAAGGTGATGCGGTACCAGCGGTGCTTGCCGCCAGGGGCAGGCATTCGCTTCAAGGGAATGCGGTGTTCTTGCAGACAGGCGCCGGCGGCTCCTGTGGTGATGGTGTCGTAATCCTCAGAATCGAGGTTGATGACCTTGCGTCCAACGAGAAAGTCCTTGCTCAACTGCGAGGCACCCGACATGCCGTCCTCCTCGTTGGTGGTCGTCATCACCTCCAGCGGACCGTGTACGATGTCCTTGCTTTCCAATACGGCCAGTGCCATCGATAGTCCGATGCCGTTGTCAGCCCCCAGCGACGTACCCTTAGCCTTCATCCAACCGTTCTCCACATAGGCATCGATAGGGTCGTGCAGTGGGTCGCTCATGCCCACGCATACCATATCCATGTGGTTCAGCAGTACGATAGGCTCTGCGCCTTCGTGGCCAGGCGTAGCGGGCTTGCTGATGACGACGCAGTTCTCGGCATCACGCTTATACGACAGGCCGAGGCGCTCGGCAAACTGGCAAAGATAGTCGGCCACACGCTCTTCGTGGTGCGACGGACGGGGAATCTGGTTCAGTTCCTTGAATATTTGGAACACACGTTCTGTTGTTGGTATCATCTTGTTATTTTCCATATTGCGGTCATTTAGCTGCAAAGATACGAATAAGCGAGTAAAATGCAAAATATTTTACTGTTTATTTTTATTTTCGAGTGTGACGGTTTGTAACAATATGACGTTTATTTCGGGCAAAAGTTAAGCAGGATGGCAAGGATTACCCTATTTAGCTTTACAAATTGTTATCTTGTCGCGGTTTTAATAATCAAATTGAAAGAAAATAGCGAATTCTTTTTTCTTTTTGTCGTACCTTTGCATCCGCAAACATCAAATAGTAAATAGTCAAATAGAATTATGTGTGGAATAGTAGCTATACTGAATGTAAGGGAGCAGACGCACGAGTTGCGTGACAAGGCATTGAAGATGAGTCAGAAGATCCGTCACCGCGGACCGGACTGGAGTGGAATATACTGTGGAGGATCAGCCATTCTTGCACACGAACGACTGAGCATTGTCGACCCAGAATCAGGCGGACAGCCCCTCTACAGTCCTGACAAGAAGCAGGTGCTGGCAGTGAATGGCGAGATATACAACCATCAGGAGATTCGCCGTCGCTATGCTGGACAGTATGAGTTCCAGACGGGTTCGGACTGTGAGGTCATTCTGGCATTGTATCGCGAAAAAGGCATCAATTTCCTCGAAGACCTGAGCGGTATTTTTGCTTTTGTGCTCTACGACGAGGAACGCAACGAATTCCTGATAGCCCGCGACCCGATAGGCGTTATATCTTTATATATTGGATATGACAGCGACGGCACAGTGTATGTGGCCTCGGAACTGAAGGCCCTCGAAGGCCAGTGTGAGCGTTACGAACCGTTCCTGCCTGGACACTACTACTGGAGTGTTGACCCAGGCATGAAATGGTATTATCGTCGCGACTGGATGCAGTATGATGCCGTGAAGGATAATCCTGCTAGCGTCGAGGCCATCCACGATGCATTGGAGGATGCCGTGAAGCGTCAGTTGATGTCGGACGTGCCTTACGGAGTACTTTTGAGTGGCGGTTTGGATTCATCCGTAATTTCCGCCATTGCCGAGAAATACTCTGAGATGCGTATCGAGGATGACTCGAAGACAAAGGCTTATTGGCCTCGTTTGCACTCGTTTGCCGTAGGACTGAAGGGTGCGCCTGATTTGGCTAAGGCCAAACTCGTGGCCGATCATATCGGCACCGTCCACCACGAAATCAACTACACCATTCAGGAAGGTCTGGACGCCATCCGCGACGTCATCTATTTCATCGAGACCTACGACGTGACTACCGTCCGTGCCTCCACTCCGATGTACTTATTGGCGCGTGTTATCAAGTCGATGGGCATCAAGATGGTACTTTCGGGCGAGGGAGCCGATGAGATATTCGGTGGCTATCTCTATTTCCACAAAGCGCCGACTGCTAAGGACTTCCACGAGGAAACCGTGCGCAAACTCGGCAAACTCTATCTGTACGATTGTCTACGTGCCAACAAGAGCCTGAGCGCTTGGGGTGTAGAAGGCCGTGTGCCTTTCCTCGACAAGGAATTCCTCGATGTTGCGATGCGTACGAACCCTGAGGCTAAGATGTGTCCAGGCTCGACGATGGAAAAGAAGATAGTTCGCGAGGCCTTTGCCGATATGCTTCCTAAGGAAGTCGCCTGGCGACAGAAGGAGCAGTTTAGCGACGGTGTCGGCTACAGTTGGATAGACACCCTCAAACAAATTACCGCTGAGGCCGTATCAGACGAGCAGATGACTCATGCTGCTGAACGCTTCCCCATCAACCCACCAAAGAACAAGGAAGAGTACTACTATCGCAGCATCTTCGCCGAGCACTTCCCCAGTGACAGTGCCGCCAAGAGTGTTCCCAGCGAAGCCTCAGTAGCCTGTTCCACCACCATCGCCCTCGAATGGGATGCCGCCTTCAAGGGCATGAACGACCCCTCAGGCCGTGCCGTCAAGGGCGTGCACGAGCAAGCCTATTGACGACAACGACAAATGTCGCGTCAAGGGCGTGCACGAGCAAGCCTATTAACGGCAACGGATGATAAAACATGAACAATAGGGATTTCCCCCGACGAGTTTAGGGGAAATCCTTTTCGTATGCCCTTATTTCTTCATAATTTTGCCATCGAAAACAAGCGAGAACAGATAACTTGAATGTTGAACTCTTAAATAAATAAGAATTATGAGAAAGATGATGATGACCCTGGTAGCAATGCTGACGATAGCAGCAACGGGCAAGGCTATGAGCTACGAGCAGGCAAGGAACGAGGCCCTGTTCCTGACGGATAAGATGGCCTACGAGCTGAACCTGAATGATGCACAGTACGAGGCCGCTTACGAAATCAACCTCGACTACCTGATGGGTGTGACCAGTTACGACGACGTGTACAGCACCTACTGGGAGCGCCGCAACTTGGATATGAGCTATATCCTGTTCGACTGGCAGTGGCAGGCCTTCTGCGCAGCCACCTACTTCTACCGCCCACTATATTGGGACGGCGGCTATTGGCACTTCGCCATCTACGCACGTTATCCCCACCGCGACTACTTCTACTTCGGACGTCCGGTGTTCTATGCCAGCTATCGTGGCGGTCACGCCTGGCACGTTCATGGCGGTCACGGCTATTATTACGGCCATCGTGACCACTACCGTCCCGCAGGTCACAGTCATTTCGGCATGTTAGACCGTTGGAATCGCGGCGACTATCGCGGCCACCATTCCAGTGGTCAGCGCCACTCATCCACCCGCACAACAGCAGACGGCCGTCGCTTTGGTCATAACGATAATGGTGGACGCAACCACAACGACGGCCGCGACTATCGCGACAATCGCGGAGGCAATCGCCCCAGCGGCAATGGAGGCCATAACTCTGGCAACAACGACAATCGTGGCGGCAATAGCAGCAACGGCCGTTCCTTCGGCCATAGCGGCAACAATAGCAGCACTCACAGCAGCAGCAATAGCAGCCACAGCAGTAACGTTGGCAGCCATAGTGGTCACATTGTCAGTGGCAACAGCAATAGCAACCGTTTCAGCCGTAGCAGCAGCGGTTCGTTCAGCGGAAGCCACAGCAGCACGCACAGCAGTGGTTCGTTCAGTGCAGGAAGTAGCCGCCCCAGCCATAGCAGCGGTTCGTTCAGCAGTGGCAGCAGCACGCGCAGCAGCGGTTCATTCAGCGGAAGCCACAGTGGCGGCAGTCGTACTAGTAGCAGTGGCAGTCATGGCGGCGGTCACAGTAGCGGAGGCCGCTCGTTCGGCGGACGTCGTTAATACCCGCACCTCAGCATTCATCATGCGCTGTACCTCCCTCATTGGACACTGCGCATAGACAGCCATAATTGCTTTATTGATAATTCCGTGACCAACGGCCACCACCCGCTTCCCTGGGTAGGTGGCCGTTATATATATAAGGACCTGACGGGCACGTTCCAGCAGTGCTTCTTCGCTTTCAATATCGTCGGGCCACACCTCACCACGCAGTTCAGGGATGTAGCGACCCGTAAATCCGCCCCAGTCGCGTTCACGTAATAGCGGTGTGGACACCACGGGTAGACTATGAGGTGTCGCGATAATCTCTGCCGTCTGTATAGCTCGCCGCAAATCGCTGGCAATGACAGCATCCACGTGTTCCTTAGCCAACCGTTCGGCCACCTGTCGTGCCTGTTCCCTTCCCCGTTCGTTCAGCTCACCCTGCGTCTGGCCCTGCATGATCTGGCGGGCGTTGTCCACTGTTTCGCCATGTCGCACCAGCAGGATGGTCGTTTCCGTTGTTACATCCATCGGTCAGCCAATGGTGATGGTGTATTTCGACATAAACGATGCTCCTGGCTGCAGGTGATTCATCAGCGGCTTGTCCTTGAATTCACCCTTCCAGCCACGCGGATCGCCCAGGCCGTACCAAGGCTCGATGCACACAAAGGGCGCGTGCTTGTCATACGGACTCCAGAAGGCGATTACCGGCGTCTTGTAGTCGACCGTCACGGCTGGTTCGCCATTGGTGTCCATCAGCATTGCACGGTGCGTCTGACATTTGTGAATCTTCACCGAGTCGTTGCGGAAGAAGTTGTTGGAAAGTTCCATGATACCCATGTCGGCTTCCAACGCCACTTCCACCATGTCGTTAGAGCCGTCGGCATAGCTACGCAAGGAATCCATCGGTTCCTCGTTGTCGAGCTTGATGGTTCCCTCCAGCTTACCGCCTGGTATGTTAAACGCAGGATGACCGCCAATCTGGAAGTGTATCTCGCGGGTGTCGGTATTCTCCACGTGCCAGATGACGTGCACCTTGTTGCCGTCCAGTTTGTAAGTGATGGCCAGATTGAAACAGAAGGGATATACCTTCAGTGTCTCCTCCGACTCGTGCAGTGCCAGCGTTACCTTATCCTCCGTTTGGCTGATGACGGTAAAATCCGTATCGCGCGCAAAGCCATGTCGAGGCAGGTGGTATTCCTTGCCGTCAACGACATACGTGTCGTCATTTACACTACATACGATGGGGAACAATATCGGCGAATGCCTCGGCCATTCAGCCCCTGCCTGCCACATATACTCTCTGCCCTCGCAGTCTTTCACACTCTGGAGCTCTGCTCCCTTTTCAGCCACCTTGACGGTCAGCTCGTTGTTCTTCAGTTCTACCATACTTTTTTGTTGTTTTAGTTTCTTCGCCTGCAAAGTTACGAAAAAAGCTTGGGATTTTTCGGATTATCCGCACTTTTTTTGTATCTTTGCAGGCGAAATGACGAAAATTCAGAAGACAAACATCCTCTTGGCACTGGTTTGTGCGGTATTAGCCGTGCTGTGTGTGCTGAGTATCATGGAGAAATAACAATGAACAGACAACGACTTATCATACGAATCAGTCGCGACAGTATCCTGATGTCGACTACTGAAGGTCAGGAGGTCTCTTTCGAGCGCTATCCGCTGAACAGCGGTATTTCGTTGGCGGCCAATATGCGTGAGGCCCTGAAGGCTGTAGCGCTGTTGCAGGACGATTATAATAAGGTACAGGTGATGATGGATTCGGCGGTGCTGATAACACCTGTCAGTCTGTTTCGCGAGGAAGAGCAGGAGCAGTTGTATCGCCATGCTTTCACGCGCCAGGAGTCGCAGTTGATGATGCACACAATTCTGCCCGACCTGAACGTCGTGTCGGTGTTTGCCGTGCAGAAAGACTTGCATCAAGTGTTGCACGAGCGTTTTCCGCAGGTTGCTTATCAGCCGCTGATGTCGAGTGTGTGGCGCCACATGTATCAAAAGAGTTTTACGGGGCAGCACCAGAAACTGTATGGTTATTTCCACGACAAGAAGTTGGAGGTGTTCAGTTTCGGTCCGAACCGTTTCAAGTTTCAGAACGTCTACAACGTAGGAACCACGGACGATGCGGTGTATTTCCTGTTGTCGGTTTGGAAACAGTTAGGACTGAATCCGCAGAGCGACGAGTTGCACTTGGGCGGTATGATGCCTGAGAAGGAGCAACTGAAGGAACGCCTGCTAGAGTTTGTGAAGCGTGTGTTCGTGGGTAATCCCTCGGGTGAGTTCAACCGTGCGCCAGTGACGCAGATAGAGGGTATGCCGTACGACATGATGCTGATGTATTTGATGAGGAGTTAAGATGCGTATCATTACTGGAAAATACAAGGGTCGGCATTTCGACATACCGCGCACGTTCAAGGCCCGTCCGACGACGGACTTTGCCAAGGAAAACATCTTCAACGTGCTCGTGCAGTATGTCGACTTCGACGGTGCTGAGGCCCTCGATCTCTTTTCCGGAACGGGCAGCATCTCGCTCGAACTGGTGTCGCGCGGTTGCAGTCGTGTCATCAGCGTAGAACTGGATCGCGATCATCACCGTTTTATCCAGGACTGCATGAAGAAGCTGAACGACCAGACGTGCATCCCCATTCGTGGTGACGTATTCCGGTTTCTGAAGTCTTGCAAGCAACAGTTCGACTTCATCTTTGCCGATCCTCCTTATGCTCTGAAGGAATTGGCTACGTTGCCTGACGTCGTTTTCGAACGTCAACTACTGAAAGAAGAAGCCCTTTTCGTGCTGGAGCACGGAAAGGACTATGACTTCTCAAATCATCCACATTTCGTGGAGCATCGTCAGTACGGAAGCGTGAATTTTACGTTATTCCGTTGAACCGTCTTACTTGAAGTTCCACTTGCTGTTGTCGCTGTTGAAATCGTAGACAGCGAGTGTCGGCGTGGAGTCACCAGCAGAGTAGAGGCAATACGTGGTATTGGTACCTGCAATGCCGGGGATAGCCTTCGGCATGATGCGGTAGGTGCCATCGGTAAGCTGCTCGATACGCCAAAGTTGCTCGTCAGCGCCAGTATAGGCCTGAACGGTGGTTACCTCCTTGTTGGCGGTAGCGGCGAGTGCACGATCAGTACCTTCGATGGTAATCTTGAAGTAGGGGTTGCTGAGATAGCCACCAGCGGCATCAACAGGAGTGATGGTCCAACGCTGGTGAGGACGGTACATGTAATCGCCAATGCGAGCAGGGATGTCGCCTTTGGACCAAGTATCAATCACCTCTGCCAGTGTCTGGTTGGCGATAGGCTTGACGGGTTGCTGCATCTGGTCGCGGTTGAACCACCCCTGACGCTGCTGCATACGAACGAAATCGACGGTGAGTTCGAGGGCATAGCCACGACGCTCGCTCAGAATCGCCCAATTGCCTCCCTTGAAATTGTCGCCTGCTACAGGCCAGCCGTTCTTCCATACTATCGGACGAACGGCCAGTGTGGATCGTCCACTCAGTTCGAAGTCGGCTTCCCAGTGGAACGACATCACTTCGACACCCTTGTCAATAATGGTGCGTCCGAAGTGTCCGGCACCGCAGGCGCGCTTCTCGGCTGCAACCACCATCTTGCCGCCACCGTGGAACATGTCGCGACCGACATTGTCGAGGTACGGGCCTTCGACGTTACGCGAACGGCCAACAACAATGTTGTAGGTAGAGTTGACACCGTCGCAGCAAGTGCCGTGGGTTCCGAGCAGATAATACCATCCGTCGTTATAGATAAGGTCAGAGGCCTCACAGTCGATGGCGATATCCTTCTCCTTGTTGCCACTGACACGGAATCCCGTCTTAGGGTCGAGCTCGATGAGACGAATGGTGCCGAAATAAGTGCCGTAGCTAACCCACAGACGACCTGTGGTAGGATCCAGAAGCATGCCTGGGTCGATGGCGTCCTGATCCTCCATGCCGTCAGAGGCGCATACCTCTACTGCCTCCGTCCATTTGAAGTCGGGCGACTTGGGGTCGAGGGTTTTGTTCCACATGGTGAGGATGCGGCCTGCGTGACCACCGCCAAGTCCACCGCCAGTGGCACCATAGATGCAGAGGTAACGGTCACCGATTTTCATGATGTCAGGGGCTGCACCGCCACCAGGACGGTCTGCACCACTGTTCCATGTCCAGCCGTCTTCCGAAATGAGGCCTCCGCCACCAGTGCCGAAAGTATACCATTTACCGTCACACTCGGCGAGGGTCGAGGGGTCGTGGATATAAGGAGCGCCGATTTGCGCGTTTGCTGCTGTGGCTAAAGTCAGAGCTGCAAGAATGCTATGTAGTCTTTTCATTGTTATTGTGCTTTGATTGAATAGTTCTTTACAGGGTTACCTTTCTCGTCGAGGAATCGGACACAGAAGTCGCTCATGCCCGGGCCGTTGATGATGGCACCGCGCAGGATGTTACGACCTTTCTTCAGGTTGAGACGTGGCGACATGGCGTCGTCCTCCACCATGCGGCGGTCGCCAGAGAGCAGCAGGACTTCCTCACCATTGAGCCACCACATAGAGGCAGAGTTAGAGCCTACAGCCAGGCGGACGTTCTCTATGTCCTCGTCACAGTCAATGATGGTGACAGCCCAGAAGAGCACGCCATAGACCTTTGTTCCCCATTTCTCAGCGAAGCGGAACAGCTTGACGTTGAACATGTTGCTTTCCAGTGCGTGCCAGGTCAGCGTCTGCTTGACAGTCTTCACCTGCGGACCTTCAGGCTGCTGTTGTGCACCACGGCCAAAACCTACAGGAGCCTGTTCCTGCTGGAAGACTGCGGTTACCTTCTGACCGTCCTTTGGCAGAATAGTCTGCTGCCCCTTGAAGTATTCGCGGTTGAAATGTTCGCGCAGATAGCTGTCGGTGAATACCGTGTTGCCTGGGTTAGGCTTGTCGATAGGTTCCAGGAGCATCCAGCGGCGGATGAAACCGTTGTCGTCAGGCTTGGCAGCCGGAGCCTTGGCATCTACATGGGTGAAGTAGTCAGGACGATTCTTGAACTGCACCCAGTTGACACTTAGTTCACCATTGCCCTCGTTGGTGACGACGAGGTTGACGACACCCTTCGGAGTGTACTCTATATTGACGGACTGCGTGAGCCACTGGTTGCGCAGGTCACGACGGAAACGAGCCATCATGGGGTTAGCGGGTTCCTCGGGCTTCACCGCCAGTTTTACACGAGCGATCACCTTACCCTTGGCACTGCCTTCGCGAATGCACAGTTCGGTATCGTCAGCAGCCTTTACATTGATAATCATATAGCCGTCCTTGATGCAGCTGAAGTCCACATCGTCATATTTCAGCCAGCTACCCTTTGCAGGCAGAGTGGCCTCGTAACTGCGGAAGGGATTGATGGTGTCGATGAGTTGGGTAGTTATATCGGCACTTGCACTGCTGTAACGGTCAATCTCAATCTTCTCGGTAGCCTTGTTGATGCCCACGCCACGAATGGTCTGTTTCACTTCCTGGATGGTGCCGTCGGGATTGAAGTACAGCTTTTCGATGCAGGCCGAACGGCGCTTGTCGTCACTGGGTGAGAAGTAGTTGTGGTGATAGAACAGATACCACTGGCCCTTGTAATTGATGATGCTGTGATGGTTGGTCCAACAACCGTTAGGTTGCTCTGCCATAATCAGACCCTTGTACTCGTAAGGACCCATGGGATTCTTACTCATGGCATAACCCAGCACTTCGGTATTCTCCCTGACATACGGATAGGTCAGGTAGTAGTTGCCGTTGTATTCGAAGGCAAAGGGACCTTCCGCCTGATGACTTGGCAGGTCTTTCAGACAGTTGACACCATACATCTCAAACTCACGGTCGCCCCATTTCACTTTTTCCTTTGGCGTGTCGTCGGCCAGTTCCTTCATGTTGGGCTTGAGCTTGGCACAACGACCTGCTCCCCAGAAGATGTAGGCATTGCCGTCGGAAGCCTGAAGCACACAGGGATCGATACCGTTGATGCCCTTGATGTTCTCAGGCTCAGGAACGAACGGCCCCTCGGGACTGTCGGCGATAGCAACACCGATGCCAAAGCCCCTGCCGTCCTTGGGTGCAGAGGGGAAATAGAAGTAGTATTTTCCGTTTTTCTCGACGCAGTCAGGTGCCCACATCGAATAAGAGTCAGGACGCACCCAGGGTACTTTGTTCTGGGTGACAATCACGCCGTGATCAGTCCAGTCCGTCAGATTCTCGGAGGAGAACACGTGGTAGTCCTCCATGCAAAACCAATCCTGTCGCTGTCCCTCGGGAGGGAAGATGTCGTGCGACGGATACAAATACACCTTACCGTTGAATACGCGCGCCGTAGGATCGGCAGCATATTGGTCACGGATGACAGGGTTCTGTGCCATAGCAGCAACTGCTGCCAGGCACAACCCCATAGTTGATAATAAAGTTTTGTTCATATTTTTAATTACTTGAATTGCCAATAATCGAGACGGACGTCGCCCTGAGCCTTGCTGAAACAGATGTAGAGGTCATGAACGCCTGTAGCACCAGTGACCTTCGTCGAGAAAGCCTTGTACTTGTCCACCGAGCCAGTGCTCTTGATGGTTGCAGTACCAATGACGTCGCCCTTCACGCTGTCGAGCATCAGGGTAATGGTACAGCCAGCTTGTGCGGCAGCAGCGGCGATGATGCTGAACTGCTTGGCACCCTTGCTGCCGAAGTCGACACCACGCAGACGGATATATTCGCCGTCGTTGATGTCATAGATATACATATTGCGTTTGCCAGTAGATTCCGGCATATCCTTCACGACACCCGTATTCTGGATGCCCATCTTCGACGACTTCAGCCCGTAGCCCCAATTCATGGTCTCGGCCTCTACGCGCTGGTAGGGGTTCAGCCAGTGCAGCTGTTTCATGGGCTGCTGGTCGAGCCAGTAGGGAACCTCCTGGATGGTACCGTCGGCATTGTAGGTAATCTCCGTAGCAGAGACACTGCGACGCTCGTGGTGAACGTAGGTGTCGAGGTGCATCAGGTCGTAGTTCTGACCAAACACATACGAATGGCCTTTGAAGTCGCAGATGCCAGGATGGTTGCCGCGGTCGCGCTGGGTGGGACGCATGATGTAGCCTTTCCACTCCCAGGGGCCTGTGGGCGAGTTGCTCATGGCATAGCCCAAAGCCTCAGGACAACAGGTCGAGGCAAAACCGAGGTAGTAGTGCCCGTTGCGCTTGTAGAACCAAGGACCTTCCTGGTAGTTGGGGATATGCGGGAGTTTGGTAACACCACTCGTCAGCGAGATCATGTCGTTGCCAAGCTTGGCCCAGAAAGTGTGGGGATTGCCCCAATACATATAGGCCTGCCCGTCGTCGTCGGTATAGACGCTGGGGTCAATGTCGTACCAGTTGCTCTGGTCCCAAACGAGCGGCTTGCCCAGAGGATCCTTGAAGGGACCGTAGGGCGAATCTGCTTCCAACACGCCGATACCATGTCCGTGCAAGGGAGCGTAAAGATAGTACTTGCCGTTGCGTTCTACCGTCTGAATGGCCCAGGCGCCATTCTCGCGACTGCGCCAAGGGAAGTCCTTCAGCGAAGCCACAGCACCATGTTCTGTCCAGTTCACCATATCGGTGGTTGACCACAGCAGCCAGTCGTACATGAAGAAACCTGCAGAGCCTTTCTCGTTCTCGTCGGGAATATCCTCAGGCGAGGCGTCGTGTGAGGTATAGAGGAACAGCGTGTCGCCAATGACCAGCGGTGAGGGATCGGCAGTGTATTTGGTCTGGAACAGCGGCATGTTTACCTGCTCTATGCCGCGCATCTCCCACCAGTCGAAATTAAACAACTTCGGACCCTTGCGGCCTTTGAACACGAGGTAGAGGTCACGGGTGTGCAGACGGGAGGGATAGCTGTCGAGTTCTGCCAAGTCGGTGGTGATGGTCTGCCACTTCTCCCAACCGCCAGTGCCAGGAACGTCCACCGTGCCGAGGAGTTTTCCTCCGACGCTATCCAAACGGATTTCAATTTGTCCGCCACGTAATCCACTGGCTACTCGGGCCGTAAAGGTTCGTGGGGTCTTGTAGCAGAGATGCACAGCCTGCAGTTTGATGTAGTCGCCGTTGTGGATATCAGTCACATAGACACCCACCTCGTCGTTCTCTGACCCATGGTCAGAGTGTGGCGTTGCGAATTGTTCAGTCTTGATGCCCTTCGAGAACGCCATCGTCTCAGCCTCCACCTTGCGATAGGGATCGAACTTGGCAACGGGCTTCACACCCTCGTCAGTAGGCATGATGGTGGGGAAGGAACCATCCGCATTGTATTTGAATTCCTCAACGGCTACGCTGCGTCCGAAACCGCCACCGTTGGGCAATTTGCCAGTGTGGTAGAAGAAGTAGCTGTGACCCTTATAGTCAGCCACACCGCAGTGGTTCGTAAACGACTTCGTGTCGCACAGCGGCATAATCTCGCCAGCATACTTCCAAGGACCTGTGGGCGACGGTGCCGTGCTGTAAGAGATATGCTCGGGCACACCACCGGCAGCATACAGCAACTGGTAAACCTTTGAACTTTCAACTTTGAACTTTGAACTGTCAACTTTCCTCAGCCAGGGACCCTCGACATATGAATCCTTGTACTGCTTGCCCTTCTCACGCTTGCTCATGATGGGAGCGCCAAAGGCCTCCTCCGTCATATCGAGCTTGCCCAGTTCGCCGCTGTACGATATCATGTCGCGGTTCAGCTTCAGGTAGTAGCACTGCGGATTACCCCACATCAGCCACGCCTGTCCGTCGTCGTCAATCAAAACGGTGGGGTCGATATGGTCCCAGCTGCCGTTCTCGAACAGCGGTTTTCCTATTGCATCACGGAACGGACCTGTAGGGCTGTCACCAACGGCAACACCGATGGCCATGCCGTTCGAAATCTTTGAATGGGCGCAGATGTACCAGAAGAATTTGCCGTCGCGCTCAACACACTGCGAAGCCCACGCACGGTCGTCGGCCCAGGAAAAGCTTTCCAAAGCCAGTGGCGACCCGTGGTCCTGCCAGTTCACCATGTCCTGTGTGGAATACACGCGCCACTCCTGCATCCAGAAAAAGTCGGCATTGTCTTCGTCGTGACCCGTATAGACGTACATTGTCCCGTCGTGTACCATCGGAGCCGGGTCACTGGTACACCAGGTCTGCACAAACGGATTTTGTGCCATGCTGCCCAGCGTCATTGCCAAGACAGCGGAAAATATTGCTGTTCGTTTCATCAATAAAATGTTTTAATTAGTTTTTGTGCCTGCAAAGATACGGAAAATCCGCGAAACAAACCTTACGTCATGTTTCGCGGACTTTCGATAATGTATCATGTATCTCTTATTGTCGTGTTTTTTGCTTGCGGTCCTGCCATATTTCGAAGCTGTTGATGATATTCTGCCACAAAACATAGCACCCGGCTCCGACGGAGGCAACAGGGTTCAGATACATGTATGCCACCCAGATGCTGAGGGCTGTATTCTTCTGAAACAGCCCTTGTCCGGCATTCACCTCTTCGCCTAACAAGCGGCCAACAGCGCGTCCGATGCGGAACTGCACGAAACACAATACCAGCGTCGTGACGGCTATTCCGCACAGCAACATGATGGTGGCGTTGCTATGAACGATATTCTTGACAGTAATGCCTGTCGTGATGCTCAGCGAGATAGCCCACGTATAGAAGCTGAGATTGGGCATGCTGGCAATCCAGCGTTGCAGCCGGTGCAGGTAGTGCTTGATGAACCATCCGAGCGCCAAGGGCAGCATCAGCACGATGGCCACCTTGTGGAGAATGACCAGGAAGGCCTCCAGGAAGGCGACGCCTGCCGAGGGTTCGAGGATGGGAAATACCAGCGGAATGAGGATGGTTGATGCCAGCGACGACAAGATGACATACGTCGTCATCGTGCTGATGTTCC
>Ga0247609_10001648_pt1 | contig 25815 bp, 19 predicted proteins | sample 172DNAGHGlowgp2_FD_193487 | JGI IMG/M metagenome (GOLD analysis project Ga0247609, IMG submission 193487) | Sheep rumen microbial communities from Palmerston North, Manawatu-Wanganui, New Zealand - 1728 DNA GHGlow gp2 | ecosystem: Host-associated > Mammals > Digestive system > Stomach > Rumen ...
TGGTCAACAACGTCTCATACATCTTCTCACCGTGACGGATGCCAATCACCTTGATTTCTTCCTTCTTACCACCAAACAGCTCACACACTGCCTCTGCCTGAGTTTGGATAGTGCAAGCGGGTGCTTTCTGTACTAAGATGTCACCGTTCTTGCCGTGCTCGAAGGCGAACAGCACCAAATCCACTGCCTCTTCAAGCGACATAATGAAGCGGGTCATCTTGGGCTCGGTCAATGTAATGGGGTTTCCCTTACGAATCTGGTCAATCCAGAGAGGAATAACTGAGCCACGGCTACACATCACGTTGCCATAACGGGTACAGCAGATCTTGGTGTCACCACTCAAACGACTCTTTGCAACAGCTATCTTCTCCTCAATAGCCTTGGTGATACCCATGGCGTTGATAGGATAAGCCGCTTTGTCCGTGCTCAAACAGATCACGCACTTCACACCAGCATCAATCGCTGCATCCAGTGTGTTGTCAGTACCAATCACATTGGTCTTCACAGCCTCCATTGGGAAGAACTCACAACTGGGCACCTGCTTCAGGGCTGCAGCATGGAATACATAATCCACGCCCTTCATGGCGTACTTCAGCGTGCTCTTGTTACGCACATCGCCAATATAGAATTTAATCTTATTAGCCACTTCCGGCATACGTGCCTGGAAGTCGTGGCGCATATCGTCCTGCTTCTTTTCGTCGCGGGAGAAAATACGGATTTCGTCGATGTCCGTGCGCAGAAAACGGTTCAACACTGCATTACCAAAGCTACCTGTGCCTCCAGTGATAAGGAGGACTTTGTCCTTAAATACTGACATAATTCTATAATTATTAATCTATTATATCTTATAATTATCTAACACATCCAGCGGTTCCCAACCAAGTTCTTTACGTGCCTTCTCATTGGAGAAAGTCAAAGACTTGGTCATCTTTTCCAACTTGTATGAATTAATCGGAGCTTTAGAACCTAATAGATCCCCCACCTTAGCCATACACCATGCCATCCAGTAAGGAATACTGATGGGCTTATGTTTACCAAGTTGTTTGGCTATCGATGCTGATATCTCACCAAAAGAAGGTTGGCGCGTATCACAGACATTATAAATACCACCTTTCTCTTCCAAAATTGGAACAAGTTTAGCAATGTCTTCGGCCATAAGAATGCTTTTCACCACCTTACCTCCGGCAATGTTCATATAGAATCCTTTCTTGATACCTTTTACCATAGCACCAAGATTTCCAGGGGCATTCTTTCCCGCGAGAAGAGACGGGCGTAATATCGACAACCTTACCTGATGATCCAAACACCATCTTATTAAATATTCTTCTGCTTTGATTTTACTGTCAGCATATGGTGTCTTTCCATTCAACGGATGATACTCATCTATATTCTCACCGAACTCACAACCATATACGGCCACCGTACTAATAAATACAAGAGCCTTAGGTATACCTGCCTTCTCTAATGCATCACAAAGATGTATGGTTCCAATGTAATTCACATCATAAAACACCTGTTTCTCTTCCTCTGTCTTAGGAACCGTATGGGCCTTGCCTGCCGCATGCAGCACCACATCGTAATGCGTATTGATAGGTGGCACTTCTTTGGCCATATTTATTTTAATGTCATCATCATCTGTCAGACCAATGGTGTGAACATCATATGTCTTTTCCAATATGGGACGTATGTTATACCCCAGAAAACCGGACGCTCCGGTAAACAACAACTTTTTCATTTACATATCCAATTCAATAAGTGCTTTCACAAACTGTTCCATGCACTTCTTTTCACCAATTGATACACGAAGACAGGTTCCGAATTCACCCACATTAGGATATGACTTTATCAGTATTTTCTTCTCTGCCTTCATTCTTGCCACAATCTTCTCTGCATCAGTCTTTGTCTTTATGAAAATAAAGTTACCGGCTTCACCTTTATGGGCATAGCCATTAGCGTCAAGTTGGTCAATTAGATATTTACGACCTTCGTTGAACTTATCAATCAGATTCTGGAGTACACCTGGGGTTTCAAGAATCTTTTCTGCAAACAGCATGGCAAAAGCATTAGTATTATGAGGAGTGCATAGCTTCTGCACCATTTTTACACCTTCTGGCCAACCTGCCACATAGCCCAAACGGCATCCTGCCAATGAAAAGAGCTTGGAAAAAGTACGTGTTACAAACACATGCTCATGATTTAACGCATAATTGATAAAAGTACCAGGGTAGAAATAATGGTAAGCCTCATCAATGAGAACAGTAATCTGTTTCTCTTTTGCCACTTTCATGATGCACTCAAACTCTTCTTCAGAATAGACATTACCCATAGGATTGTTTGGATTCAGAAGGATAAGCAGTTGGGTATCCTCCGTCAACTCTGCTATGATATTTTTCACATCCATCGTCAAATCCTCGTTATAAGGAACCTTGACGAAATTACGCCCATACATCTCGGAATAGACCTGGAACATAAAATAACTGGGCACAACACCTACAACTCTTCCTTCTGGAGAGGTGAAAGCCTGAATGATATAACGAATACCCTCTGCAGAGCCATTCACCAAACATAGATGAGAAATGTCGGTGCCAAGATAATTAGCCAATACCTCGGTAAAATGTAGCGTCTCAGGATACTGCCCGACAAAACGCGAATCAACTTCCTTAAGAACATCATTAATGAAATCTTGCGGAAGGCCACTAGGGTTTTCATTCAAGTCTAGGCGTAAATAGTCTTTACGCTCATTTTGATCAAAAATACGATAGAGTTTCTCTATCTTTGAATCTAAATAGTACATATATAATCTTTTATTTTGTTCCAAACATTTTTTCTACGCAAATCTCGGTAGCGTGACCTCCAATGTATGTGTATTTATCTTTAAGTGCTCTAGTCTTTTTACACTCCTCCTCATAATTCATAGTGAGGATGTGGTCTATCACTTCTTTTTCCGTTTTCTTAATGCCACTTGGCATTTCTGTCTCGAAATCTATATTTAAACCACGAGCAGCTTTATACTCCTCATAGTCGTATGCAAAGCATACAATCGGTCTTTCGAGAATGCAGTAATCTGTCACACAAGAGGAATAGTCAGATATCAGTACGTCCGCAACTTTAAACAAGTCATTTACCACGGGGTAAGTGGAATAATTTCTAATCACATCATTGAACTCAACCCCAAGCAGTTTGTTTGTATATGCGTGGGTACGGAACAAGACAATATAATCATTTTTTAGTCTTTGCTCCCAATATTTAACATCAATTGGAGGCTTAATGGCACAAGTCTTTCCGTTATCAGTGCTATCTCTCCAAGTAGGTGCATAAAGGATAATCTTTTTGTCAAGAGGAAGCCCCATCTTTTCCTTCAATGATTTTACCTCCTCCGGCGTAACATAATACAAGGTGTCATTACGGGGATAACCAGTAGGTATCATAGCATCCTCTCTTGTATTAAATGCAGCCATGCAATGCTTCTTCTGAAACTCGCTTTCATAACAGAAGAAGTCTATATTGCTGAAATCATAGTCCTTTCTACCGCCAGCCTCATTACCTATAGTGTTAAATGCTGTACCATGCCAAGTATTCAAGTATATACATTTCTTTTTCTTGTAATGAAGACTACGTTCAATATTCACACAAGTTATCCAGTACTTTGCCTTTAAAGTAAGTTTGAAATACGCAGGTGTGTCCGCTTTTACTTTGATTGCCGGCCCCGGAACATCTACATTGTCCGGATCCTCCAACGCCCATACATATTTATAGTCCTTAAACTGTGGCTTACCATACATATATTCATATATGGTACGTGGACTGTCGTTGTACTTCCTTGAATGAGCACTAAAGATTATCATCTTATCATCCATCGGGACAAACCATCCCCATACTCTCATACAAGCACTTGCAGTAACATTAAATAGCTTATAGAAAGCATAGTTATGCTTAAGCCAGTAATCAAGCCTGGCCCTAAATCCATGCATTTGTTTTTCCATTATTCTTGTATTATTTATATTTCCATAAAGTTCTTTCTCTCAACAAACTGTTGCATTACTGCTGCCATCTGGATTGACTCTCTTCTGCGGAGTCTGGAACTTGAAAAGCGATGATTCAAAATACTAGCTATAAATTCCTGTATTTCATACCGCAAACCAAATCCGTCCCATTTATAGAAGAATTTCTTATTCTCATTCTGATCTTCATATCGGAATTCAAAATAATCTGTCAGCCACCAAGGTGCAGGAACGTACGCATAACCTTTAGTTCCTGAGATAACCAGATTCCCCTCTGTTTTCACACCTAACCCGACTTTAAAGGAGCACGTGGCCTTGGGATAGCGGAACACACCTCTAGTATAAATGTCAACGCCGTTTTCCATCCTACTATAAAGATTGAGGTTTTCATAGCCTATTCCCATCAACTTAAGAATTGGCAGCAATGTAAGACTTCCCTGCTCAAACAATGCTCCACCAGCTTGTCTGGGGTCAAACTCACGGCCATTCTTATCAAGTAGCTGTGACAGGGATGCTTCAATATCTACAACTTCTCCAATGACACCAGACTTGATCATTACCATAAGGTGATTGAAAGCGGGACAATGGGCAGTTTTGTTTGCCTCCATCAGAATAAGCCCTTTTGACTCTGCTAACTGATATACTTCCTTGGCTTCATCGCCTTTTAAGACCATTGGAGTTTCGCACAATACATGTTTTCCTTTCTTCAGTGACTGTTTGATGTAATCATAATGCGACAAATGTGGTGTAGCAATATAGACTGCATCAACCGCATCATAAAAGTCTGCCAGTTCGGGGTAAGCAACAGTACCCTCGTTTTTTGAGCTCAAACTTTGACTAGCCTCAATATCTGTATCGTATGCTGCTACAACCTCCACCCCACTGACAACCCCGGCTTCTTTTGGGAATCTATTTGCAACACGTCCGCACCCGATGATACCAATCTTCACATTAGTCGTACTCTCAGCGCGAAGCATTGTTGAGCTGATACCTTCTGTTCGGGGAAGATACACTACCTTACAATATTCATTAAGGTAGTCAAATTTCCCTTCCCAGTCAGAACCAATTGCAAAGATATCTACGTCATATTTTTGAATATCGTCAATCTTCTGTCCAAGATAGTCCTCTATTATTATTTCATCTGCAAAGCCGGTTTTTTTTACTGCCTCTACACGTTCAAGAACGTTGTTGCGGACATTCAACTTTCCACGCCCCCGATCAAAGCTGTCGCTGGTGACTCCCACAATAAGGTAGTCGCCAAGTTCCTTTGCCCTACGAAGCAAGTTGATATGTCCTTGGTGCAAGAGGTCGTATGTTCCGTAAGTGATTACTTTTTTCATTCTTTAGTTAAGATTGCTTTTATTGTAGATACAACTTTTTGAAGGTTCACCTCTCTCGTCAAATGCGTCAGAGCATATTCACGACTATTCTTACCCATATTTTCCCGCGCTTCAGAGGTTAATTCTGCGAAGTATTTGAATCCATAGACAAGAGCTTCCTTATCATCTGGAATCACGGTTTTACCACATCCTTCTCTTTCTAGTATCCGTTTGGTCGAACTGTCTTGATCCACACTCGCAAGAACAGGTTTCCCAGAGAGAAGATAGGATGTCAGCTTAGAAGGCAAACACAAGTTTCCGTTACCTGTTGGCAATGCCAATATTAATACACTCGCAGCAGCTTGAACTGCTGGAATCTCATTGCGCGAAACAAAGCCAAAAGAAACGTTAGTTAGGCCCAAATCTCTCACAAAATGCTGGCAATTCTCTTTTTGATTGCCACCGCCATAGATTCTAAGTTCTGAATTAGGGATGTTTGCTTCTGTAAATGCCTTTATCATCAAATCCACATTAGCGTGAACATTGATACTGCCAACATACTCAAATACTATCTTATCAGATTCCTTTGCAGCAGGCAGATTCATAAAATCATCATCATTCTGCCAGTTGTTTACCACCAAATACTTATTCCTGTCTATCTTACGAGTACTTGAAAGATAATCTGCCATCTCATCTGAAATAGTACGTACACGGTAAGCATGTTTCTGGTAGTACTTATCTATTGGCAATAGGATGTAATTAATTATTTTTTTTGCAAATTCCGGGATATGTGACTTTGTAAGCAAGCATTCAGGGTATATGTCCTGAATAGGTACCATATATGGTATGTCATACTTCACACAGGTCTTAGCAATGATATACAAACCAAATAGTTGCCAACCATCATTATAAACAAAATCTATCTCGTCCTTATGCACCTTAAGGTATTCAACCGCCTTCTTACTGAAACCCGTCGCCTCTTTGAACCTGCCTATCAATTCTGATTCTGGGTGTGTATAGGAATCTATCAAGATAGTATCAAAATCAGGATCACTCCAGCCTTCCTGGAATTTAGCCCCAATAGGTCGTGTTGGTTTAGGTCGCAGCACAGTAACCTTATATTCCTTGACAAGTGCCTTTGCGAGGTCATAATTTAAAAATGCAGAGGTAACTTGCTCGGGAGGGAATACAGCTGATATGATTAATATATTTTTCATTATTCTTCCCAAATCTTTAATAACTTATGCCAAACCATTGGCATTGTATATACGGAGTTAACACGGCATCTTGCTTTCTCCGAATACTTTTCTTTCTGTGCCTTGTCATTAAGTAACGAGACAACCGCATTATGCACTTCTTTATCACTTTGGGGTTTTATACAAATGCCGCAAGGTTCGTTATCAATGTCTAGCATTTCAGGGATAGCCCCAACATCAGATGCAATTATTGGACACCCACAGGCCATAGCCTCAAGAATCACATTGGGGAATCCTTCTGTATAACTAGGGAACACAAAAATATCTGCTTTTAAAAACTCTTTTAATACATCTTCATGAGGGATTTCTCCTACGAAATCTATCCAATCTTTATTACTAGAACTGGTGCCAGTAGACAGAAGAACATCTTTCATCTCATTTGTGCATTTCCCAACTATTATGAGTTTCACCCCCTCAATATCTTTACACCCTTTTACTAACTCAAATACTCCCTTCGTGTCATAAACATGGCCAACAAAGAGGAGTTGTCCTGCTTCCCTTATGAAACCTCCTTCCAATTCTGTAACTTGCCTTACGATAGAGTCATTAAGTGGATTAGGAAGGTATCGCACATTGTTAAAGCCATTGTCAAACAAGGCTTTCTCAGTTGGCTTATTCATAGGAACGATTACGTCACATTGCCTCAAAACTTTCTTTAGAATGTGCCACTCCCAATTCTTATTTAATGCTAATTCTGGCAGGCGGCCAAAATGTAAGTGTACTAAACTTCTTACATGATATCGTTTAGCAAACTTTACCAAAATTAAGTCTCTAAGACAACCCATTCCTGCACTTGTGCAGATGTGTATAACATCTGGTTTTGTGCTTTTCAGAGTCTTTATAGCTTCACGTATTGGATTAATCTGTTCCCTGACTCCATTAATAAACCTTTGAATAGCATTATTTGAATGAATAAGAGAAATATGCCTATCAAAGGATATGGGTATAAGCTCTATGCCATCATTATGTACCTCATGATAAGAGAGGATATTCTGCGCCCATTGGTTGATACCGCCCCTTACAACGTCTGGACCATTTTTATAAGGTGAGCATAGCAATACTTTCATAAAAGAAAAAAAAATTAAAAACTTGATTTATATAAACTATAAAGAATAAACTATATAATATAATTAAAAGAACCAGAATTCTTTCAAATCCTGAGTTTCTATATTCTTAACAAAGAAATATAGTAAGAATAAAAAATATAAAATGCCATATAAGGTACGTACATTCTTATGACGAACGTATTCCAAAGTGTTTGGTATTAATAGAAATGATGCAGAACTATAATACATATTTAAGCGAGAAGTACCTACAAATCCTGTTCCAATTATAGATATTGTCGTACCCAGTATAAGAATTATACTAAGCAGTTTATTTATACCTTCTTTGTAAAAATCTCCCTTCAAAAGAAAAATTCTTAACAACAATAAAACCGATAAGAGTATAGCCATTTTGCTATTTGTGCCTTGTTGCAAATCATATTCAAAGAAATGCTCATCATAAGATGCGGTTGCCATAGCAAAGGAAGCCCCAGTTGTCAAAAAATAAGCAAAATTATAATAAAGAATGATGGCAATAATGATGAATAATAAATGGATTTTTATATTCAACTGCAAGTTGTATATAAAATAAATTGGCAAAAACACCGCTGCTGATTGATGAATAGATATTGCAAGAAAACAAATAAGGAGATAAGGAATAATCCTCCTGTTTATGACAAAATAGTAAGATAGTAAAATAATACCCATCGCTAAATGTTGACGTAATACAAATAATGACTGTAAAAAGGGATCAACCATTATTATCAGAACAGATAACCAAACCATATTGGAATATAATTTTGATGTCAAATAATAGCCACTAAGCATTATCGCACCAATAATAAACATCGCAAATCGCCAATCACTTGTAATGAACGTTATAATTTTACAGAGTATTCTATATCCAGTCTCTGCTTTTAAGGATGGTGCATTTTCATTTATTACAGAAACCAAAGACATAGATTTGTATTCATAAAACCCCATTTTATACCAATAATTATCAAAGTATTCCGGATTGAAGAATGCATGTAATAACAACATAATTGAAAAACACACTATAAGATATGTTCGATTTTTTTTTACATTGCCATTTTTGCATAAAATAAAGGCAAGAATAGCAAACAATAATATAGTAAAATATAATGTATACATCCTATAATCCTTTGAAGCCTAATATATTGTATAACGATAATGTCGTTTACAATGTCGCATGAGTTTTGCGAGTCTATACAATAGTATTTATTTATAAAATAATATAATTAGCTTCCAAAATTTTAGTCGCTATTTATTTTCTAAAGCACAATAAATAATTTCTAACACACAAATCCATTGAATATTTTTCATATGCTTTTTTTGCATTCTTTGACAATAGTTCCCTATCACTTTGGGCTAATCGGCAAAAATCATCTATCATTTCAGCAATGCTCTCGATTGAAGTATCTTTTGACAACATACCATTTACTTTATCTTCTACCATGTCTACCACACCTCCAACAGGTGTTGATAATACGGGGCATCCATACGCAAAACTTTCTATTATTGATATTGGCATGCCTTCGAATACTGATGATAAACAGAAAGCATCAGCATATTTTAGATATTGAGTTGCATCAGATTTTGCACCTAGAATATGTATATGTTCTGTTTTTACTTTTTGAATTGTGTTGTAAATATCCATCGCATCTTGAGAATGATTAAAACTGCCAACAAGAAGCAAATCTACTTTTGGAATATCCTTATTTACTATATTAACAGCTTTGACGAGACTTAACTGGTTCTTCTGAGCTGCGAATCTAGCAATATTAATTATTATAAAAGTTTGGTTAGATGATCTCAAACTATCTACTTTTCTACGCAAATTAGAATCGATATAATTACTATCGTCATCCTTTGGTCTGCCATTATATATTAAAGTTGATTCTTTCTTATATAAACTCCAAAAAGACTTTTGGGATTCGTTTGATATGGTTACAGGTTTTACAAATCTACCAAAAGCTAATTTCCTAATCATTAGTCCTAGTGAACCACCAGCTTCTTCAATTGCATCATTATGGACTGTATGTATAAAAGATATCCGTCTTAATAATATCCATGCAAGTATACAGTAATCAATACAATTCAAATGAGTATGTACAACTTGAGGTTTCTCTTTTAAAATATTATAAAGCAATATGAAAGGTAAAGTAAGAGATAATCCTACCTTTTTATTTAAGCAAACAAACCTTATCTTATTAGACAATAGTGGAAAAAAAGATTCTTTTTTATCTATATTGAAAAAGGTAATAAGAGTTACTTGGTTGTTATTATTCGATAATGAATTACACAAATCTGTAACAAATCGTTCTGCGCCTCCAAAAGCTAAATCAGGGATAACTTCTACTATTTTCATTGTATTTTTTATTTATTATTCAATTATAATTTATTCTCAACCCTTTGCATTATTGATTTTATGCTACTTCTATTTAGCAACATAAGAATAACACATGAAACCAATAATACTGATATGTCCACAACGATACCAATATTTAAAATGTAAATTACACTTTGAATCGTTAGTATTGTTGTTGTAAAAAGATAATATTTTGTATCTAAAAGATTGATATGTTTCCATGCGAATTTTACGCGTACAATAGCCATGATCAAGAATGACAGCGTTACAGCAATGCATACACCCATTAAACCATAGGATTTTATTAATAGCAATGTTAATACAACTGAGGTGACTGCTCCCCAAATACTAGAATAAAAAAAATATTTGCTTTTTCGTTCGGCCATAAAAACGCCACCTACCAGTGTAGAGATATATTGGAACATTACTCCCAATATAAGAACAGGAACATAATGCCACGCATCATAAAATTCTTCTGATGCTAAAACTGATACTATTAACTTACTGCCTGTTATCATAAATGCGGATCCGATAGCAACGACGAAAACCAGAACCTTCATTGTTTTATTAAAGAACTGATTAAAGTCAGGTTTCTCAAATTCTTCTAGCATAGATATACCCCATGCATTTGAAAACACCACAAAAATCATGGAAAGGAAACCCGGCATTTTATTTGCAATTGCATAAATTCCAATAGCCTCAGTTCCTATCTCGTTCATCATGATTGGTCGATTAATACCATCTACAAGCCACCACATGACAGTATTTGGAATAAGAGGTATACCATACTTCAATAATTCTAATAAGTGTGATTTGTCAAAAGAAAATAGTTTAAAATACTTATAAGACACAGATGAGACAACAGCAAAAATAGAAGCTATTAGTGACGAGAGGATCAATGCTATTAAATAGCCGGATAGATTATAGGTTGGAAGTAATAGTATAGAAAAAATAGCAATAGCAAGAACATAAACAATTCCTGTTAAGCTATAAACGATCATTTTATCTATACTACGTGTAAACTGTTGTACATAATTCAAAGTAAATGTTGAAAAAGTCAAACCTACAATCCACCATATATAAGTACCAATAAAACTAGAAGGACTTAAAAGTTTTATTAAATATGATATTAGAAGAACGAGTGATAAGGATGTAAAACAAAAATACAATCCAGATGTATAATATTTAGTTTTGTCTAAAATGCTTTTATCTTTTGGAAAGATAAAAATACTATCTGCAATACAACACGTTACAAAAGGAAGCAAAACAACAGAGTAAGTATTAATTATATCATATGTACCATATCCAGATGTGGATAAATAATGTGTATAAAATGGTAGCATAAGAATGCCTATGATTTTACTACCGGCATTCCCTAAAAAAACAATTATCGAGTTTTTGCCCAAACGTTTGTACCTGGATTCCATAACAGCTATACTATTTTATCATGACAAAGTAATATCTAGAATCCAATAAACTCTATGCACTTTTTCTTTAAATCTTCAGAATATTTTTCCCATTCATTTTTGTTTTGGAGAGTCAAAATTGTTTTAAAATCAATTTTTTGATTATTGAAAGACAATTCTCCTTTTCTAGAGTCAATAACATTAAAGAAAGAAACTAAGCCATTTAATCTTGAGGCATTGCTCTCATCCAAATTACTATCTTTTACAAAAACCACATTAGTTCCTATACCTAAACATGGTAACGCGCAATGAATTCTAGATGTTATAACCAGCTTAGCTTGAGAATAATATCTCACTATACGTTCTGCTTCCCCAAGTAATTCAGCTTCTGTTGAAAAATTAGCTCTATAATCTTCGCTTATATGAGATACATATTGTGCATTTTCCAAAACAACCTTCGGGAAAACCTTTCTGTATTGACGATAAAAACATGATACACCATATAACCTATGTAGAAGAGTTCTTTCTAATCTATATGGTACCATTATCCTAGAAATTTTAACTATACTCCTAAAAGAAGATAAAAAGGTAAATATCGTTTTAATTATTTCCGAGAATGTTCTTCCATAATACACGTATGGATCTACAAAACAAACTGAATCATTCTTTTTTATTGATCTATACTTATAGCCTAGGGTAAGTGTTAAACAGCCTGAAAAATAAGCATCTATATTGTTTGATTTAAGGAAAGACTCAGTATATGGATCTCTGCAACCAATCGGTTCGTATTGTTTTAAATACTCAATACTTTCTTTCTTCTTGAAAAATTCTGTATAAGCTGAGTTTATGTGAAATGCTACAAATAACGGCTTTATTTTGGGTGAAGGAGGCCAGTTTTGCGGTTTATGCATATACCATCCATTCATAATAACCTTACATTCTTCTCCCTCATAAGATTTAAGTTCTTCATCTCTATCAATAAATCCATCAATTCTAGGTAAGAATTGTGAAGCTGCCAATGCCTGAACATAATCACCAATATTTATCGAGGGAGGTACATTTTTATTTTTACCCACGGAAAGTAGTTTATATTTCATAATATTTGTATTAAATTATACACTTGTTTTTTCTATATATATGTAACATATATTCAAATCCAAGGAATAGAAATTCTTTTTTTGAACGGGAAACTGTCAGATTCACTATCCGTTTTTTAATATTTATCAATTGATTATAAGATTATTTTTCATAGAAAGGCATTAAGTCTACCCGACCTTAAGTTAAAACCAGAGACAAAGCTTTTATTTGTAAGCGTCCAAAAATATGTGAAACCCTTTCAGGGCGGGCATTCTGAGAAGCCCGTCTTTCTTTGATTTCCTTAAGATTTAACTTTGTTGACTTCTGTCACGACTCGACAGAGCTAAAGCGAGCTTTGCTCTGTGCTCGCTGCTCCAGAAGTTAACTTATTTTATTATGCGCATGGGGCGTAAACCAGCCTGACTAGGTTACCAAAGTCCCTACGGCCCTGGTTCCATGCCCTGACATAGTCCACGAAGAAGTCACGGAAGTTGCGACACTTCTGTAAACAGGTTGATATAAATGTATTGGCCCTCCATACCTTGGTCGAAATCGTCACGGCCATCATTAATCCCCTCATTCTTCTGTCCGCTATACTTGTCACTGCAAGTTTTGCTACCGCCATAATGAGCTGCGCACAACAAATCATATCGACCTTGGAGCGTTTCAAATTTACGCTCAAGTTCCTTATACTTATCGCTTTCTGATTTCTGCTCGTCCATGAAACGCTCAAGTTTGTCAAACAGACGCTTGCGGCTAGCAGCTTCTTCATCGGCACGACAGTTAGCCGACTTGAGATTATCCTTGATCTCAGCCATGTCCTTCTTCATCTGAAGATTCTCCCTATCCTTCTCTTGAAGAGAAGCATACAGGAACCTAACATATTTCTTGAGCTCTTCTACTGTTTCCATACCATCGGACGGATCGGCAACTTATGTCCTTCTTCTGTATCTATTGACTCCTCGACTTACGCAGAAAGCATTGATCGAGACTCCTTTAGGGGCTGCTTCTGTCTTGTACAGGAACCAAAGCTTCTCAAAATCACTGTTACTTATCATACCTTTTATACTGTAATTTGGTTTAACAGCGCAAAGGTACAACCTTTTCTTCAAATTACTATGTCACACTTTTGGACGCTTACCTTTTATTTGTAGTTATATCCAATATGCCTAATAACCATTAGGATTGTTCTTTTGCCAATTCCAGCTATCACGACACATTTCCTCTATGCCATACTGTGCTTCCCACCCAAGTTCAGCCTTAGCTTTTGCAGGATTGCAATAACAGGTAGCAATATCGCCTGGTCTACGGGGCTTTATCACGTATGGAACATTAATACCATTTACCTTCATAAATGCATTGACAACATCGAGAACACTATAGCCATGACCTGTACCAAGATTATAAATAGCTAAGCCACAATCACGCTTAATAGCTTTCAATGCAGCTACATGGCCAGAAGCCAAGTCACAAACATGGATATAATCGCGTATACCTGTACCATCTGGGGTGTCATAATCATTGCCAAAGATGCCCAGCTCTTTACGAATGCCTACAGCTGTTTGGGTAATATATGGCATGAGGTTGTTGGGTATGCCATTCGGATTCTCACCAATCATACCACTTTGATGAGCACCGATAGGATTAAAGTATCTCAATAGGACAACATTCCATTCTGAATCTGCTTTCTGCACGTCCATCAGAACCTCTTCGAGCATGCTCTTGGTCTGGCCATAAGGATTGGTGCAATGACCCTTGGGACAATCCTCTGTGATTGGGATGATTGCAGGATCACCATAAACTGTGGCAGAACTACTGAAGATGATGCTTTTACAATTATGCTGGCGCATCACATCCAAAAGGATGAAGGTGCCAGTCATATTATTATGATAGTATTCCAAAGGTTTTGATACAGACTCGCCTACAGCCTTTAGGCCAGCAAAGTGAATAACAGCATCAAACTTGTTCTCGTCAAAGACCTTTGAAAGTGCTTCCTTATCACGCACATCAACCTCATAGAAAGGAATGTCTTTTCCTATTATTTTTGAAACACGTCGTAAAGATTCAGGATTGCTATTCACAAGGTTGTCTACAACAACTACGCTGTGCCCAGCTTTATCAAGTTCTATAATAGTGTGGCTACCTATATAGCCTGCACCTCCTGTTAAAAGTATATTCATGCTAAAACTATGTTTTATCATGCACTATCGGCTGCACTCGGCATAGCTAAAGCAAACTTTACTCTGCTCTCGTTTGCACGATAGTTCATATATCAATTATTCTACTGTTACTGATTTAGCCAAATTCCTTGGCATATCAACATTCAAGCCCTTGCGTACTGCCACATGATAGGCCAGCATCTGGAGGGGTATGACACTCAATAGTGGTGCCAGAAAATTCAATGTCCGTGGCACCTCAATAATCCAATCGGCAATAGCACGAACCTGCTCATCGCCCACTGTTACCACAGCAATGATACGACCTCCACGAGCTTTGACTTCTTCCATATTGGAAACTATCTTCTGGTATTGCTGATGGTGGGTGGCCACAAACAATACTGGCATATCTGCATCAATCAGGGCTATTGGGCCATGTTTCATCTCTGCAGCAGGATAGCCCTCAGCATGGATATAGCTGATTTCCTTCAACTTTAATGCGCCCTCTAAGGCAACGGGGAAGTTCCAGCCACGCCCGAGATACATGAAGTTATGGGCGTAGGTGAAGGTACGGGCTATCTCGGCAATATGGTCGTTCTGCTTCAGCACCTGCTCAATCATGGAGGGTATCTTGGAGAGTTCCTCGGTGTAATGAGAGAAATCATCATCGGAGAGGAATCCTTTCTTATGGCTCAGGGTGAGTGCCAGCATGGTGAGAACCGTCAACTGACCTGTAAAAGCCTTGGTAGAAGCCACACCTATCTCGGGACCTACATGGATATAGGTGCCGGTATCGGTATTGCGGGCTATGCTACTGCCTACGGCATTGACAATGCCAAAGACAAAAGCGCCTTTGCTACGTGCCAGCTCGATGGCAGCAAGTGTATCAGCCGTTTCGCCACTCTGCGAGATGGCGAAGACCACATCGTCATCGTTGATGACAGGATTCCTGTATCGGAACTCTGAGGCATACTCTACCTGCACGGGTATCTGACAGAAGGTCTCGAACAATTGTTTTCCTATCAAGCCTGCGTGCCAACTGGTGCCACAGGCCACAATGATAAACCTGCGAGCTTTCAGTAATCTGTCACCATAGAGGTTGACAGCTGATAGGTTGATACCGTACTGAATGTTCTCTGGTTCAATCTTCAAGCGTTTATCCATAGCCTCCAAGCGACCACGCATACAGTCTTCAAGACATTTGGGCTGGTCGAAGATCTCTTTGAGCATGAAATGAGGGAAGCCTCCCTTATCGAGCATATTCAAATCGACATCGATCTCTGTGACATCAACATCAACATGTTCGGCTTGGAGGTTGGAGATTTCCATCTCCTTACCTCGCTCAATCTTCACAATCTGCTCATCATCGATATAAACCACATGACTGGTGTATTCTGCAATAGGCGTTGCGTCAGAGGCAATAAAAAACTCATAATTTTCTTCACCAATACCTACTACCAATGGGCTGCTCTTGCGTGCCGCAATCAGCGTGTCAGGCTGGCGCTTATCTATCAGCACAATGGCGTATGCGCCAATAACCTTGTTGAGGGCATAGCGCACTGCCGATACTATATCACAATGATGTTTGTTCTCATAATACTCAATGAGCTGCGCCAGAACTTCTGTGTCTGTGGCGCTCTTGAAGGTATAGCCCTTAACTTTGAGCTGATCGCGCAGAACTGAGAAATTTTCAATGATGCCATTATGCACCAAGGCCAAATTTCCACTCTCAGAAAGATGAGGGTGTGCATTGATAACTGAGGGTTCGCCATGGGTCGCCCAACGAGTGTGGGCAATACCTATGGTGCCCGTGCAGTCTTTTTCCTTTGCGACCTCTTCCAAGGCTGATACTTTTCCTTTGGCCTTATATACGGCAATCTGCTGCTGGCCATCGCCCAATAGTGCTACACCAGCAGAGTCATATCCTCGATATTCAAGTCTGTGAAGACCAGATATCAATATCGGGTATGCTTCACGCGTTCCTATATATCCTACTATTCCGCACATAAATCAAAATCTTCTATTTGCATCAATATATGCTTGATGCACTGCATCAGCAATTACTTTTATATCATCACAACCATTTTCGCCAAAGCAGTCCATGTCATTCAGACTAAGTCCTTCTGATGCCTTATAGCATATAGACTTTGAAAAGCCTGCAACACTTATAGATACCATCACATCGTCAGGATACTGCTTATCATCAATACTGATATTGATGCGCTTGTTATTGATTATCCGCTGATAACCCAAGTTAAGAGCTAATTGGTTATGAAATCTTTCTTTGTTCATCATATTACCAGGAGCCAGCCTCCTGTCATTATATGTTTCTATATAAAGGGCAGGATTGACAGGCCTTGTAGGAACTATCGATGGAAGATGTAAGATGGCAGAAGTAAGATGTATAAAGGGCAGGATTATCAGAGCTTGTAGGAACACTATGATTAGAGCCTGCCCACTACCTCACGGCAGTTACTTTCAGATGGCAGATGGATGATGGCAGAAGGAAGATGTATTCATTCCCCTACCATTTCACCTTCTTTTGTTTCTTCTAACTTTTTGCAGCGATGAACGAGAATCTTAACAAGTTCCTCGCAATCGCTATGTATTGATGTATATTGTTTATCGTCCAAGTAGCCATTACGATGTAGCGAGTAAGTAGTCGTTCTTGCGTCCCTACGGTAGCAAGCGGCAAAGCCGAGCGCAACTTTATTATGCGATCGCTAAATGCGAGGCATTTTTGCTGTATTGCGTCAGCAATTTCGCTCATATTCGATTTGTCATATTAGCACTTCATTTCTTCTAATCCCCCGGGGATTAACCGAAAATTCGAGAGGGTAGGAGGCTATACATTATTATATATAGGGTGGGAGAGGAGGCAGATAATGTTAAAAATCGCATAAGAATGGAGGAACATCGAAATTTTTCACTATCTTTGCATCGATATAACGACGCGAAGTTGAAGTCATAAAGCAACTGAAGAACAGAGTGATATGATGACGACGAAAGACGGAAGATGTCTGAGGTCTGATATCGGAAGACTGAGGACTGAAGGCGGAATAGGACAAGGACGCGACACAACGATGTGTGGTGACCCCAAGACGTGGTTTCCCATGAGGGTGACTTACTCGCGTGAGGTGAAGGTGAAGGCAGAACTGGACCGACTGGGGTTAGAGTGCTTTGTGCCTATGATGTATAAGGTGGTGGATGCGGACACAGATCATCCTCATCGTGATCTTGTGCCGGCAATCAATAACCTGATTTTCGTGCGTTCGACACAAGAACGAATCAGTCAGTTGAAGACGTCGAATGAGGTGTTGGAGCCTTTACGATACATGATGGATCATACTGCTCAGAAGCCGCATGTGATTATGACGGTGCCTGACGGAAAGATGCAGAACTTTATGCGCGTGGCGTCGAAAACAGACGACAGTGTGATGTGGCTGGATGATGAGACGGTCGTGGGGAAGGAAGGGAAGAGAGTGGAGATTATGGGAGGCGCATTTGAGGGCGTGACGGGCGTGATTCGTCGTGTGAAGCGCTGCAAACGTGTGGTCGTAGAACTTGAAGGCATCGCAAGTGTGGCCATTGCGCATGTCCCGAGTGTATATCTTTCCCTTCTGTCATCTCGACCGAGTGAAACGAGTGGAGAGATCTTATGAGGGCGTCCTGTCATCTCGAGCTTGTCGAGAGATCTCAGGTAAACTGTCATTTTTGATGTCTTGTACATGAAGTGGGAAAATGATACCTTTCTTGAGACCTTCAAGCCACCAAAGGGACACAAGAGCATGTTGCCAATGACCATCATCGGTATAAAAATGTAGTATAGACGCGTCAGGTGGCAATAATCACCCCAAAGGGTGTTTTCAAGCCTGGACATCAAAATTGACAGTTTATGAGTACGGGAGAAAGTTGAATAACTAAAAATAAATATATATGGCAAAAGAAGCGAAGATATTGAATATGTTCACTTTGAGTGATACACATCCGAGAATACGGGAAGTGATGATCTCAAGGGAGTCATACCTTGATTTCTATGAAAAACAGTTTAAGGAGGGGGATAGGGTGCTATGTGTCGAAGGGCCTGAAGGAGTAGGTGTGACCACTGCTCTTGCCATGTTTGCTAAAAGGCACGGAGATGATTGTGCTTCCTACTTTAATAACGGCTGGAGCCGGCATTTGCTCAATCCTCAAAGCATTGTACAAAGTCTGCTGCAACAGTTGAGTTTTTACACCCAAATAGATCTGAATCCAGAGGAAACGGAAACATCGCTGGGACAGTGTCTCTACAAATTGAGCAAAGTAGGAAAGAACAAGAACAAATACCTGTACTTTGTCTTTGACGGTTTTAATGATATACCTACAGAATATGTTGATGTCATAAAAGCTGTGCTACATCCTCTTTTTGGTCTGGAGAATGGTAGGTTTCTGTTTTCGGGGACGGTGGAATGCATTAACAGACTACTGCCAGACAATGTGGTGGCTAGGCAGTCGAACGTGATATTGCGTTTCCAACTCAACGATGTAGAAAGTTATCTGCATACTGTTTGCCCCAGTCTAAGCAAAGAAGATGTATCGCTTATTTACGACATGAGCGACAAGGGCTTGGCTCGCAAATTGGCTATCTTAACAGAAAAGGTACTAAAGGATGGCATGGAAAAGATACGTGAGTATTATAGCTCAATGGAAGAGGACTTCTATGCAGAAGATTATGAATGGATAGAAGAACAGGATGATAAGAACCTAACATTACTGATGGCACTTCTTTCGTTCAGTGAGCGTCCGCTGAATCGCATGGCGGTAATGCACACGCTGAAACTGAACGAAGAGTCGATAAACGTTCTGTTTGATAAGTGTAAGGATTATGTAGAAGAGAGAGATGGGCTGGTTACCCTGAAGAGTGATGACTATAGAAAGTATTTGCGCTCAAAACTGGCGGGTTATAAGACGGATATTGAACTGCTTCTGATTGACCAGATTGAGAAAGGCAGTGAGGAAGATAAGTTTGCCTATTTACCTGCTCTCTATAAGCACCAGAAGAATAACCGAATGCTGGTGGATTACCTGACATCGGAGAATGTGCAGCGCTACTTGGAGGACAAAAAGAGTCAAGCAGCGTTGAATGAGCAGTGCGAATATGGATTTAATGCCTGTACAGATTTCGAGACTCAGGCCGCTCAATATTTCCGTTTTGCTATTAATCGCAGTGTTTCGCGAGAGATAGAAAAGAACGAACTTTCAGATGCTGAGATAGAAGCCTTGATAGCCATTGGAGATGACGAACAGGCTTTTGACTTGACACAAAATGTATTTCTGCTGGAAGAGCGATTGAAGTGTTTGCTTATTATTGCGCAGGCCGGAAAGCATCTGCCTGTTGCCATGCGTGAGGAACTGAATGCACAGATTACCACCTTGGCTAATACGATTGACTATGCCCACATGCCTGACAAGGCATTGGAATTGGCTAAACTAATGATGCCGGTGAAAATGGAAAAGGCACTGGATATCATTGACGAAGTGGCGAAGGTCACGAAAGACCGTATGCGGATAGATCGTCTGTATGCGGTCTTCAGTCTGTCATATAACAATGAAGGGAAGAGTGATGATGTTAATACGGCTAAGGCTGACCTCGTGGACACGAAGATTGCTGACGAGGGTTTGCGCAAGATGGCCACAGTGATGAAGAGCATCATGAAAGAGAGTACGGCGGCACAGGTAGTGGCTAAGATGAAGGAACTGCCTGCCAGCAGTCAGCTGTACTTCCTTAGATATTGGATTCCTGACCATAAGAAAAGAAAGGATATAGGCGATGCTGTAGAATATGCTGTGAAACTGGTGATAGACAATTCTACCACATCCATGCCTAAAGTGACGTTCCTCAGAGCGTTCTGTAAACCTCTGCCGGATATGCCTGCTGCACAGGTGAAGACTGTGGTTAACCTGCTAGATGCGGTGGTTGCCAACATCAAGTTCCCTACCGTAGAGTATGTGCGCTTGATGATTCTGGTTATAAGTGCTCTGGTTAAGTCGGACAAGAAGGACGCAGAGGACAGGTTACAAAACCTGTACCTGGAAATCACAGAATTGAAGGACAAGGCGCTGCAAGCACACTGCAAGGCCATGTTGTTGCGTGACTATGAGCAACTTGGCGAAAAGAAGGACATTGAGAACTGTCTGATGCCGTCGTTTGACTTGCAAGATGAAATATTTGATGATGTGGTAGGGGTGCTGAAAAACTCCGCCTACCATCTGAAAGTTGTGGAAGGACCTATTCAAGCTTTGGTGTGCGGTTATCCGACGTTTGTTAAGGACGTGATAGCGCAGGTGAATACCAAGGAGCGTCAGGGTAGGGCATATCTGTTGGCTGCAACGGAGTTAGTGAAGCAGACGGACATCAAGAAGTTTAATTGGCGTTACTTCCTGAAACTATATTCGCAGATAACCTACGACGAATCCGAGTTATACAAGCCGCTTCTGGAGATGATTCATAAAATCATTGAGGTAGATGACAAGGATATGGGCGTGCTAGAAGGTTTGAGAGAAAACTATGGCCTGTTCAAGAAAATAGAGCAGGCTGAGATGGTTTGTTTCTTCCTGTCGTCGCTTTATGTGTGGTTGTGTCAGAACTATGGTGGTGAGAAATTCAGCGATGGTTCACAAGTGGAAGAGTTCCTGCAGCAGGTGAGAGATGACCTTGAAAAGGCATGGAATACGATTACTGTGCCTTGGTTGAAGGTGAATACGGGTTACAACATTGCAAGGGTACTCTCGAAAATCTCGATGAAGAATGAAGCGAGGGAGTATGTGGCAAAGACGGCGAAGGTCAGGCAACACCAGCTATTGTCATCGTTATCATGCGTAGCAGCTTACGGTGAGAGTCTGAACCTGTATGCGCATTCACTGGGTATTCTGATTCGTTCTGGTCTGTGCCAGGAAGAGGATATTAATCAGTTCAAGCAGTTACTGGCTTACGATGACAGCGAAGGTGATGCTATGATATTGTGGTCGAGAGTGGCTTTGGAGTATCATGCTGTTGGTGACACGGAGAACTTCGACAAGATTATGACCAACTATGTGTCGAAGCCACTGGATAAGTTTGCGGGTGACACTCAGAAGAAGATACTTTTCTGCATATCTCCAGCCTTGTTTATGTCGCTGCCAACGTTGTTTTATAACTGGATAGAGAACTACGATACCAGTTTTAAGAATGCCTGCATAGAGAATATTGCAAGGTATATACAGACAAAATATCCCTATCCGGAATATACCAGTACCAACGAGATAGAGGCACAGGTGCCCTTGGTGCAGAAGGACTATGAAATGCTGCTTGATTTGGTGGCACATTCAGAGGATGAGGCCTTTATCTTCAACCAGACAGATATTATCACCCGTAGTATCTCGCAGAATGTGGGAAGGAAGGTGTCGAGGGAAATACAGCGCGTGATATTGGGTAAACTAGAAGACATCGTGAAGGAAAGGTTGCCTATGGTTGGCGGCATTCAACATGACGGCTACCTGATATCATGTATGGCTATGATAGATGCTAAGAAGCCTGACGGCAAAATGGATGCAGCTGCCTATAAATCGAAAATTGAGGCAGTAAAGAACCGTGCTGACCAGGCATTCCTGTATGCGCATGTCGCTTGCTATTTGAAACGTACAGTGGATAAGTCGGAGTTTATGGACTTGGCCTTGCAAAAGACGAAAGAGATAGACTATACGTTTGACAAGTTCAACCGCTTTACACTTTGTGTGCAGGAGTCGTTCCAGGCAACACCGTCTAGAACCAAGAGCATTGTGACTGACGTGATAGAAACCATGCAGGCGAACAATAATGGTACGTACTCAGACTATCAGCGTATGCTTGACCTGGTGCGCGATCATGATGAAGAGTTGGCTGACGCTATGCTGGAGAAGGTGGATGATGATCCTGCACGTTTGGAATACAAGCAGCGTCTGAAGTTGCGTGCTGCATCTACCAAGAAGATAGAGGCGGCTAAAAACGATTTTACACAGGTGCGCCGGTTGACTAGTGACGAACAGATACGGTTCTTTGACATGCAAATGGAATGTCTGATTAAGAAGAAAAACGTGGTGCGCGAATTGAATAGCACGGAATCAATTATCACCAGTATCTATGACCATCCCATTACGGACACCCATAATGCTGCACTGTACTTCATGGAGAATGTCTATCAGAAAAATGCTGTGAATGGCAAGTATAAAGTGCTGCTGAGGGAAATGCATCAGGCCATTCTGTATAACTTGAAGATTGTACTGGCTATTGCAAGTGGCACCAAAGAGAAATTGGAGCGTGTGAACCGTATCATGAATGAGCGCGACAATAATAATGATTTCATAAAAGTTGGCCAGGGCGACGAAGGCATCAAGAAACTGGTGGAATGGTATAAAGAGCATCCTTGTGACGTCCTAAGAATCATTGACCCACATTTCCATGCAGAGGATTTGTTTGTTATTAAGATGCTGATGGATATTAACAATGACTTGAAGTGTTTCATCCTGACCCATAAAGTGAACGACGAACCACTGAATGATATTTTCCAGAAAGGTTGGAACGCTGTTTCGGCAGAGTTGCCGGGCAGAATAGAGGTGAAGTCTTGCCGGTATGAGGAACAACACGAAAAGGCTCCGTTCCACGACCGTTGGTGGCTGCTGTATGATGCAGACAAGGATGTTTACTATGGTGACAGAATGTCATCAATCAGTACATTTGGGTCGCGGATTACGGAAATCTCAGAGATGGAACCGGATGCCATCAAGTCTGCGATGTACTATTTCAACCGCTTCTTCGTAGATATGGTTTCGAGGGATGAGGAGCGGAAACTGGAATATGAGGAAACAAGACTTAGATAGTTTCATGTTCAAATTTTCAAGTTTCAGGTATGGATTTGATAGATAGACTGAAAGAGTTCTTGGAGCAAGAGGTGCGGTCGTGCTCAATGGATTTTGGGTGCGTGATGGCAGAGTATGTGCACCGAATGTGGGGCGGTACTGTGACGATTGAGGAAATAGGGCCTGCGTTGAGGGTTTGCTTAAAGGAATTTATGGGTGATAAATGATATGAAGAGGTGTGAATAATAGAATTGGGCATGCCTCTTTGTGGTTAAAAGAGTCGCGATAACATCGTAATATACAAGACTGACGAAAATGATAGACAAGCGACCAAGAATAATCGACGTGGAACGTAAGCCGCAGAAATGCCCTGTTTGTGGTGAGCGTGTCGTGGACATCATCTATGGTACTGGCGATATGACGGAGATAGAGTTTCTTATGGAATATCGCAAGGAAGGGATGATGGGTGGTGACAATATTCCGCGTCGTCCACCGATATGGGAGTGCGTCTGTGGGTGTAGACGTTTCAGAAAGGTGAATAGGGATGGCACGGATGCTCCAGTGAAGGTGAAGATGCTGAAGAATGTCCGTAAGGCTCCGGCAACGCTCATCAATTGGGAATCGAACATGGCTATCGATGCTGTAGGCAAGAATGAACTCAGCAAACTTCATCATTATAAGGTGGAGGTAAGGACAGAGTTTGGCGAGAAGGAAATAGTGAGCGTAAACGCTGTTGACGAGCAAGATGCCGAGGACTTAGCTCTTTCGCTGGTTATGAAGGGTGCTGTCGGGCTGAAAGGTAGAATCTGCACGTATAATGTTGTGGTGGATGAGGAGTGATATGGCGAAGAGTAGAGAAGAATTGATGGGGATGCTTTAAAGATCAGGGGTTGAGTAATTATGAACTGTCATTAGTGTCCACTAAAAAATGGACGAGTTAAAAATTAAATAAATTAGGTTCACCTGAACCGCTTCGGTCTTTGTCATTTTTGAATATAGTTTTGTCGAAGAGATCTCTGAGATGCGTTGTGTCAGTGAGTGACATGCTGAGGATTTGCAGTACCTCATAAGTGCTTCTATCTAATCGCATATCATGCTGAACAATGGCAACGAGGCAGTAGGCACAGATGGCAGAGTAAATCTGTATTCTGACAGCGTTTTCAGTAGTGCCCCAGAATTTCTTGATTTTGAGGTGCTGCTTGAGCCACTTGAAGAATAACTCTATCTGCCAGCGATTCTTGTAGAGGTCGGCAACCTGTAATGCGGTCAGTTCTGTGGCATTGGTCAGGAACATAAACTCTCGCTGTTGCTCCTCATCGAAGAATCGTACAAGCCTCAGATGCTCAGGATAGCCTTTCTGACTGCCATATATGGTCAGTTCTATCTCGGCATCAGTGAGTATTCCCTTGGGCAGCCTGCGTCTCCACTTGATGCACTTGTACTGCAAATTGGTCTTGGCTCTGACAACAAAGAATGACTCCGCACGATGTATGCGATAGAGTTCTTTGAAGTTGTTGTAGCCACGGTCAAAGATGTAGTAAGCACCTGTCTCAATGGGGATTTCCTTCATCGCCTTGGAGTCATGAACTGACGCCATAGTGATATGGAAGAAGGCTGGAATCTGAGTCTCCAAGTCATACAGGGTATGGATTTTTATTCCACCCTTATGTTTGCGGAACTTAGCCCACCAGAAAACATCCAGGCATAGCGAGATGGTCGTGGAATCGAAAGCATAGACGTTACCGTCAAGTTTGAAGATATCCGTAGCCCGCTTGCGTCTGGCCTCACTGACAAGGTAATATGCATACTCCTCGAAGATGCGATAGTCACGGTTTGTATTGGCCTTGCCCAGATTGCTTCTGGTCACGTGCTTGCCAAGTCCGAGATGATAGCACTTCTGATGATGTGCCTCTATGGCGATTATCAAGTCACGCATACTCTCACGATTACTCAGTTGTCCGAACATCAACGTAAGGAGTTGGTTCCAACATGTGAAGTGCTTCACATAGCGGTTACCTCTATACTTGTCAACGATATGACGGAACTTGTCTGAGTCCATAAAAGCGACCAATTGGGAGAAAACGTATTTGGGATTGTTCATATGCAGTCATCCATTTTGACTGCAAAGATACAAAATCAAATCGTCGCACCCTAAAAATCTCTGTAACTAACTATATTTCAATCATTTCAAAGAACGCTTAGCGATTTTTAGTGGACAGCAATGATGAACTGTAATAAAGAAAATGAATATAGTTAACGATAATTAGCACTTAGTGCTGATTCGTACCCTCTCATGGGGGCCTCTCGCCCCCACA
>Ga0247609_10001650_pt1 | contig 25808 bp, 21 predicted proteins | sample 172DNAGHGlowgp2_FD_193487 | JGI IMG/M metagenome (GOLD analysis project Ga0247609, IMG submission 193487) | Sheep rumen microbial communities from Palmerston North, Manawatu-Wanganui, New Zealand - 1728 DNA GHGlow gp2 | ecosystem: Host-associated > Mammals > Digestive system > Stomach > Rumen ...
AGTGTGAACATGAGAAATCACAGAGAATATGACTGGAATAGTTCCAGAAGAAGCTAAGAACGTGACGAAGACTGGATATATCCTTGAATATCGATACTTATCCGGAGCAGACGCGAGTACATGATTTGACTTTGAAAATACACCAATTTCATGAGATTGGGCAGATGAGAGTGGTAATGTGTACTTTATCGCTCAGTGGACTCCTATCACATATACTGTAGAATTCACGTGAACTGATGTAGAATGAATTATGAACCCTCAAACTTTCACTTACGGTGTTACATGAACTTTGAACCGTAATGCATTCACAAAGAATTGATATACTTTCAGCGGATGGACAGACTGAACCACATGATACACAGATGGTCAAGAAGTTGTTAATCTAACTACTACAAGTGGAGATGTAATTACACTTACAGCTGAGTGGACTAAAATAGAAACTAAACCATCATGAGGTAGCAGTGGTGGAGGTGGTAGAAGTAATAAAACTTCAGATACACAAGATTCTTCGGCTATACCTCAGAATGACAACAAATCGTCATCCTGAACGGAAGTGAAGGATCTTAGGTGAGACACACAAGATTCTTCAGCTAATGTTTCAGAATGACAAAATCAACAGCAATTCACAAAAGAATTTCAAGAAGCATATGAATTCGCTCATGAAAAATGAATCACAACTATGCCAACTATCCAAGAAGCTCAAATGAATTGAAAGCTCACTAGAATCGCTATGGCTAAAATGCTATCATATTATGCTATCAATGTATTATGACAGAAGCCAGATGAAACTAGAAATAATAAATTTAATGATATATCTGACAAATTAGATGCACAATACGATAGTGGAGTAACACTAGCATATCAGCTCTGAATCATGTGAATCAATATGCCAAATAATAACTTCAGACCAAACGATGAAGTAACTAGAGCTGAATTTGCTACTGCATTATCTAGGATGTTATATTCTACTCCAGATGGAAAACCATATTATGCTACCCATCTTCAGAAACTTAAAGCAGAATGAATATTAAAAAATGATGACTATAAGATGAAAGAATTACGTGGTTATGTAATGATAATGCTAAAAAGAAGCGCTAAATAATTGTTTATAAAATCTCACCTCTACCCCTCTCCTAATAGGAGAGGGAATTTTTTAATACAAAAAACAGCCCTATAAAAATGAAGACTGTTTTTTTAATTTACAAAATCTTACTTAATAATTTTATCAATAATTCCATAACTTTTAGCTTCTTCAGCAGTCATCCAATTATTTCTTTCCATATCCGCAAGACAATCTTCATATTTTTTACCAGTTCTTTCTGCCATAATCCCAGTCAGAATCTCTTTTACTTTCATCATTTCTTCTGCTTCAATTTTGATATCAGTAGCTTGTCCACTGATTCCACCTCATGAAATCAAAGGCTGATGAATCATTACTTTACTATGTGGTAGCGAAAATCTTTTTCATTTAGTTCCTCCAGCCAAAAGAATTGAACCCATAGAAGCAGCTAAACCTACACAAACTGTAGAAATATCGCATTTTACATATTGCATTGTATCATATAGAGCTAATCCGCTGTAAACTTCTCCACCTGGAGTATTAATATACATCGTGATATCTTTGTCAGGATTTTGCTTTTCCAAAAATAAAATCTGAGCGATAACTGAGTTTACCAAATGATCAGTTACAGGCTCTCCGATAAAGATAATTCTATCTTCCAATAATCTAGAATAAATATCATAAACTCTTTCTCCACTTTTTGATTTTTCGATAACACTTGGAATTAATGCCATTTTTTGCAAAATATAAATAAAAACTAAATCTGAATATAAGATTAATATTTCAGAATGCAATAAAATATTCATATTGCAACTAGACAAAAAAACATTATTTATTTTACTATTGAGTTTATCTTTCAATCATAAAATGAAACAAAAATCAAGAAAATATTTCGGATTCACAATGATTGAATTACTGACAGTTACCGTAATAATTGGATTACTTATGCCTAGTATTGTTGCAATTTACTCTTTTTTGATAAAGTCGAATAGAGAGTTTACTCTCAGACAAAATGCAATTCAACAATGATACGAGTTTTTTGAAAGATTAAACATTTTAATGCAAGATTATACGGTTGATTATGAAGAATATTACAACCGTCAAATGGTATGATGTATATGAGATGATAAAAAATGAGATAATTTTGAATGGAATATCTGAAAGGATTGACATTGTACCAATTTTACAGCATATGGAAACGAAAATTCTACAGAAAGGTATAATTTATCAAGCACCACGTACCACGATATCTATCATTGTTCAACTGAAGTAACTAGCACTCAAAATCTTAAAAAAGACCGTCATAAAACAGTAAAATCGTCTGATTGCTGAACAATTTGAAATAGACAATCTTTCGGACAATATAAAACTTTTTTTATCGACTTCCATGGATACTTAATAGATAGAGATGATGAAGATAAATGAACACCTATAAATGAATCTATTAATTGAATAGCCGATGGAAACAACATACAAGAATTATACCTAATCTCTCACGACTGAAAGAGACGTCTATATTTCCGTAGAAAGTTTATTCAAGAGAATTGAGAACTTACACAATATAAGATTCAAATGCTTAGATTAAGATGATTCGATGCAGGGCAAAACCATAATTTTGATCTTCCATCTGAATGACTTTACGATAGACAGATAGATACTTGGGCATGTGACACATCTATGTGATTCGTATGACAATGAAATAGTATATGATGAGCATATGATGAATATCATTTACCAAAAGATAATAATGATTGTCGAATTGATTTATCATACTGAAACACTACCGTAACAGCACGAAATATTTCTATATCACCATTAAATGATCCTGATTTATACTGGGCCGCACAAGATAAACAATTAAATCCCTACATGAAAATACTTGTTGTAAACGGTGTTTACTTACCAACATATTTAGGTAACTCCATTACAGAATTCAAGGTACCAATCCAAACAACCATTAATATGAAAGATTTTTACAAAGAATAAAAATTATCATACATTTCAACTTATCTCTCACAACATTTTTTGTATTTCATGTACAAAAAACAATATTTTCAGCATCATAAAATTTTCAGTAAAAAAACCTCAAAAAATTTGACAAAAAATACATTTATATGTATAATTTAATCAATTATGTTTTAATACATATTTAAAGATATATGACATTTAGACCCAGTGATGATGTATTAGATGAGCTCATTAACTGACAAAAATCATCCCAATCATCCAATCAATACAATATCTGAAATCAAAATGAATGAAACAGTATCTCTACTAATTCTTTTGTAAATCAACAAAATCTTCAATCCTCAGAAAACAACTGAATAAATATTCCTGAATCAATTTTTTCATCGGAAGAAATAAAAGCCCCTGACTTATCAGAATTATTAAAAAATAGTGAAGACACAAACACGGACACAGACAGAAACACGAACATTAACACAAACGCGGACACAAGCACAAACTCTACAGAAGAAAAAGAATGACATAATTCATTAAATTTTCAATCTAATACAAAAGATCTCAACAAACAGACAGAAAATCCAACAGATAAAACAGTAAAAACAATAGATAAGCCGCAAGATACCACCACAAAACAAACAGAAATCACACCAAAAAATACAAAAGAATGAATTAATAACACAAAAAGCATACAAACAAATTATACCAATCCAAACAAGTTTCCAGATGAAGAAAGAATAAAAATTATTTCATCCATGGAATGATGAATCAACAGTAACTTAGATTTATTAATCGACAACGATCGATATAGAATCATTAAAGTATACAAAATCATACACCGTATAATCTTTAGATGGTGAATCCTTATTTGTTCATCAATACTTTGAATAGCGTTATGATTAATTTTACAAGTAAGTGCAAACAATTCAACTAATCTCAAAATAATAAACGAATCTTCAATAGAAAATAAATGACTATGGATAGATGATACTCCTGACAAGAAATTGCTAAACTTTGCAGATAAGGGAATAGATATAGTTACACTTATTCCATATTGATCATTATCAAACAGTTCAACAAGTTTCAACTCTAAAAGCAATTTAATAAAATACAAATGAATCATTTTACCACAACTTATTTCTATAAATTTAAATTCTGAAAATTTTATATCATGAGAAATTTATGATGCAAAAAATTTATCACGCAACGATATTGAAAAATTAATACAAGAACTAATAACAAACAATTCAAATTATAGAAATACAACAAATCTTACAAACATTTCCGAATCTAGATGGATATGAAATAGCTTTGAATGAAATTTAGTAGACTGATTTAATTTAAAATGTATCAACAACAAAAAAGTATCGGACATTGTTTGTGATAAATTCTTAAACGCTTTTTATTTAAACGGTAAATATTACGATTTATCAAAATACTCATCAGAACTTTCAACACTATTCAGAGAAATAAAAAAACAATGAAAAACTGTAGTTCCTATCTGTAATATGATAAAAGATTACACATTACATTCCGGAAAATATTCTGATATCCTAATTTCAATAATCGAAAATTGTAGCGATGAAGATTATCAATATTACAAAAAATTAATTAATTTCATCGATTTAGAAAATTCATTAGGACAACCCGAACTTTCCGATAAAATATTTGAAGATCCTGACCTAAATGCATACAAACTTTTATCCGCACAACAAAGTGTATATAAAATATTAGATTGAACATCAATAAATGAAATCTACATTAAAAGCTATTTGAAATTTGTACAATCCTTAATAGATAAAGATAAATGAAGTAACCGCTATCTATCCCCAGTTTACAAAGATATAATATATGTATTCAATATGGACGAAATTTATCAAAAGCTCCTAAAAAGATGAAAATTATCATCCGATGTAAAGATACAGATAGACCAAATCAACAACTGAAACAGTGCATACGGATATTCTTCTTTACTATCCCAATTAACAACGCCTGACATCGTTAAAACTGATTCAGATTTTACTGGTATTATTGTAGAAGAAAAATCATTAGAAGACTTATTTTCTCAATATTATGCAATGACCGACCGCTTAAAAATAAGAAAAGCTAATTTTCTCTCTGATTCAGAAATAAAAGTTCAAACAGAAATATTCAATGATAAAATTTTAAAAGCTACTAAATGAGAAACTCTTAAAGCAACAATTAATTTATACAGGCGCGACAATCTTCTATATGTTAACAATATAAAAATTGCAAATCAACCAAAATTCACCGATATATTATGAACATATATTGAAGAATGAAACATCACATTCTATGCTATGTTAAATTATATCGATGAACAAGTAGAAATGCGATACGAATTAGTTCCAGAAAATTCAGAGAAACAACCAACTTTCTGTGAAGAAATTATGGAAAGACAAGATATATCAATTTACAGCTGCGATGATTCATCTATTTCATTATACAAATGAGATATAGAATATAACTTCATACTAAACAATGGTGTATTAGATTCCTATACGATAAGCGATGAAAATTTAGAAACAAGTATAAAAGAAAAATTAGATTGAGTTATGTTTATGAAGGATAATACACCAACAATTATAACTTCTATAATCGATTTCAACCCTGAAAATAAAGACGATAACATCGAAAATAAACTAGAAATCATGAATCAATTCCGTATTCATTTCAAACTAGCACCAGATGATATACAAAGTATTGAATGAAATGAAGAAGAATTCTTAATAGATTTTACTTTATGAGAATTTAAATTACAAGCACATTATAATATAAATACTCACCTACTAACAAGAATATCTTATGCAAACTGTACTAAGCCTCTTGAAATTAAACAATTAACATTAGAAATTAGCTCTGAAAATGAACCACAATTGATTGAAATATTAAATAACCCAAGAGTATTTCTTGCCACCGCAAATCCATCAATATACAAAAAATATCAAAACGCTTGTGCAAACAACGAAACTGAGCCAAAGAAATAAAGATTTATAGTAATCTAATTCATTGTTTCCAAATATTCATATAATGGAATTTTGTTTACTCATACTGAAGAAAGTACATATAACTCTGGTCTATTTCAAGTACTATTTGGAATATCTATATCATAAACAGTAATTCACTCAATATCAAACTTAAAGCTAAATAAATAAACTAATTGGAATTCTGTAGTTTTTGCATTATTAGTTTTATTAGGATCACTCGTATACACCGTAAATAACTGCTGATCTTTATCAAAAGTATACATATATTTTGAATCTTTATTAGCTAATACTCTAACATTCCTAGAATAATTCTCAATCAATGGATTTGTTCATCTAATATCTATTTTACGATACCTAAGCGAAGTTCCGGCTGCATCCTCTCTCCAAAACTGATATATTTTTCACTCAGCTATACCATAAAAATTACCATCAATCGCGAAACTCGAAAAAGTTCAGAAATCTACTCAAGAAGCATCAATTGAATAAGACGATCCTCATTTAAAATTTGCATAAGTTCAATCACTATTCGTTTGATACCTAGTAAGAAGCATATTACCTAAGCTGGAAACATTAGATTGAAATACATAAAAATTTCTACTACTATAAGTTCACAATCATCATATTCAAGAGCGAAAATCTCAATCTTCCGTTGTTACCGGAACAATACCTGATTTAGAAACCATATAAATATCTCAAGATCCATTATAACAATATAATCAATTAGAATTAAGTGATGTTATACAATTTTCTAAATCTTTCGATAAATTATATTCAATCAATGATCCCCTACTATTGTCACTCGATGCTCAAATCAAAGATCATTTACTTCAACCTATGAGCATACTAGAATTTCAAGGGACATTAATTGAAACAGGCACTCCTAATTTACTAATCTCCGTAGCATTAAAACTGAGAATTTGTGTTTCTTTCCCTACTATATTATTTAATTCATTAGGTGCTTTGAATTGAGTAATACGAAATCATTCATAATAATTATCTTGTAATTGAGATCTAAGATCAGCAACATCTTCTAACCACTTTCACTGCTCCTCCAAAAAATCCAGTTTTTGAGTTATCTCATTATATTTTGTCGATTTTAAATTAGATGAAGCATCCAAAATTTTAAATTCAGTAATATCATTTTCTAAGTCTTCCAAATTTATATCTATGTATGTTCATGCTGATGTCTGAAACTTATTATTATTAGTATTATTCAAAATCTGCGAAGCTAGTGAATACAAAAATATAAACATCAAGATGACCAGAACAAAACCTATAACATAAATTTTATTTTCAGATAATTGTTCTCTCATCCTTTGAACACGCTCAGAGTGATGAACTCTACTTCACAAATCTGATATATATTTTATAGATTTTCATTTAATTCAGCTCATTCACTTTATTCATCATTTTAATTTTAGTCATCTTCTCTTAGAAACAACTCATGAAATAGTTGGTCATTGAACAAAATAACTAATTATAAATCATATACTTGATTTTTCAACTCTAGTTGTAAGTAATTCTTCCAAAAAAGATAAAATTCATTCAGATGATTCTTCCTGTGCCAGTAAATTCTCCATTTCTCTCAAATCATGAGCATCCATAACATCCGCAAATTTAAGACCGACATATAATAATTGATCATCTCTCTCAATTTCTCATTCAATAAAATCTGAGAATAAATCAATTTTAGATTTTGTATCTACACTATTTGGCACAGAATATGCAGTCTTTTGATCTCTTAAAACTATCATACTTACATTTCCAATCATAGATGACATTAACTTTTCATCTACTACAAGCTGAATAATTCATTTTAACGAAAAATGTTCAACATCACGAACCTTTTCAGCAAACTGCTTTAATTTTGTGTTCAAAACCTGTAAATTTTGTTCAAATATATCTCTAATATCTATCACATCCAATTCTTCAGAAGTCTTTATCACAGTTGTAAAATCTGCCACAAATTCCTCAAGAATATCTTTTTGATACTGAAGAAATTTTTCTTTTGAACATTGAACAAAAACTTTAAAAGATATATTATCCAACAAAGTATCTTGAAACGAAAATATTTCATCATCTGGTACGTAAATCTTTTTATGTTCCTGAAGTTGCATTATGCCTGATATTACTAAAAATAAAAGTACAAAAAAATCAGATCCTTTATCTTTTTCTTCACATATAATTATGAAAAGTTAATCTTTTTTCAATATCAAATAACGAAAAACATACGGAATTATCATCAAGGAATTTAGCACTTTTTTATAATTTCTTTTTGGTTGAGAACAGAGTCTCCGAAGCCGTTCAATTTTCAATTTACGAAACAACTTCGGTGCACGCTTCTGAACTCATGCTATAAAATCAAAAAGTCATCAAACATTCATTACAAGCAATCTATTATCCATAATCTTTTGATAATTTCTAGCTGTCCACAATTCTTGCAAAGGAATTTTTGGAGTAGAACGGGCAACCAACAAAACATTCGTAGTATCTACATATTCATCCAATGCATTCTCTGCTTTTTCCCAATCAAATTCACTAAATCAATCCTGTATATAAATTACATTATATCATTTCAAAGTTAAATTATCTTTTACTTTCTCCACGACATTTGGTTTAGATCCATATAATAAAATATTTATCCTCTGACTTCAATATTTTTGTTTTATATCATTCAAAAAATATGGAGTAAAATCCGTTCAATTCATATTTGGAAGTCGTTTTTTATCCGTTTTTATAGCTCAAAACACAGAAGCAATATAATAAAAAACCTGTAGAGCTATTCCATCAGGCAACAAAAAATCTCATTTCAGGATTAACTTTTTATATTCTTTTTCCTTTTCTGTTTTCTTTTTAGCCGAAGAAAACAGCTTCTGTGAAACAATCTGTGAAAAATATATGAAATTTACCACACAATGTCATTGGTTATTATAAATTGATATAATATTATCGGAAGTCTCCGAAAAATTAGTTGTAGAAAGCTTTTGTAGAGTAGACTTCATAACGAAGTTATCTAGATAAAACTAAACACAAATATATATTTTTACAATATTAATTCAACAAATTTTATCAACACAATAATACCAAAATAATATCATATAAAACAAAAAGAAGGCACCCTACAATACCTTCTTTTAAAAATAAACTATATAAATTATAAATTACAAATTATTCATTTCATTCTGTAAAGCTTCAATCTGAGCCTGAAGTTCCAATCTTTGCTGTTCTTTTTCATCGATTACTGGCGTTTCCTGTACGCTACTATTCTGTAAATTAGCTATTGATTGGTTTAAACTTGCTACAGATTCTTGAAGATAACTATATATTATTTCTTGATTAGCAATGATGCTACTTAATGGTTCTTGAAGTCGAGTTGTATCTCCTGATAGATTTTTTGTTCCATCTGGTTCAACTACTGTTGGAGTACAATTATTTGCTTCAGCAGCAGCACATCGATCTATAGTCTCTAGTGTAGATGCCACAACTGCATCGCAAGATTCAGCCTTGAGATTTTTTGGCATAACACTAGCAAGCCGTTCATTGTCTAAAACTTGAGTTCACAGATTTCCGAATCATAGGCATAATAATCATGCAATAGCTGCTACAATCCAAAATAATGTAGTCCAAAGAAAAGTTTTCATGTTTGTTTTTGTAAAAAGTAAAAGTTTTTATTATTGGTTGTCTAATAGAGAGGAAATCTGTTTTAACTGAGGACCAAGTACCAACTGAAAATCTTCTGGTAATGGAGCTTTGACAGTAATCAGCTTTTCATTTCTATCAGAGAAACTATATCTATAACAGTGTAGTAATTGTCTCTGAATATGCAAGACTTTATTACATTTCCTATTCACTGCAGGATTTCAATAAATCAAATCCCCTACTACTGGGAATCATTCACTAGCAAGATGAACGCGGATTTGATGCATTCTACCTGTATAAAGTTTTACACGAAGCAAAGAAAGCTGACCTAAATCATGATGAAAAAATGTTTTCACCGTAAATATTTCAGTCTTTGATTCTTGTCATCAGAATTTTGCGATATTCATCTGAGCACGATCAAAATGTGCATTATAACTTTTTTCGAGAGGTTTATCGATGATTAAATGGTCAGGTGTTTTTCAAACTACAATTGTGAGATATTCTTTATTTATCTCACGATTACGAATAATTTGATTGAAATATTGTAAAGCTTCATAAGTTTTAGCAGCGATAAGCACTCACGAAGTATCTTTATCTAATCTATATCCAAATGCTGGTTTAAATGTTCAGCTTTCATATTCTTTGGTATAACATGCGAGATAATCATTCATCGACAAATCTTTTCGGTGTTTATTACTCTCATGAGCCACTACTCATGTAGGTTTATTAAAAGCTACCCATTCAGCATCTTCGTACAAAATTCGTGGAAGGATCTCCTCTTTAGTCAGCTTTTTCATCTGTTTTTCTTTGAAGGAGATTCACTGAATGTGCTCTTTTTTTCCAAATAAATCTGCAGGAAAAGAAATCTGATCTCAAACCTGGAGACGATAGTCTTCTTTGGATTTTCTGGAATTTATAGTAATCTCTCACTTACGAATCGCAGAATAAATATCAGTCAGTTTTACAGTCGGATAATTTTTGCAATATTTACGTAAAAAACGGTCAAAACGTTGGCTTGAACTATTTTCATCTATTATAATTATTGTTTGATTTTCTGACATCAAATTTAAAACATATAAACACATATTAAACTAAAAAAATACCCCAAAAAATCAAGAAAGTTTTCCACAGTATATTGACTATTATCAACTAATTATCAATTAATCCTAAAATTAATTACAGCCTGTTTTTGGTCTTCAGTTTTTACAGTACGTAACGTATAATTCAATCATTGAGCAAAATCAGACTGAAAATAATTTACATTCTCCATATCTCACCCAACTGAAGTAATTTCCATATTTCGTGGATAATAAACCATTCACTTTTCCCACCATAAACGCTCAGGATTTCAGTCATAATGATTCACTGGACTAAGAACTAAGATTCATTCCTCTCTCGAAGTAATTCCAATTTGATATTTCTGCTCCAATCAACGAATAAAATTTCTATAACTCTCCGGCACAAAGAAATAATAATCAATCACAAGCTGATACTCTCACACTGGTAAATCTTCAAGTGAAAGCACATCATTCTGCTGTGATATGATTAATCCTCATGTTGATGAATATAATCTAAGCCATTTCGTAAGAAAATCATCTGATTTATTATTTGCAATATTCACATCCCAAGCATAAATTTTTCATCATTCAAACCTCGTATTCAAATTATTCCTAGCTATCATATCCCTAAATCACTGACTTACAAACATATCAGAAAGATAAATCTGAATATACCTTTTGTTTAGTACTTCATCTCGGTTGTTTATCAGGTTTTTTGCTAGAGTCGTAGAATTTTTAAAAAAATAATCCAGCACTTCTGCTATATAAAGTTCCTTTTTATTTCCACGTTCTTCTCCACGAATTATATCGATAGATGCATTGATAAATTGCCATTCTCTCATCTTATCACTAAATCACGGCAACAACTCCTCAAGCAAATTTGAATCAAGAAAAATCACTCACTTTATATACTTATCATGCAATAATTTTCGCTGTTTCCCACTATACATTTCTCTTACTTTATCCAATTCATAATCTTTATTGAAAGCTTTCTCATACAAAATTTTCAGATTTTTTCAGTCCATATCAGTAAATCAGAATTTGTTTCCTGCCACAAATCAAAGTTGATATTCACCAAAATATTTAGAATACCATTCTGGCAAGTTCAATCTAGATTTTGGGGCAATATAATCTGCCAAATATGAATCAATTACTTCTAAATTTTCAATATGTCAGCCACTCAAAGTCACAAAAGCAAATGAACCAAAAAATCATCAGTTTGGACGTTTTTCATTTCCATTTTGAAGTGGAATTAAATAATTGTACGACTGATTCTCTCACAAAAGTTTATAAGCCTCTTCACGATGATCATACAAATCTGACAAAAATTTCATTAAAGATTTATAACGCTGAAATCATAGAGAAGAAAGGTAATTCTGATTATTTACGATGTAATACCAAACTTCTTCTATTTCAGATTTTTTGGTTTTAAAAATATTTTCTCATTTTACATATGATTGAACAATTTTATCTAATGTATACAATTCATGGGAAACTTCCTTATCAATCGGGAGAAAATAAATTGATAAAGTCTGTAAATCTTTGGTAAAAATATCTAAAGCTGATCACCCAAAAAGTATATTTGTAATATTTACATACAAACTAAATCCTCGAAAACATACCAAAAATAATAATGAATATATGAAAAACTGTACTGGAGGAAATCTCCTCTTTTTTTTCTGATTTTCTTCAATTCAAAACTGTTTTTTTGTCATAAATATCAAATGCAGAATCTATCAAAAACTGAGAAATCCAATTATTCCCATGTAGATAAGTGTAGGATTTTTTTTATAAGTTTCAAGTAAAATCAACGACACTTGACTTATTTATATAAAAATATATACTATGAATCAGTTTCAACAACTGAAACACAAAAACAAAAAATACTAAACACTTAAACAAACTAAACATTATGAAAAAGACATTTTTGGTAGTAAGCGTACTATCAATGATTGGTAACCATTTCAACATGTTTACCATGCAATGGATTACAGTATTTATCGCAACACTCTTATCTTTACCTATTGCTCATGAAGATTATATCGAAGATAATTACGATATAAAAGAGTGGCTTACTTTTTCGGCTAAATATGTTTCCATCATCTGTGGATTTGCTATTCTAGCTGGATATTATCGGATGGGTCACATTGAGGCCTGCCTTTCTATGGGAATAATGCATGTATTAATGCCATCCTTAGGTATTGTAATCGGAGAAACTTACAAAATGTACAACCCTAAAAAAAACAAAAAAAAATGAAAAAGCTATTACTATTATTGACTGTTTGGATACTGGCATCCAAGACATCTGCTGAAGAAAGCAACTGTTACGTACTTTCATTCACTAACGAAATTGGGTGTAGAATTGATTACTCTATAGTTGATCTTATAGATATACTCGCAACCTGCGATACTATCTATGAAGAGAAAGAGTCTAATCGACTTATCCTGGAATACGATAAGGAATTTCCAGCTTCTGGACCAGAGGAACCTGCTGTAGTCATTCTCGCACCAGATGATAAATTCTTCAATGCTATATTCATTCAGGAAGATTCTGAGGGAGAAATATTGACTCTCAGAATATTGACTGAGGATGGATGGCTTGAATGTGATGCTGAACCCTATTCAAAAGAACTCATGGATTTAGCTTGTTTGGTTTCGTTTGTTCAACATATCCTTAAAGTTGAAGACTCCCCGTGCCCTCACTAGGGAGTCTTTTTTATAAATTTCGTTTTTACAAAAAACTGTAAAAGTCATGATTAATCATAATATTTCTCTGAATAATCTCTACTATAAATGATTTTTAATGTAAAGTTTATCCCACTACATTTTTATTTAAAATTTTCTGGTTCAAATATAAATTAAAATCAGATTTCTCTTGCATTTTATGTAAAAATTTTTATAAGTATTCATTGTAAACATTCGCGTTTTTTATTATTGTAAAATTATGGAATGCTTGACTTTATTTATGACAGTTTGGATACAGTAAAAAGCCTAAAACATCCGGACAAAAAAATGTACCTTACTTTGACTATTGCCATCTTTGGTGTAGTTATTGTAACTGGTTTATATTTCGTACTTGCTGATTATATTTTCAGCGAAGGATATCAGATTTTCTACCAAGCAATGACTTGAACACTCTAATTCGTAACTTTAAATCAAAGTTCTCAGATTAAGAAGGTGAAAACTTTTATTCTCTTCACTAAAACATCATGCAAGAAACAAATACAGTAGAAATCAAAAAACAGATTGAAGACCGTACTTTTAGACGATATGTACTAAGTGTAAACTCTGGACAGGAAGATCTCGTTCTCGAAAATTTAAAAGAAAGAGTTATTAGACAGTGACTTCAGGAGGATGTTATTGAATTATTAAACCCCAAAATTAATGAAGTTTCTGTAAGTAAAAAATGAGAAAAGGTCATTAAACAAAAAAGATTATATCCAGGTTATTTGTTCTTCAAATCTAGAATGAATGATAAAATTTGGTATGTAATTAGAAATACTCCATGAGTAAGATTGATTGTATGAGCTGATACTCACCCAGTTCCACTTACTGATGATGAATTCAATAAAATGATGCAACAAGTCCAGACTTCTGAAGATTCTTTGGATGTAAAAGTTCCGTTCAAAAAGGGTGATTTGGTACTTATCAAATCATGAGATTTAAAATGAACAAAATGAACAGTTCTATCTGTTGATTCAGAGAAATGATTGATAACTGTGAGTGTAGAACGGCTTGGACAACTAACACCTACAACAGTTTGAATGGATACTGTGGAAATTGCTCAATAGTTTTATCAAGCAAGATTCCAATAATGATAGAGAACAAAAAAGTAATCACTTGGTCATTAATAGTTCTGTTTCTTAGTCTATCGATAGTATATTCACTAACGTACCAAAAAAAAGAATCATTATTCAAATCTGCAATAAAAAATTGAAATGATATTATTAATCAGACATGAAACCAGAATGTAAATTGATGATCAACTACACAAAATTCTACTAATCTCAACAAAGATACTGAAAACGTAAAAGCTACAAATTCTGTTTCCTTGTGAGATATTCAAATGGACTGAAAAAATACTTCGAACACTCAGATTCCTAACACAAATAAATCTATCACCCCCCAAAACACTAACTCCGATAACATCAAAACACTCTCTGGTACTACTGAATATTTTGGCACCTTAGATATAATAGGAATTTTGTGAGAAAATCCTAAATATACATTACAAGATTCTAAATGAAATTATTTCGCTTACTATGGAGATCATCTAGACTTTATTGATACCGTTGAAACATTAGGAGGAAATGTTTATGAAATGATAACAGAATCAGAAATCCTTCAAAATCAATTATTTGGGGATAGAGTAAGTTATATAAATCTATCTATGTTCAAAGACATCCGAGTTATAATGGTAATTAGAATTGATGGTGATGTGCGATTGTTACAGATCCCATCAGATAAATACCACTATAGCAAGGAATATCTTAAATCACTATTTATTCACTAATCAAACTAAACATGACAAAAGAAAAAAAGTATGTTAAAGTTCAAAGTGAAGAAACAGAAAACAAAGAAGTTTACGGAAAGGACAGTCACGGAAGAATTATAAAAATTGAACAAACTGGAGATCCCCACAAAAGAGCTACTTGCAAAAGAATTTGGGCCATTGTATGCCGGGTTATTGCTATTGCTTTCGAAGTAATCGGGATACTAAAATTAACTGAAGTTATCAATTGGTTCAGCGGATTAGATATAAGTACATTCTTGATAATTTGTATCGTATTAGATTTGATTTTCGTGATAATTGGTTCATTATTATGGAAAAAGGCTAATCATATCGATCCTGCTTCAGAAAAGAATAAGACAAAATTTTGGCTATGGAATAATTTATGAACTATATTGTCAGTAATAGCGTTCCTACCAATGATTATATTAATATTTACTGACAAAGACCTAGATAAAAAATCTAAATGATTGGTTGGAAGTATAGCTATTGTAGCTTTAGCAGTTGCTGGATTAGTAAGTTATGATTGGAATCCAGTTTCAATGGAATTATTAGAAAAAGCTGAACAAGAAGTTTTACAAGTTAGTCCATCTGGGACAGTTTATTGGGCTGAACATAGTAAAAAATATCACGTAGATCAGGATTGCCCTGCATTCTCACGCAGTGAAACAGTTTACGAAGGTACAGTAAGGGATGCATACGAAAGATGATTAACTGATCCTTGCAGAAGATGTATTCCTGAATACCATGAAAATGAAGATATAGAAAGTGAAACTAGCGAAGAAAATGAAGAAGAATTATGATTGGAAGATTTAGTTTGATGACTATTAGAATAAAAAAACTTAATTAAGTTGAGTAAATATCTCAAATACTCAAAATTCCTAATTGGCCTGAGTCTTCTACCTCAGAATGTCTAAGCTTCTACGAATGTGAAAACATTTGTTAGACTGTCCAAAGTGGAAATTTAAACATTTATTTGATTATTAAGCTTAAAAATGGCAAAAGTGCAAACTATTCTCAATCTTGAGATTCCTGCCGGAAAAGCTCAACCAGCTCCTCCTCTTGGACCTATGCTTTGAGCAAACGGTGTAAATATCGGACAATTCACAAAAGAATTCAACGAAAAAACAGCAGATTATATGAAAAAATTCGCTCCTACAGATGTTAAAATTAAATGTAAATTAACTATATTTGTAGATAGAACTTTCCAAATAGAAATTTGAGCTCCTATTACATCTGGATTAATTAAATGGAAGTTACATTTAGCTAAAGGTTCTGGAGAACCTAATAAGAACAAGGTTGGAAAACTTTCAAGAGCAGATTTAGAAGAAATATATGAAATTAAAAAAGATGACTTAAACGCAAACAGCGTTGAAGAAGGAATTAAAATTATTGCAGGAACTGCTAGAAATATGTGAGTTGATTGTGACTTGAAATAAGATTTCCAATCTCTTTGGAGAAATGAAATATTACTGTGGCAGAAAGTAAAAACTTTCGCTATGGACCACTTTTATTCTATTATTTGTTATTATTATGCCAACACACGGAAAAAAGTATGTCGAAGCTAGAAAGGCTATCGACAATCAAAAACAATACAGCATTGAAGAAGCTGTAAAATTAGTTAAACAAACTAATTACACAAAATTTGATTCAACTGTGAATATTGCCATCAAAACTAATGCAAATCCTAAGTACAACGATCAAATGCTTAGAGCTACGACTATTCTTCCTAATGGAACAGGTAAAACTAAAAGAGTTGCCGTATTCGTAAGTGATGATAAAGTTGAAGAAGCTAAAAAAGCTGGTGCTGATATCGCTGGATTTGAGAATTTGTTAAACGATATCAAAGCTGGTAAAATGGATTTCGATGTCTTGATTACAACTCCTGAACACATTAGAGATTTAGCTCCAGTTGCTAAACAACTAGGACCTAGAGGTTTAATGCCTAGTCCAAAAGCTGGGACTGTAGCTATGAACATCTCTCAAGCCGTAGAAGAAGTTAAAAAATGAAAAATCGAATTCAGACTTGATAAGACAGGAAATATTCATGCATGAGTTGGAAAAGTTTCTTTCGATGATGCTAAATTGGTAGAAAATATCAACGCTCTACTTGCTGCTATTGAAGAAAATAAGCCAACATGAGTTAAAGGTAAATTAGTTAAAAAAGTTGTATTAAGTACAACTATGAGTCCTGCCGTAGTTATTGCATATTAGGAATCAATCTCAAAAACTAAAAACTAACCAGAAATGGTTAGTTTTTTTAATTCAATGCAAACCTAAAAAAACAATATTACTCAGAATCGAAAATAAGAACTACTACACATAATTTAATAAGTAAATTGATAATTCGTAGAAGTATTTCCATTTTCAACAGATACAGCTACAAAATCTAATGATAATGGATCATTAATATATAACACATCAAGCTGTGTACCATCTTGCAATTCAACTTTAGTCATAGTATAAATCATTCAATCCTCAATTCATGAACTAATAACTTCTCTTGAAACCATAGTTGCATGTTCAGGGATTAACAATGTATGTGAAACATCAGCAGGATAAGTATATTCTCACTTGTCTTCCAATTTATTTTCATCTATATTATACACTGAAAACGCATAAGATTTAGGGAAATTTATTTCCTGAATATTTTCTAATTCTTCAAGAGTTAATGAAGTTTTAACATCCTTAGATAAAGTAGAATCCTCTACACTCGGATTTGAATTTTTCTCCTCCACAGGGATATTTTCAGACTTATTACATCCTGTCAATACTAAAGATCATAACCAAAGAATTACAAGAGCTCAAAATGTTACTCTACTCATTTTAACACAAAACAAAAAAATAAAAAATCTGATATAAACACACCAATTGTATAAATATTTTTTTATAGAAAACAATTAAAAAATTAAAATAATAAAATAAACAAAATCAGATTGTTTTATCAAATGGGATTAATATAATCATTAAACTTGTTAAAAATTAGCAAGCTATAACATTTATATCCAATTTAACATAGAACTATGTTTGACCGATTAACTAACCTAATTTGATGAGATTACAATCAAAAACAAATTAATACTCTACGACCTATCGTAAATAAAATCAATGAACGATACGACAAATTTGAAACTCTTTCTGATGATGAAATCAAAGCAAAGACACCTGAATTTAAAGAAAGATTAACTAAATGAGAAACTCTTGATGATATCCTTCCAGAAGCTTTTGCTGTAGTAAAACAAGCTTGTAAAAGAATGGTATGAGATACTTACGATGTAAAATGAGAAAAACAAACTTGGAATATGATTCCTTATGATGTTCAGCTTTTATGAGGAATCATTCTTCATCAAGGTAAAATTGCTGAAATGAAAACATGAGAATGAAAAACTCTTGTTGCTGCAGCCCCTGTATATTTGAATGCCCTATCATGAAATTGAGTTCATGTAGTAACAGTAAATGATTACTTAGCATCTCGTGATGCTCAATGGATCGGATATTTATATCAATGGTTGGGTTTAACAGTAGGAAGCGTAGTTAAATGAACTCCTCTACAAAGAAGAAGAGAAGAATATTCCAAAGATATCACATATGTTGAAAATTCTGAATTATGATTTGATTATTTGAGAGATAATCTAGTTCAGACCATGGAAAGAAGGAACCTGATTTGGAGACCTTTGAATTTTGCCATTGTCGACGAAATAGATTCAATCTTGATTGATGAAGCTAGAACTCCATTAATTATTTCAGAGGCCAGAGAAGAACCTACAGAGAAATATACATATTACGCAAATATCGTAAATATGCTTACTCCATGTAGTGGAAAGAAAAAAGTAAGCAAATGACTTTTGAATGAATTGATAAATGATGAACCAAAAGAACAGGAAGAAGATTGAGATTATTATATCGATGAAAAAACTAAAACTGCATCATTGAGTGGAAGATGAATTGCTAAACTCGAACAACTTTTGAATGTAGAGAATCTTTATAAAGATTTCTGATTTGAAGAAATTCACCATATTGAAAATGCTCTCAGAGCAAAAGCTGTTTATATCAGAGATGTAGATTATATTGTTTCAAATTGAGAAGTTCTCATCGTGGACGAACATACAGGTAGAACAATGCCTTGAAGAAGATTCAGCGAATGACTACATCAAGCTATTGAAGCTAAAGAATGAGTGCAAATTCAACGTGAATCTCAAACTATGGCTACAATTACTTATCAGAATTTTTTCAAGCAATATAAAAAATTGGCTGGTATGACAGGTACTGCTGCCACTGAAGCTGAGGAATTCCAAAAAATTTATGAACTTGAAGTAGTAATTGTGCCTACAAATAAACCAATTCTCAGAGTAGATAAACATGATAAAGTTTATTATAATCAACAAATTAAATGGAAATTCGTGAAAGATTATATCAAATTTTATCACGAAATCTGACAACCAATCTTGATTTGAACAGCAGATATTGCCACATCTGAATACGTTTCTCGCATCCTCGAAAAAGATGCAATTACTCATTACGTTTTGAATGCTAAATTCCATGAACAGGAAGCCCATATCGTAGCAAATGCTGGTAAATATCAGTCAGTTGTAGTAGCTACAAACATGGCGTGACGTGGAACAGATATCAAATTGGAAGACTGATTAAACGAAAAAATGGCAACTAATTATGCAAAATGGTGTGCTAAACAAATTAAAAATCAGACTGCTGTAAAGATTAATGTATATTCCAAAAAAGAATATGAGTTGACTATCGATTGACTAAAAAATCAATTCTGACTAGAAAATGAAGATATTGCAAAGGCTGAAAAATCAAGCGTTACAAAAGATGGTGTGAAGATTAATGTTCAGATTAACAGTAAAAAGAAAGAACAGACTGATGTTTTCGCAAAAATTACATTAGAATCCACTGAATGAACAAAAGAATCTGTAGAAAAAGATTTCCACTATGGACTATTCATTCTCTGAACTGAAAAGCATGAATCTAGAAGAATCGATAATCAGCTCCGTGGACGTGCTGGTAGACAATGAGATCCTGGAGTTTCTGTTTTCTTCGTAGCTTTGGATGACACTTTGATGAGAAAAATGTGATGAGAAAGAATTCAAGCTATGGCGGGAATGTTACTTTCAAAAGAGGACTTAGCTGAACTTGAGTTGACACAGAAGCAATTCACATCTGCAATTACTAGATCACAAAAAGAGATTGAAGCTTGGCATTTTAGCACTAGAAAACACTTATTCGACTACGATTCTGTGATTGATAAACAAAGGAAAAGAATTTATTTCACGAGAGATAGCATTATCGAAGCAAATGAAGATGAAGAGAAAAAGTCTGAATGGCTAAAAACAGCTAAACAACAGTTTATGCTCGACTCTCAAGAAATTTTAAATACTCAAATTTCTACTGCAGAAGCTACATGACAAAGTGTTTGAGATTTATTATTAATTTTGAACAAAGAGTTTTGATTAGAGATTGACGCAAAACAAAAAACAGAATACGAACAAATGGATTTCAAAACTCTTGCAAATAGCTTAGACCGTAGATTAGTAGAATATTTCACAGAAACTCGAGAAAAATATGACCAAAATCTGCTTTTCAATATTTTGAGAGATGTAAACTTACAAGTAATTGATAAGCTCTGGGTAGCTCACATCGATGATATGCAATATCTCAAGGATAAAGTATGATTTATGGGATATGCTCAAATGGATCCACTTATCGTTTATAAGCAAGAATCTTTTGAAAAATTTGAGTTATTACAGCAAAATATCAAAACAGATACGACAACAAGATTGATGAGAATAGATTATCGTGCTGTAGCTGAGCAGCAAGAGATGCAAAATCAATTATTTGAGATGGTTCAGGACAACCCAGAGATTATGGAAAAACTAAAACAAGCAAGCAAACAATTTTGATGAAAAGTCCCTGTTCAAATTTCCAAAAAAGATGGTAAAGTAGTTATCCAAGCTTGAAATAAAGCTATTTCACAAACAAGTAACGATCCAAGAAAAATGATATTCGAAGATGAAGACTGAGTAGAGGTTTTCGATGCCGATGATATCGGAAAATCCTGACCAAATGAGTGAGTTGTACTACCAACAAGAAAAAAAGTTAGACCAAATGATCCATGTCCATGTGGAAGTGGTAAAAAATATAAAAAATGCCACTGAGCTAACGAAGAAAAATAACAATTTTGCTTATCACAAAATTTATGAATAGATGTTAAAACAAATAGTCAAAGAAACAGTTAAAATACTTATAGACAGGCCTAGAATCATCAGGCTTGCTCTTTTGACATCGTATTCATATACATTTTACCAAATTTATTGAATAATCTATTTTATAAATTGAATTGTAAATATAAAATATAATTCATGAGTAGATATATCCAACGCCCTCATATACTTCGTTAATGCAATACAAAGATTCAATATACTATGACTTATAATAGCCATTGCCATAATATTTATTTTATGAATATCTATATTCTGACCAATATGAAGACAAGCCTTAGTATATAGCGTTGATAATGAAAATATGAGAAGTGGTACAGCTTTCGTTAAATGACGAAAAAAATGGTGAATTATGGCAGAATTTTGATGAGTAAACATGTGGTGACTAAGCATGCGATCAGTATTCATTTTCGCTGTTAGATTTTGGATGCTTGGATATTTAACTAATCCTGTAATAATAACCGTATTTATAATATGGATTATCTGTGTACTAGCAAAAATTGCACTATGGCCATACGTCAATTACTATATAGTTCTAAAAGATTATTCAGCTCGAGATGCAGTAATAAAAAGCATGAGTCTATCACTATCAAATTTTTGATTAACAATAAGATGATTACTCAGACAAGCAATTATCAGGTGTAGATTCTTCATAAATTCTTGAATTGCTATATGAATTCCCTTAATCGTAATGATTTTTTGTATACAAATGAATTTAATCAACAACTCTGCGATAGAAATAATAACTCGAATTTTAGTATCACTTTGAATTTTAGTTTTTATATATTTAGAAGCTATATTTAAAGCTTTTGATTCTACTTATCGATACAAAATATTTCTAGAAGCAGAAAGACGCAATAATCTAAAATAATGTAACTATTTACTCTTGAAAATAAACAATGTACATACACATAGTTTCACTCTTTCCTAAAATATTTGATTCATTTTTTTCTACTTCTTTACTCAAAAAAGCTCAAGAAAAATGAATTATAAAAATAGATTTTTGCAATCCTAGGCAATTTTGCACTGATAAACACCAACAAATTGATGATGAAATATATTGATGATGAGCATGAATGCTTATTAAAGCTGAACCAATAATTGACGCTGTAGAATCAATAATAAAAAATAATAATTTAAAAAAAACCGATTTTAAAATTATTTTTCCTTCTCCTGCTGAAGAAATTTTCACTCAAAAAAAAGCATACACATATTCAAAACAAGAACATCTAATTTTCGTATGTTGAAGATATGAATGAATCGACTATCGCCGAGAACTTTATATGCAAAAATATTATCCAGAACAATTTGAAAAGATCTCACTCTGACAATTCATTCTCCTATGATGAGAAGTAGCCACCATGACCATGATCGAATCCACTACAAGACTTATTCCATGAGTTATCAAAGAATCTGAAAGTCGACAAAATGAAAGCTACTCCTTAAAAGAAAATATGGAAAATTTAGAAGAACCAAATTACACTAGACCCGAAAACGTAAAATGATTTAAAGTACCATCTGAATTATTAAATTGAAATTCTAAAGAAATAAATACACGAAAAAATGATAATAAACATTTACAAAAGACTTCTTCTAATTAAAGACTATAAAGAAAATTTCTACTCTTCAACCAATTCTTGAAATTTCAAATTCATTGAAAAATCATTCCATGATCCATCGTTCATTTGAACGATAAATTTTTTATCTAACCTCGGATATACAACTATTCATTGAGCTCGAGATTTCTCAACAGTTCATTGACATTCATAAACTCTAATTGCTGGAGAAATTTCCAAATTCTCCTTATCTGCATATTTAATTACATTAATAACATAAGAACAATTTACATCATCTCTCCCAAAATTTTCTTTCACCGAACTAACTGAATATGAAATATTTGAAGATGGAAATTGTAAACTATAACCTCATCTCGCAGATTTATAAATTAATCACTCCTCTTTTATTGGAAACTGTGGAACGTTAGTATCAAAAGATGTAGCAGAAATTGGAGATTCCACAACATTTCATGTCACCTCAACATTCAACTCTTCAACACTTCACGTTTCATTTGATATTACTACATCATCTCAAATCCTCAAATCCAACAACTTTCATTTAGTTGGTAAACTAAAGTCAACCAGAATTTGGCAAGTCATCTGCTTTTGCATTCCATCTCCATAAACTGTCACAATCAATCACTCTTGTTTCAAATCAATCTCAGAATTATTTATTACCTGCATTTTTTCTCATTCTCATTGACAAATACTAGATGCACGAGATTTTATCCATTCTTTAATATTTTTTTCATTTGCAAATTTTATCAAATCCTTAAGCTCAAACACTATATCATCAGATACATCATTAATAAATATTCACCACCAATTTCCATTAGATACAAATCGAGACTGAGCCTCACTTAATTTATAATATACATCTCATTCTGAAGTTACGAAGCTCTGTGCATTATTATTACCAAATGCCTCATTCAATCATTTACAATTCTTATTCGGATCCGATGGATTACAACGAAAATAATTTAAAACTATTTCCTTCTCTGTCTCAATATTCTGAATATGAATTTCACCATTTTCTCACTCATTAAGTAACACATATTCATCAAAAAAACTAGGAAGAAACTGTATTCATGCTCACAATATATATACTCACGAATTTTCATCTAAAACTATATCTGTATCACCAGATCATGCTAAAGATCCAGACAAAGCTACAACCTTCACTATAGGATTACCTTGATAGAATTTTTCGACAACACCTGTAAGCTCAACAGATCAAGCATAATCATAAAGATTTATAGAATCTGACTTTATACGAACACTTCAATATTTTATATCTTCTATAGTGTGAGTATGCGTAATTATATCTCCATTTGCCTTAAGTTCTCACTGCAAAAAAACCTGTTCTCAAAGAGAAAAATCCATATCTTGTTGTTCAACGTTTCATCACAAATCAGTCGGAGCCCAGAATATTTTCCAACAAGCCAAGCCAAGAATCAAGAAAAGCAAAACAACAATTAACCAAATCCATATTTTAGATGTTCTTTTTTTCCTTGAAAAAGACCTAACATTCGACTCCTTTTTCTGGAAAAAATCCACTCTATTATTATTCATTTTTTTAAAAAAATATAAATAAACTAAATGAGTATAAAAATTTGATAGTCTATTGCAAGCAATGCAAAAATTTTACTAAGTTCTTATAAAACTCCCCTAGTTTCTTCAATTATTGAATTTAATTTTTTTGCTAAATGTTTTGGATCTGGAATATAATGTAATTCTAAAACTTTTCATCATTTAGTATCCAGATCTCAATCAGTATGTATAAATATATTTCAGTACTGTAATAAAGCTCACGCTAGTCATTCTTTTGAATCTTGAATCACTCTAATCGCAGGAGTAGAAATATTCATAGTTTTTGTATTAAAAAATCCCTTTTGACTATAAGCCGTAAAAGAATCTTTAGTACATATATCAAAATTCATTTCATATTCCATAATCCAGTACATAACCCTGTTAACAATCAATAAAAATATAAAATCTAACACTAAACCTCAAGCTGTTACAGCGATACTTCACATTCATGTACTTTTAATTACAATAAAAGGAATTGTAGCGTTAAATAAAAACACTAAAACATGTGCTCAAAAAGTCAAAAGACTACGTTTCAGAAATTTTTCAAATTTTACCTGTTTACGTTTAGCTATTCTAATCGTATCTATATATTTTTTAGGTGCTTTTATTTGTCATATTATATTTCTCATTAATCAATATATTGCAAAGATACTCCAAGATAATGTCGTATACACATAAAATATTGCTAAAATTCGAAAAATTACTTTATGTTCATCGAATAAATGTGAATAGATTATGTACAATAAGACTCACAACAAAATAATAGAAATGAATATCAATAATAGTGGCCAAACTAGTTTAATTCGATGTCTTTTTATCAAAATCACATTTCATTCTCCATACTTATCTACCGCTTCCAATAGTTCTTTAGCATCTAACCTAGTATCCAATGATTTTAAGATTTTCATTTAATTACAAAAAATTGGTAAATTCTGATTATGAATTATCGACAGAATAAAAAAAATCACTTTAAATATCAATTCATTTATAATATTTTTCTATCCAAATAGCCAATTTTTTTACACAATCGTATCCGCATCCCAATTAATTTTGAATCATTTTGCATTCAGATTTAATTTTGTATAAACTACATCCATAAAATTTCTGACTTCTTTTCATTTTAAAATTATATTATAACGATATTTTCCGAACATTTTGTAGATTAAAGGAGGTGTGGAATAAATCTCCAAAT
>Ga0247609_10001653_pt1 | contig 25778 bp, 29 predicted proteins | sample 172DNAGHGlowgp2_FD_193487 | JGI IMG/M metagenome (GOLD analysis project Ga0247609, IMG submission 193487) | Sheep rumen microbial communities from Palmerston North, Manawatu-Wanganui, New Zealand - 1728 DNA GHGlow gp2 | ecosystem: Host-associated > Mammals > Digestive system > Stomach > Rumen ...
TGCAGCAAGTGCACCGCTCGCGGCTACCACTTTATAGCAAGGGTACAGGTCCCCATCCGGGTTCCTGTGCAGAGCATTGCCTACCGCTCTCGCCGCTCGCGGATGCCCAATCGCATACCCTATCTGCCCATATGTAACAACCTTACCTGAAGGTATAGTCAGCAAGAACTCATACACCTTCTTCTCAAACTCAGTCACATAATCACCTCTCACACATTATACACTAACCGTTCGTCCTTTGCGATGCAGCCGTTCGTACAATCAATATGTCCCATTAATGCACTCGACAATTACCGCTCGTGTGATATATTATGACTGTTCATGCTGTGTTGATTGTTTTTGTCATAGGAGCGGCAGTATGTTATAATAATAAAAATTGGAGAAGCAAATGATATTTAGCGAAATATATTGGAAAAAAGAATTAGCGCATACTTACAGGTGCTTAGTTGTTTATAGTAAGATGCCGGATAGATCGTATGATTTTTTAGAGCGTAAGGTTAGCAACGCTCTGATTCTTTCTGCTGTTTTGATACGTAAACTGTTTGCTTATATAGAGGAATCGTACAATTTTGGAGTAGAAGAAAAATACGAAAAGTTATATAGAAGTACACTGTTAAATATGAAAATTGATACCATATCATTTGAGTATACTTCCGAAGAAGAAATGATATATGAACACTATTTTTCAGCTCTGTATTCTGATGGTCAGAAAGAGAGTTTAAATATTAAGGTTTTGTGTAATCAAATTATTCATTCATATGTTTGGAACATTGTTCACGATAAAGGAAAAATATGCGGTTTTATCGTTTCCTCAGACAAATATAAAGATAAAGTGGCGTTTTATGTAGATATTTATAATTGGATTGACGCAATTAAGGCCTGTGTTGAAGAAACACGCGTTGCGGATGTGTTATAAATGTATTATGAGTAACAATGAAACTGTAAAGGAACACTATGTTCCGAAATTTTTGCTTAAAAACTTTACAGATTCCGGTCGGCTTTACTGCTATAGAAAAGACGAAAGTAAAATATATTCGGCTTCTGTAGATAATGTTTTTGTTATTAACGACTTGTATGAAGAAAAGCTTGTTAATATGATGAAGCAGTGGGATGACTATATTCTCAGAAACAAATTGGAAGAAGAATTTGCAAGCCTCGAAGGACTATCAGCAACTGTGGTGAGAAGTATTATTGCAAAATGTGATGCAAATATTAGCAATAATAACTCCTTGATATGTACTAAGAAAGAAAAAGAAATACTTAAAAAGTTAATAGTAAATATTTGGTTGAGAAATCCTAAAACAATGGCCGCAATGCTTTCGGGTACATTTGATGATATTGAAGAGTTAAAGCAATTCAGGGACATGTTTAAAAACGACGATGTCAGGAACGCTTTTAAATTAGAGGAGCAAGATATAGACAGGATTATTGAATTTTCCGAAAGATTAGCGGTGTTATCCCCTAATTTTGACGGCGGAATATTTGAGAAAATAATAAAAAAGACTCTTAATTATAGCGTTGCTATTTTAGCAGCTCCGAAAGAAGAGGAGTTTTTGATATCGGATAATCCTGTAATAGTGGTGGATGAAAAGATAAAAGATTGGTATGAAATAGTAATAATGCCTATTTCTAAAAAATATGCAATTGCTTTGAACGCAAAGGAGATAACTACGGCATACAAAAACAGGATTTTTCATTTAACATCAGAAGATATGAATACTTTTAATAAAACGCTGTTTGACAATAACGAATATACTTCTGTTATTGCCTGTGAAAGTAAGGAGTATATTCAAAAGTATTTGCGGAGGTGCTGTTAATGGATAAACACACACCTGAACAGCGCCGCAAAAACATGCAGGCAGTAAAGAATAAGGACTCAAAGATTGAATTGCTGCTAAGGCATGAACTTTGGCAGCGAGGAATAAGATATCGTAAAAATGTTAACAGCATATATGGTCATCCGGATTTGGCTTTTATCGGTAAGAAAGTGGTTGTTTTTGTTGATAGTGAGTTCTGGCATGGATTCGATTGGGAAAACAGAAAGCGTGATTTTAAATCTCATCAAGAGTTTTGGATTCCGAAAATTGAACGGAATATAGCTCGTGATGAAGAAGTAAATGAAAAACTCAAAGCAGATGGGTGGACCGTAATTCGCTTTTGGGGAAACGATATAAAGAAAGATGTATCAGCTTGTGCTGATATAGTTGAAAGGGCGATAAAAGAGAAATGAGCAAGTACAAATCAATTGACTTGTTTGCAGGAATAGGCGGCATCAGGATGGGATTTGACAGAGCTTTCGGCAAATCCATTGAGACTGTTTTTATCAGCGAATGGGATGAAAATGCTCAAAAGACATATAAGGCTAATTTTAAAGACAAAATAGAAATAGCCGGTGATATTACAAAGATCGATGAAAAGGATATTCCGGCGTTTGATATATGCCTTGCCGGTTTTCCTTGCCAGGCATTTAGTCTTGCCGGTCGTAAACAAGGATTTGATGATGATTACAAAGGTTTGTGTAGAGGAACATTGTTTTTAGATGTTGCCAGAATATGCGAATATCATAAACCCAAAGTAATTTTCTGTGAAAATGTAAAAGGCCTGGTTATTCATGATAGGGGCAGGACTTTCAGAATAATAGTAAAGACATTTGAAGATCTCGGATATAAAGTCTTCTATAAAGTGTTAAATTCTAAAGATTTTGGTGTACCTCAAAACCGAGAAAGAATATATATTGTTGCTTTTAGAAATGATATTGCACCTGATAACTTTGTCTTCCCGGAAAAAACGGATGATACAAAATGCTTGTGGGATATAAGAGAAGAAAAGCCTGTGCCTGCAAGGTACTATTTAAGTGACACGTATCTTGAAACTTTAAAGAATCACAAAGCACGACATGCAGCAAAAGGTAATGGATTCGGATATGAAGTTCGGGATTGGAGTGACGTTTCCGGTGCAATTGTTTGTGGTGGAATGGGACGTGAAAGAAATCTTGTCATTGACAAACGTCAAAAAGATTTGACGCCTACTACAAATATCAAAGGTGAAATCAACAAAGAAGGAATCAGAAAAATGACTCCCAGGGAGTGGGCGAGATTACAAGGATTCCCTGATAGCTTTGTTTTCCCGGTTTCTGACACGCAACTTTATAAACAATTTGGAAACAGTGTTACTGTAAATGTTATTGAGGCAATAGCAAGAGAGATTAAGAAAACGCTTAAATAGGAGTTGTTTTAAATGGCAAAAGTAACCGGTAATAAAGGCGAATGGAGCGAGCTTTATGTTTTGCTGGAACTTCTTGCAAGTGGAAAGCTTTATGCCGCAAATGAAAGCTTGGAAAAGCTGGAAGATATATATTTTCCGATTCTAAAAATTCTACGCGAAGAAGAACCTGACAAATTGACTGAGTATGTCATTTCTGATGAACAAAGAGTGGAATTATATATCAACGGTCAAAAACACAAAGACATTCCTCAGGACGTTCTAAGAGAATATGCTGATTGCATATATTCGGGTATTAGGTCTGGTAGTGACAGAGCTTTTGAAATAGCTGAGTCAGAAGAAATACTTTCTGATATAGAATGTGAAAAAATAAAAGCTCCTTCAACGGATAAGACTGATATCAAAATGCAGTTGTTGGACATTAATACCGGTTATAAATCGATTTGCGGGTTCAGCATTAAATCTGAATTGGGAAATGCTCCGACTTTACTTAATGCAGGAAAAACAACGAATTTTCAATTTGAAATAGTTGCCTGTAATGATGAAAGACTTCGAGCTATAAATTCGATTGAAACTAGAAATAAGATAATAGACAGAGTTCAGTTTATAGATGATTTCGGAACACTGAAGTTTGTAAAAGCCTTGAATGATGGGTTCAATAACAACTTGCTGTTCATTGATACGTATATGGACGAGATAATCGGACAAAGCTTGCTGTACAGTTACAGAACCGGTGCCGCAACTTGTAAAGACGTTGTAGAGCATTTGGAATTGACTAATCCGTTAGGATTTCCTAAAAAGGGAATATATGAGTATAAGTTTAAAAAGTTCCTTTGTGCCATCGCTCTTGGTATGACTCCAAGCAAAGATTGGGATGGCAGAGACGAGGCGAACGGCGGGTATATTGTTGTTAAGTCGGATGGTGAAGTTTTAGCTTATCACATTTATAATAGAGATTATTTTGAAGAATATCTTCTTAATAACACAAAGCTTGAACGAGCATCAACAACAAGGCATGAATATGCAAAGGCATACAAAGAAGACGGGAAATATTATTTTGATATGAATTTGCAAATAAGGTTTATTCAATGAAAAAACAGCATATTAAAAACACATTAAGTAATTTGCTGATGGTTACGAGATTTTAGGATGGTGGGTATAGTGATTCAAGTTATAGATTTATTTTGCGGAGTAGGCGGACTTACATGTGGTCTTATAGAATCCGGTTTGAATGTTATTGCAGGTTTTGATGTTGATCCAACTTGCAAATACACGTATGAAAAAAATAATCATGTTAGTTATTATCAGCAAAATATACGTGATGTAACCGGAGAGCAAGTAAACGAACTTTTTGACAAAGATGTAACAAAAATACTTGTTGGATGTGCACCATGTCAGCCTTTTTCGCAGATGCGCTTTAAACTTGGTGAAGAAAATGAAAATGATGAAAAATACGACTTATTGTTAGAATTCGGAAGACTCATTGAGGAAATTAAACCAACAATTATTTCTATGGAGAATGTTCCTAAAATCAGAAAAACCAAAGTTTTTGAAGATTTTGTGAGAACACTTAATGTTAACGGTTATTACCATACTGAAAATGTAGTTTATTGTCCTGAATATGGAATACCACAAACACGCCGACGGTTTGTTTTAGTTGCTTCTTTGTTGGGGCCGATTGAGTTGATCCCTCCCAGCCATATACCTGATGAAATACATGTTAAAGATTTTATTAAGGAACTTCCGTCAATTTCGGCAGGAGATGTTTGTGAAAAGGATCCGTTGCATAGATCGGCATCTTTGTCTGAGATAAATCTTAAACGAATTCGTGCATCAAAACCCGGAGGAACTTGGAATGATTGGCCTGAAGAATTGCGTTGTAAATGTCATCTAAGACCCAGTGGAAAAACATATAGTTCCGTTTACGGACGTATGACTTGGGAACAAATTGGTCCTACCATCACAACTCAGTTTTATAGTTATGGAACCGGAAGGTATGGGCACCCGGAACAGGATAGGGCACTTTCTTTACGTGAAGGAGCGCTGTTACAAACGTTCCCGGTAAACTACGATTTTATTGATCCAACACATGCTTTCGTTTTTCGTGATATAGCAAGGCATATTGGAAATGCTGTTCCGCCGAGATTAGGAGAAGTTATTGGGGAATCAATTCTTTGTCATCTTAAAAATATGCATTGATGTTATATGAGGGGGAAATAATGGATAGAGATTATAAGCTTAAAGTAAGCCCGAGAATGCTGGAATTATTAAGTAAGGATTTGTATACAAATATGTATTTTGTATTAGCGGAATTAATAGCCAATGCATATGATGCTGATGCAGAAAATGTATATATTTTTATTGACGATAATGAAATACGCGTAGAAGATGATGGCCTTGGTATGTCTGAAAGGGATCTTGATAACAATTATCTAATTGTTGGCGGGGAGTCAAGAACTTGTGAAGAAAATTCTAAAACCTTGAAAAAGGCAAGGCTAAAAATGGGTAGAAAAGGGGTAGGAAAGCTTTCTGCCCTATCAATCTCTGATGGGTTTAAACTCATAACAGTACAAAACTCGGTAGCAATAGGATTATTCATTCCTCATAAAATTGATCATGACGATGAGACTTTAAGAATCTTAAATAGTGATGAATATGTACTTAAGAGAATAAGTACCCAAGGCACAGCAATTATAATGGAAAATCCAAAAGTGCCTATACCAAAATTGCAAGAGACCGTTTTGAAAAATCTTGCAAAAATCTTTCCGAATGATATATCTGATTTTAAAGTTCATATTGTGTTTAAGGGAAATGAAAAGGATTTGGTACCAGATGAAAAAGATGCTATAAAGCGGTTGGCAACATTTATTTCTATAGGTGATGAGAAAAAATATTTAGAGAGAGAATTACCAATTGATAATAAAAATACCCAGATCTCGCATGTTGATGCTATTTCTGAAACTATTGATTTAAGAAACAACGAAGGGAACTTAGAAAAAATAGAAATTAAAATATATGGGTGGATAGGAACATATAAATCATCTCGTGGAATGAAAAAAGAAATAAATGAGTTCTCTGATAATTACTTGGCTATATTCGCTCATAATAAAATGGGGCTGCGTAATGTTTTACCAATAATTGGGAAAAATAGAGTGTATGAGAGTTATATCGTTGGAAATCTTTATATTGATGCATTTGAAGCACCAGATTTTCCTGATATGGCTGGAACGAATAGGCAAGGATATAATGAGAATGATCCAAGGTGGACAACAGCTTTGGAATATATTCGAAAAATAACCGATGAGATTGTAAAGTTACATGGGAAATATGCAGCTTTGGAAAGAGCTGATAAGATATCCGAAAAAGAGTTGAGAAAAGAGGAGGAAGAAAGGGAATTAAAAAAACAACTTGGTTCTGTCACTAAAAATATAGCACAGAACATTTCAAAAAAGATAAATAACGTGGATTTGAATCCTTTGATTGACAAAGTAGTATTAGATGAACTTGAAGCAATGAAGCCTTTGCTTGGTTTAAAAGCGGTTGTAGATGCAAATAAGAAAAAAATTATGATAAGTCAAACTTTGAAGGATAAGGCCGTATCTGATGTTATATATAGTATGCTTTTGTTTAACGGAGTTCCAAAGGAGGACATAATATATTCAAATGGACCTGATCCAGAGACAAACTTACCAGAAACAGACATATATGATTATTTACAAAAGTTTTTTGTGAACAGCGTTTCAACTCAAATGATATATGTGCTTTTTGTTACTAGTAAAAATGTTGTTGATTTAGATCCAGAGAAACCTGCAGTAAGTTGGGGTGAATTAATGGAAATAGGTGCAGCCTGGGTCACCCGTAAGGCGCATTGGATATTTAATGTAGATGATTTTAAACCGGAGTATCCGTTAAATGTTAAAGATAAATGGGTTGATATACATACAGTGAATTCTGGAAACGGAGAGCCAATATTATCTCTTACAGAAGCGATGGCAAACAGTTTTTGCAATAAGATAATTCAGACTTGCGAAATATGTGGCTATTCACCTAAGGAGTTCGGTGTGAACAAAGCATATTTAATAGATAACTACATAACTATTTACTCGTAGAATAATGAATGTGAAAAGATAATAGATAAAAGAAAAATGTAAAGTTCATGCTTACTATTAGAAGTGTTTTTCTATGAGAAAGAGTTTGTATTGAATGAACCATAAAAGTGATTTTAAAATATGTTGTTATCTTTAAACCTTAAACGCCCGTTCTTCGGACCGGGCGTTTACTATGTCTGTTTAGTAGTACATGTGTATGATATAACTAAGCTAGTACTTTTCAGGAGGAAACTATGAAAAACTTAATTCAAATAGAGTATGAAGAGTCAAAAAAGAAAATGTTTGAAACATGGAAAAGAAATAATGACGGACTGGAATTAGTTAAATTAACCCGAGATAATGTTGCTATTGCCGAAGCAATGATCAGAAATGATTCTGCTTATATTCGATCAGGCGATAAAAACTATGAGGGATCTACTGCACATTGCATGACACTATTAAAAGAAGTACTCATTGATAAGAAACAAGTTAGTAAAGAGGGTTATAGAGAGTTATTAAAAAATGCAATTGATGCTGTTGATAGAGAAAACAGCACTCGTCTTAATTCGGATCATGTTGGACCAAAGGAAATATTGGATAGACTCTATAATTTTGAAGATAATGAATTAGTTAATTGCCTTATGAAACCAGTTGAAACAGAATATAAGCTTTTTAAGATAATTGCAGAGAAGACCGACCCGAGAGAAAACAGCCCTAGTGGCAATCCATATAAAGGGCGTACCAATATTTCGTTTGCAAGCAAGTTTTGCCATTATGCATGTTTTTATTTTTTTGAAGATGAAGAATATGAGGATTATCAAGATAATTATTCTATATATGATAGAGTTTTAAAAAAGGTAATACCCATTTATGTGGAGGCTTATGGATTGGATAAAAAAGCCTATAAAGTAAAGGATAAGGATTATGAAGCGTATCAGAAAACTATTGATGCAATTAGAGAAGCAGCGTTCAATCAAGGAAAAGAATATATTAGTAGAAATGGTTTAGATCATTTGCTTTGGTACTATCATAAAGGAAGATTAGGTTAAGATGAGTATTAATGCAAAAACTTTTTATAATGACTTTGTTAAGGCGGTCAACGAGAACAAGGACAAAAACTGGAAAAAGTATAAAAATGATAAAGAGTGGACTAGCGTAGCAACATGGCTGGTTTCCAAAATAATCCTTGGGTATGATCTTAAAGTTACTAAAGAATATTTAAGGGTAGATATTACCGGATGGAAACAAAGAATAGGTGAAATAGAAGATGATGCCGATAAGGTTGGCATGAAACCTTGGCTTTGGGATCTTGAAATTGCTGTTGAGCATGAGAACAAAGAAAACGACTGGGCATATGAACTTGTTAAATTAACAGATATACATTGTCCGCTTAAGGTTGTAATAGGCTATACATGCGGAAATAATAGAGATAATTTAGAATCTAAAAGAATTGTTTATGCGGCAGAATTGCTGCAAAAGCGTAATGTTGATGATAATGAAGATTATCTTGTAATACTTGGTGAGGCAAAGCCTTTCAAAAAAGAGGAGTTTGACTATCGCGGGTACTTGTATGATAGCAAAAAGAAAGCTTTTATTAATTTGAAATGATAAATTAAAAGCACGCGGGCCGGGTGGCCCGCGTGCTTTTTGTTTTGAGGTAGTTTGTAGCTGTGAGGGCTACATCGCCAAGGAAAGGATGGGAGATTTTTGGGGGATGGTGGGGTGTATGATGGTGTAAAAGAAATGGAGGGAACATAGAATGATACGCATATTAAATGAACTCGCATTACATAGACAACCATATGTTAAGCGTATGAATGGGTATTCATATGTTATTTTTGAATATATTATTAAATGTGTAGTGTATCAAAATACTACGCAAGATTTAGATAAATGGATAGATATAGACATCTGTAAGAAATTAGAAGCATTAGATAAGACACAATGTACAAGTAAGATTAAGTATAAGGATTATCTATATCAGTTGTTTTTAATTCAAGGCGATGCAGAAGTAGATATGTATACCGGTATAGAATACTTCCAAATTAAACATACACCTGAATATAATAACAAACCAATAGGTAAGCAATTTCAAACATATCCTAATTTTAATTTAACAGATGAATTAGTAAAGATTGTATTTAATATTTTCCTTGAATTTGCAAAAGAAAGTTCAAAAATGTTGGCAGATAAACCCGATTATGTTTCAACAGATTATGCTGATTTATTTAGAACTATATATAATGTGCATATGACCGGAATAGATTCAAACCATTTTATTAAATATACATAAGATAATCTTCGGTGGTGAAATATGGAAGATCCGGAGAAAACATATTACTTTACTTATGAGCATTTTTCAGATTCTGTGACGGCAGCATATGCGGTTTATGTTATGTTGCAGAAATGTGAATAAGGGAAATTATTAGGCATGCGGGCCGGGAGGCCCGCGTGCTTTTGTTTTGAGGTAGTTTGTGGCTGTGAGGGCTACATCGCCAAGGGCTATTGTGGTATAATTTCTTTAGTTCATTTAAGGAGAGGGTTTTATGAGGAAACGGCTTCTTGATTATATACGGTATCTTACGGAGGAGTGCGGGAAGGAGCATTCTTTGGAGGAATGGGAAGTGCTGCAGGCGGATTTGCTGGTGCAGATTGGGTTCTTCCAGCATGAGAGGCTTGTGCATCTTATTGTGACGGTGCTGTTTGCGGTGCTGACGTTTGGTGCTGTGGCACTTCTTATGGTTACGGGTAAGATTGTGTGCCTGGTTCTGGCCGTTGCTTTGCTGGTGCTGCTGGTGCCTTACATCTGGCACTACTATGTGCTGGAGAATGGGACGCAGACGCTTTATAGTTTTTATGATACGGTTAGGGAGAAGTTGGGATAAAACAGAAGGATAAGGAGGAATAAGTATGAGTGATTTTGAAAGAGTGGTAGGTCTTTTGGAAAAATACAGGGAGCAGAAGAATGCTGCCTTGTCGGAAGTTGCAGAGTTGCTGGAACTTGATGAAGACGATGATATTGAAGAGGAACTTCTGGACTTCGTTGAAGATTTTGATTTGACCAAGTACTGTATTGAGGTTAACGATTATACGGATGTAATTGATAATCTGGAGGATCTTGTGGAGATTTTGAAATCTCCGGAAGTAATCTCTGAACATAACGCCAAGAAGGGTTTGGAAGTGATTGTTTCAGACTTGAGAAAGATTAAAAAAGAGAAAAGTGAAGAGATTGCAAAGACACAGGCATTGGTTGATTCTATTGATGAGATAATCGGGATTTGCGATAAGAATAGGAAGTAAAAATTGCACCTGCTCGGGAGAGCAGGTGCTACTATATTTGGGTATATTTTTGTATATAGGTTTGGTATTATGATAGTGTAAATAGCTTTATACATTACAAAGAATAAGAGAGGTAATTATGGTAATAAGTCTTATAGAAGATGAGGCAAAAGCAGCCAAAGCTTATAATTAAAAGGCACGCGAGGTTCGCTCGCGTGCCTTTATTCTATAAGTTCCATTAGTTGCCGTATCTGCTTTATCCGAAAGTAAAGCTGATACCAAAACATTGGTATCGATGACGGCGTTACAAATCATTTCTTCTTACCTTTCCTTGATTTCGAAATTTCAGTGTTGATTTCGTCAAGGGACATTCCTGCCGTGCCGTTTTTCTTTGCTTCTTCTCTGATTATTTCAAGAACCTGAAGTGCTCTTTCTTCGGTTACGGGAGTATCCGAAGAAACTATTTCAAACGGAATACGGCGTTGTCTTACAACGGCACGTGCAAAAACATTTATTGCCGTTGTCATAGTCATTCCGAAATCCTGACATAAATCATCAAACTGATTTTTAAGTGTTTCATCCATGCGGACGCTGAAAGTTGCCTGTGCCATACTATGCACCTCCTCGGTTCTAATTATAACCTATTAGGTTCAAGCAATCAACAGGTAAAATTCCACGCTCAGGCTCATTATATCGGATAGATTTTGTTTGTAAATACTTTTTCGACGAACGGTAGCATATTTGTATCAAACGGTTATTGTTTCATGCCAAAAGGTGCATGAGCGGTTAACCGGCTTGCCTTTTTTTGTTTTGCGCCGGTTTGCATTTGGATGTCCATAAATACGGATAGTCGGTGTGGTAGCATCTTTTTGAGAACGATACTGAAAGGAGGCAATTGCATTGGAATTTGATGTTTCAAGAACTTGCTGTTTTACGGGACACAGACCGGATGAAGAATAAAGTGGGGGAATAAAAAATGAAGTGCAGATTGCACCTCATTTTTTGTACTCATACCGGCGCAGCATGACGATGTTTTTAACAGTACTCTCTTCATCATCTTCGGGTAATAATCCTCTAAAGCCAATCGCTTCTTTGGTAAAGCCCGCTTTCTCAAGAACATGAATTGAAGCTTCGTTTACGCTTAAGGTTTCTGCGACTACTACATCGTGCAATTCATTGTCCAGGTGGCCGTCAAGGTATGCTTGGATAAAGAGGGGAAGGGCTTCGCTGCAATATTTATTGTTTCTGTGCTCCTTGAAAGTGTAGAACTCTAAATTGTCGTTATATGTTGCTATGCCCATGTGGCCGACCATTTCGTTTGTATCATTTAGAATTATTGAACGATAGATGACTTCAGGCGTAGGGCTTTGTATGTAGTCAATGAGGTCGGGTTCGGGCTCGAGGCCGTACTGAATGAAGACCTCGCCGTCACCGGTGACGTGCGAGACATAGTTTGCCCAGTCGGCCTCGGTCATTTCACGAAGTGTAATTCTGTCGGATTTTATTTCCATTATTATCACCTTTTTGTATTTTTATACTATGTTATGATTTGCCAGCGCTCGTATTCGCAGGGTTCACCGGATTGTACTGCCTTGAATGCGAGGGCGTTTTCTTTTTGCAGTTTTGCAAGAGTTTGACTCGTTACCGGAAGATTGGCTTCTTTGCATAAAAGAGAATAAACAAGGCTGTTGGGCCTGTAATAAGGATTGTGCCACACATCGTCATCACTGTGTCCGGACATACGGAGAACAGCGGCTGCAATTGCCGGGCTTCTGGAATAGCCCTGAGAACAGCAAATGTATAAATCGCTTACTTCATTCGGCAGGGTTTCCAGAAAGTCGATAATTGCTTTTGCGTGTGCCTGATTAAACGAATTCGGATCGTTTGGTTCGGTTGTGTCCTGAAAGAATAAGTCAAGGACATGGGGTATAAGATTTGTCGGTGTTTCTTTTTCGGAACAGTTGATTAAAGCGTTCTTTGACAGCGGCAATTCAAATGTATCTGCGTTTATTGCAACGATGGGAAGAATGTGTATTGTGTATGGTTTTATCATTGTTTCTCTTTCAAAGGGCCGGCCGTCGACGAGGCTCTGCAGGAAGTCTCTCAGTTCTTCTGCAAAAGCTTCGTTTCTTTCTTGTTCGGTCATGGTTTACCTCCTTTGCTTTCCTGCAGGTTTGTACAGATGGTTATGATTTGCTGCAGGGTAGGAATGATTCCTGAGTGCTCTGTGTCGTTTATGTGGCAAGGGACTTGCGGATTTCGGCAATGTCCTTGTAGGTTATGATCTGCTTTTCAAGGAGAGCCTGTGCGACTTTGTCGAGGAAGACCCAGTTCTCAAGGACAATCTGTTTTGTCCTGACATAGTGGCGCTCTATTTCGGAGGCCACAATGTGCTCGCGGCGGGAAAGCATTTCCTGTGACTCATCGTAACCGTAGTTTTCAGGGTTTATGCTGTGGCAGCTGAAACCGTTTGTACAAAGTTCTGTGACATAATCAAATACACGATCGAAAGCCGCGTCCAGATCACCGCCTACACCCAAATCATCTTCACCGTATTTGTGTTCGCTCATTGCAATGGGAGCCAGGCAAGTGCAGATGTGTGCTTCTGATTCTGCCAATGTATGTAGTATTCTGTTTTTAGAGGATCTGACTGTAAACCCGCCGCTTTTGCTGTTAGAACGAATTGTGGAAAGAACTACGCTGCCGGGATTAAAGTACTCGCGTACGATAATGTGGGCGGCCTCGTGATATGCGCAGCGCTCAGCGTGCTCGTCAATGACGGCAAGCGGGTTCGGCATATGGTGAATAATCTTCATTGTCGCCTCCACCATATGCCCGGTTGTTATCTTGTCAGCACCCTCGAATGCTGCGGCAATACCGCTTTCATTGACGATTGTCTCAAGCGCTGCGCAGGACTCGCCCACGAGGAGGTGGGCTATCAGTTCGGTGTCTATGTCCGAATCTACAAACTTCTTCTTGGCAAGGTATGACGAGATTATCTTCTTTGCATCTTCAAAACTCGGCACATCAATAAAAATGCGTCTGTCGAAACGTCCTCTTCTTATGAGGGCTTCGGGGAGTTTTCTGGGGTTGTTTACTGTTGCAATGACAAATACATCTTTCTTTTTTACCTTGTCGATGCATGACTGAACGGTGACATATTCGTCGGCATCAGGATGATTCTTATCAGCGTTCGCAAATTTGTCCATGTCATCAAGTAAAATGATTGCGGGAGTATTCTTTGCTGCTTCAGAGAATACCTGCTTAATCTCATTGACGAAGGCACCGTTGGGCTTTGTTTTCCTGAGAATGTACTTGTTCCATGAAGGAATAGCTTCAAGGAGGCATGTTGCCATAAGTGTCTTGCCGAGACCGGGTTCACCGATGAGCAGAAGGCCGTGGGGAACCGAGACTCCGAACTTGCTGTACTTTTCAGGATTGTTAATTATGTCTGCAATTTCAAGCAGCTGTTTCTTTACACTGTCATAGCCGATGATTTCGTCAAAAATACTTACTGTTTTCTTAGGCATTTACTTTCTGCCCCTTTCTGTTAATTTAGGCTTTGCGTTGCCGTCAACAACATAATAGCGTGGGGTATGCGTAGAAAAACGGCTATAAGATGACCAAAAAAACGGACATCGGTCCGTTGAAAACACAGGGTTCGATGTTGTATAATTCAGGTGAGGTGAAAAACTATGTCAGGTAAATACGAACCCCAGATAATGAAGAAGGCATATATCATGTATATTTATGAAACACTCAGAAAATATACTGATGAATATCACCCTCTGACACAGGCGGAACTCGCTGAGCGCGTTGCGAGCGACTATGAAATAAACATTGAGCGTAAGTCAATTAAGGCAAATCTTGAGGCTCTCTGTGATATGGGAATGCCCATTGGCTTTGTTGAGGGTCCGGAGCGAGGCGGCAGGCGCCTTTGGAGCGGAGTTTACTATGATTCTTCCATTGACAGTATCTCAGATTCTGTATTGAAGATACTCATTGACAGTGTTTTATGTGCAAGTTACTTAAATGCAAATCAGGTCAGCCAGATTGTTGAGTGGCTCAAGCAGCAGGGAAGTATTTCCTTCAGAAATTCTGTCTCGAGAACGGTTTTTAAGACTTCCGCATACGGCCGACATGTCCATGAGGGCGAAGTATCCGTAAATGTTGAAGTCTGCCATGAAGCCATAGACAGGAAAAGAAAGATAATTTTCAACTACAATGATTTTAACGAGTCAGGCAGACTCGCGGTAAAGACAAAAGGTATTAAGGCAAGCCCTTACTATACGGTTGTCAGCAGCGGCAGATACTATCTTATCTGTAATGTTGACGGCACAGATGACCTGAAACATTATCGTATGGATAAGATAACGGGTATTGATATTCTGGAGAAAGAACCGCGCAGGGAGATGCGCGAGATTGATCCGACATTTGACATTAACAACTACCTGCAGACGCAGACATATATGTTTGCCGGCAAGGACAGCCGCATCGTACTGCGCATAAAGAAATCCTGCTTCTCAGACCTCTTTGACTTTTTTGGAGACTTTAAAGTAGACAATAATATGTCCGATGAGGAGTACGCGGTCGTTACACTCCGCGCCAACCTCGAAGGCATGTACTACTGGGCACTTCAGTACGGCAACAATGTTGAAGTAGTTGAGCCCCAGGATCTGAGAGACAGAATCCGTGAGACGGTTACTTCCATGGCCAACAAATATTCAATTACGGATGACGATAAGTACAGTATGGCCATAAAGGAAGTTCAGAAAGAATATCATTTTAAGCATTTATTACCTGTACGTGAACTTGAGCTTGCAGGTATTAATCTTCAGAAAAAGCGTGAGCACCTGAAACTTAAGGAGCTTTATTCATTATCCGTAGGCAACAACGGCATTTCAGATTATTCTTTCATAAACAGTTATGAAAATCTCAGTCACCTTCGAATTACGGAACCGTCTATAGCGGAAAACACGCAATTTAATCTGCCGGAGTTACGGTCTGTCACAATAGGTAATTTCGATATATGGGACAGAGAAGAAGTGAACCTGAAAGACTTAAGCGCTTTCTCGAACTGTAAGTCTTTGCGTCAAATCAGGCTGCGTAATACAAGCGTTGATGATTACAGTGCAATTCTTGATCTTCCCAAGCTGAGATATGTTTTTGACGCTGATACGGAAGCTGTTGAGAAACTGAATCTCGGTGACGGGGTCAGCATTGAAAGAAGGCGTAATGATAAAAAATGTACAATTGTTTTCAGTGAAAGAATTGATCGCGAGAGAGCGGAGATGAAAGCGGCAAGGGAAGAAAGAAAAGCAGCTGCACAAGAGGCTTTGGAAAAAGCAAGAAAGAAAAAGAATCCCGAAGGTTAAACCTTCGGGTTTTCTTTTAGTTTGTTTATGTCGCTGTGCCAAATTAAATCGTCAAAGAACCTTTCGAGATTGTTATTTTCCATTCTTTCAAGTTCATAGCGGGCAACTTCTTTGGGCCATTCTCCTCTTACAAGTTTTGCTATAGGATTAAGGACCCGAGCCTCATCTTCCAAGTCTTCATAGTAATCAATGCTGAGAAGAAAGGAAAGAGGTCTGATGGAAAAACCACTGACATGCATCTGCCAATACACGACATTCCGGTGCACGTAAACACCTGTGAAGTGCGGATAGTATTTGTTCGGCATATTTACAAGCACGAATGGCCAGTCGGACTCATATACATATCTGACGATATCGCCGGGTTCAAATGGGTGAGGAAGGTCCAGCAAAAAATCAGGATGGCCAAAGAGGCGGATGTCATCCTCACGGTCACAGATATGACAGAACTCAGTAGTCTCTTCAGCAAGAATATCCATACCTGTTTTGTAGAATGCAATTTTACAGAAATCGGAATCATTTACGCGGCGTTTGATAATTTTCAGTGTTTTTGTCGCATGAATATCGTCAAAGAAATCCATGCCTGATTTGTAATAATCTTCAAACGCCGCATCAATGCACTGCTTGAATGATGAGTAAATCGCATTGTACTCCGGGCGCAGTTCATATTCGTCATCCGAGTCATCTGTTTTCCATTGAAACATATAGTATTCACCGAAAGCTGCGGATTCAAATTCTTTAATGAAGGCTTCGGTTTTTTCGATGTATTCGCAGACCAGGGCGGCGGCGGAGTCGCCGTCGCCCTCAGCGGCGGCGTCCTCGTTTTCCAGAATCAGGTCAAGGAGCAACAACTTTTGCTCTGCAAAAGTTCTCTCCCTGACCGTATTCATAATGAAGTACGCCGCCTCCAAAACAGAAGGTTCATAACCAACCTTCTGAAGGTGCTCCCTCATTGCTTTTGATTTGATATATTGTATTGCTTCCTTTGTTTTCATGATTTCACCTGCTTTTTATCTGCCTCAAACATTGAAAGGAACTCTTCAAATGAGATTGAAGGCTCGCCTTGCTTTACGGAATCTGAGCCGGTTTTTTGGCAGGGGTTCAGTCCCCATGCCTTGTGTGTGTAGCCCTCCATGGCAAAATACGGGCGATGTAAAATGACATATTCGGAACAGTCAAGAATGGGAATATCTATTGTATTTTTGTCAACGATAAATGTTTTGTCGTATTCTTCGGGAAGCCTCGGCAGGACTCGTGTGCCGTACTTTTCTGAAAGCCATTCTGCATCGTCTTTTGATTCTTGTTTAAAAAACAGACGTAACTGTTTTTGAAGAAGTTCGTCGTCGTTTTGCACAGCTATTTTATACAATTCCTGATCAAGCGGATAGTATTTTTCATATTTGTTTTCTTCAGGGAAACGGCAATTCAAGTAGATATAGAAAAACAGTTCTGCCACGGATATTTTTTCATAATACCGCCTGTGCTCCGCCTTATTTCCTTGGCGTATAACCAGGTACAGATCATATTTCAATGAGTCGGTTTCATGACGGCGGTATCCGCCGAATGAGTCCGAGTCAATCTGAAAATACACATAGGTTTCCATATTGGTTTTTTCTTTAAATTCTTCTATGGCTTCTCTGACAGTCGCTTTTGCCGCATCTGAGAGGTAAAGGCGATTTTTTTCGGGGGCTTCTCTGTGCCCCTTACAGATGAAATTGCAGTCTTCACTCAAGTAGTACCTGCGCTCACCGCGCTGTCTGATTTTGCAATGCAGATAATAGCCGTTGCACCATTCGGTGCAGCTGCATCGCTTTATGGTTTCAATATAATGCTTTCCGTCTTCAATATATTCGTTGTTGTTTACGAGATACTCTTTCATCGTTTCACTTACCTTTTAGAACCGGATTGTTTCTTTTTCGCAAATATAATAAAACAGCCGATGACCAAAAAACGGTCATCGGCTTTGTTAAAGTCATATTAGAGATTAATACTTATCGGTGATACCGAGTATGTAGTCAACGGAAACATTGTAATAGTGGGCGAGCTGTATCAGAACTTTTGTGGGAATGTCCCTCTGTCCGAGTTCATAGTTGCTGTATACTTGCTGTGAGCAATGCAGTATTTTTGCCACCTCACGTTGCGTGAGGTCATTGTCTTCGCGCAGGTCCCTGATCCGCTGATACATATCGTTCACCTCACGCAAAAGTATACATTCATACAAACAGGCAAACGCAATTTTACCGCAAATTGCGGTATTGTTATTTACCGCAGATTGCGGTTTAATAGTATTATAGAATTTGTTTGTGTTTTTGTTAAAAGGGGTAATGTAATGGCTAATATCGAATTGAAACGAAACGTATGTGAAAACTGCGGTTCAAATCTTAAATATGATCCGTCATCAAGAATGCTGAAATGCAGTGTTTGTGGGCGTTACTTCCTTATTAATCCCGTAAAGACTATGGATGAAATGCTCCAAAATTACAAAGCCTCAGAATGTCCGAATTGCGGCGCTAATCTTAGGTTTGATACAACTTTGCAAATTGCAATGTGTGACCATTGCGACACCTCTTATAATGTTGTAGAAGAGGAAACCGACATTTTTGACATGGACGAAGATTATGACTATCTTGATTCTTACTTTGACTCGAGTACATCTTCAATTGACAAAATTGTACCATTTGCCGTTACGGAAAACATAGCAAAAAAAGTATATATTGATTGGGCTGCTAAACAAAGCTCACTCCCCCTTGATTTCTTCAAAGAAGTTAAATCATCATATTTTAAGGGTATCTACATGCCAATGTATAATTGCAATCTTCACTATTATACAGAGTTTAATTATGAGGCGGGATATTATCAATACAGAACCGTATGGGAACATAAACAAGTATACGAAAACGGTCACTACCGTTATGCTGATGTTCCCAGCGAGAAAAGGGAAACCTACTATGTTCCCGCATCGGGTAGCACATACGGAGATTATAGATATAAGGTTAATGGATCAAAACATATTAATGAATATTCTTTTTTCAATATTGCCTCTTTCATCGGCGGGATAAAGGAAGATAAAATCGTTCCCTTTGACTCCAGATATTTAAGCGGATATTCGAGTTTACCGTTTGATGTAGATCCAAAAACAGGATTTAACGAAAAAGATCTCGAGAAGGCAATAGTAAAAAATATTGAAGCAAACATGGATGGCGAAAGAGGTCTTTTTGGTCCTGTATACAGGAATTTGCGATATCGTTATTCTAAAGACATATCAAGAATATCTTACCTCCTGCCTGTTTATGTGGCCAAACTTAAATATAAAGATAAAAATATAATAGCATTCATTGACGGCGCTACTCCGGGAAGAATAATCGGAACAACACCAAAAACAAATACGAACACCAAGTGGATTGTGATTGTTTTATTGATGCTGTCAATACTTGCTTTAGATGTCTATAGTGTATTATTTTGTGCTTCGCTTTTTTCTGTTACATTAAAACTTATCGGCATAATAATGGCAATATTAAGCTTTCTTTTTGCTATTCCTATGCTCGTATATATGATTAAAAATTTGCAGTTTGAAAAGAAGTCAATCAAAAAGAGCGCAGAAGAAGCAAAAAAGCATATTAACGAAATATTCAGTGAAGAAAGTACAGATATTTCAAATGCAAGACTAACTAAAGGTGTGCAGTTATACGTTGAAAGCAACAAAAAAGCAATTCCGTCGAAAAACAAAATATTATTTATAATATCAGCAATATTGTGTATCGCCAGTTTTGGTTTTAGTTTGTTTTTGAGCTTCAGTGCTGTTCCTTATGAACGTTATAGAGCGGTTCAAGAAAAATATTCTAATGCGTCATCGGTGGAGTCTACAGAACCAACTTCTGAAGCAGTCGATAAATACAAGTCATATAAACATATTGCCGGCACACATAAAAATGTTGATGGAAGTATACCTCCGATTAGTGATGAGGAAATCTATGGATTGTACAAAGAAAGTACGTATAATCGCGATTTATACATAAATATTTCTGAAGATTTCATTCATATTACCAATGGTACAGAAGAATATGATTTGACTTATGAAATATCTCATCCCGAAGAGTGGCTAATATACATTAAAACGGGTCCCTATGAATCTAATAGTGGAAAAGCTTTTTTTGAATCATTAACATTCTTGTTCGTGCCATATCGTTTTAGCAAGTATGAAGAAACATTTAATGATGGCGAGCACGCATATGGCGAAAACGATTACCTTGTGTTCGATAGTATTACAGAGAAGGAGAATGAGCCCGGCAAGCGCTATGATTTCAATTATTACCCTTGGACCGGAAGAGAAGGAATGCATTTTGAAAGAGTTAGTCAGACAGAATAGGAAATAGTTAGCAATTGAATAATATAAAAGAGAAGCAAAGCGCATGCTTTGCTTCTTTTTTTGTACATCGGGATTGGTAAGATATACATCGCATAAGGCGGCAGAAGACATTGCGGGGCTATAGCGATGGGAAGGCACTGTAGCCTTCGTAGTAGTAGCTCTGATCGATGCCTTTCATGAAGATCTCTCGGTCTTCGGTTTTGTCGGTCAGGGCATTTTTGATGAGGTATTTTATTTCAAGGTCGTTGATTGGACTTCGCTCCATTGCAGAGAGGTAGACCTCTCTGTCTATAAGGCTCCAATCAACGACTTTGCCGAGCTCGGCCTTTCCTCGTATCAGGGTACACCCATGTTATACAACAAGCGCCCCCATGTGGCAAGGGGGCTGCATCGCCCGGGTATTTTAATGACCGTTCAGGCAACGTATAATTGCCGTTCGTTCAGGACATAGAAACCGTTCGTAAAGCACGTAGGTACGTTGTTTTCTGGTTGACAAAGATGTGCAAAACTGGTATAATTCATGGCGGATGTTAAAATGCTTCAATTCTTCGTTTGTTATCTTACTATTTTCGTATATATTGTTGCTATTTTGTTGACATTGTGTTGAAAATTGCTATAATTATTACGAAAGAGGGTGCAAATATGGAAACTACTAATCTTAACATCCGAACAGATAAGGCTGTAAAGGAACAGGCAGAGGCTATTTTTATAGAACTGGGAATGTCAATGACGACTGCAATTAACCTGTTTCTCAGGTCAGCCATAAGGGAAAACGGTATACCTTTCAGTTTAAAACTGGATGTTCCTAATGCTGCTACCCTTGCTTCAATTGAAGAGGGAAATTGCATAGCTTCTGATTCGACTGTTAAAGGGTATACCAACATTGATGATTTGAAGAAAGCGCTTGATTCATGAATTATAAGAGAAGCCGATGACCATTAGGTCATCGGCTTTGTTGTTGCGAGGGCTGCAGTGCTCGGGTTATTCTAGACCCAGAAGGTCGAAGATTTTGGTTGCAAGGCGAACCGGAAGACGCGGGTCGGATGCGTAGTCTAAGGAGACGTCTTTGGCATGGGAGCGGCCGACGTGGAGGAGATAAGCGAGGTTGTGAAGCTGCCACTCGGCAGCGAGCGACTGATAGTCGCGGTTCGTCACGTCGGCTTTTTCAAGGATGCGACAGACGAGGCGTCTGTCGCCCTTGTTTCTTATCTTGTATGAATCGGTGATTTCTGCGGTATTATTGTTAAAGGTAATTCTGCAGTCATCACTGTATTTTTTCAGTATTCCATTGATTACTTCAGTAGCCTCATCAATGGTGTATTGCTGTTTAAGATCCATATTTCTCTATTGCCTTTGAGACGAAGGCTGCGGTGCCGGGACCGCCGATCTTGTCGATGGTATCTTTGAAACGGGGGTCTGAGGAGTACATCTGTCCCAGACCTTTGAGAATCTCGGGAGTGCAGGTGTAGAAGTTGTCGGTAATTGTTTTCTGAAGGAGTTCTACAAGGCCTTTGGTGTCGGGATTCTCTGAATCTTTAACCTCACCGAATTTTTTAAATACGGGAGTGAGGATTCCGGCAAGGTCCTTACCGGCTGTCTTTTTCTCAAATTCTTTGAAGGCTTCTGTGTCGCCCCATCTTTGTTTTACTTCATTTAAAAAATCCATTATTATTCCCTCCATCCGGAAGGTATTATATCACATTTCAGGGGTTTTTACATCACCGTTTATACGCTCTTTAAATACCGTTCAGACAGATGTTGGAAACCGCTCGCAACACGCGTAGGTACGTTGTTTATGGGTTGACAATGTTAGGCAAAACCTAGTATTATTTTAAATGATATCTTGCGCGTTTTGCTTGAATGTATGTATTGCAAATCGCTATACATTTTGGTAAAATATTCGCAGAAAGGTGGAATGAATATGGCAACCAAGACTGCAAATGTTATGGCGAGAGTTGAACCGGATATTAAGATGGAGGCAGAAGCTATTCTGTCTGAACTTGGCATACCGGTTTCGGTTTTGATTAATTCGCTGTATCGTCAGATTATTATGACAAACGGCATTCCGTTTTCTCTGTCAGTTTCAAGACCTAAAGCACGTGATGAGATGTCTGATGAAGAATTTGAAAAGCTGATGGAGGAAAGAATTGCATCCGCAAAATCAGGAAACAGAAGTGATGCTGATGAATTCTTTTCCCAATTCAAATAATTAAGTTGCTCAGGAGGGGAAGATGAAGACAGAGGAGATAAGGGAGAGGCTGTTCTCGCTGCAGGATGAAGGGTACAGGGAGTTTCAGGCGAAGCTTATGCCTACTGTGCCTTTTGAGAAGGTTATAGGGGTGAGGACCCCTGCACTGCGCGAGTTCGCAAAGGAACTTTATAAGGCGGGAGAGGCATATGAGTTTTTAAGTTCTCTGCCGCATGAGTACTTTGAGGAGAATCAGCTGCACGCGTTTATTGTTTCCCTTGAGAAGGACTATTCGCGCTGCATGGCTCTGGTTTCCGCGTTTTTGCCCTATGTTGATAACTGGGCGACATGTGACCAAATGTCGCCGAAGGTGTTTAAAAAGCATAAGCAGGAGCTTTTGTCATGTGTTGAGAAATGGCTTTCATCGGGCGAGTGTTACACCGCCCGATTCGGTATAAAGATGCTTATGGAGCATTTTCTTGATGCGGACTTTGATGTTGCTTATTTGGAGGCAGTGGCCGCGGTTCCCGATGAGGAGTACTATGTTCACATGATGGTGGCTTGGTACTTCGCGACGGCGCTCGCGAAGCAGTGGGACGCGACACTGCCGTTTATTGAAGGGCGACGCCTGCGACCTGCGACGCACAATAAAGCTATTCAGAAGGCAGTGGAGAGCTACAGAATAACGCCGGAGCAGAAGGCATACCTTAAGACACTTAAAATGTAATATATTTGACAATCATAGGCGATTTGTTATTATAGTAGTAGAGATAGATACGTTTCGGGCGTATGCTGGGGGTAGAAATACATCTGTCAGCGTCTATCCGTACTGAAGAACTGTGCCACTCGTCTTGTGACGGGTGGCATTCGTTTAAAGGGTGGTATTATGAGTAAGGTTGATGAGCTGAAGAGGATAATTGAGGAGGCAAAGGATATCTGTGTGTTTACCGGAGCGGGCATCTCGGTGCCGTCGGGAATACCGGACTTTCGGTCGGCCTCGGGACTTTACAATCAGGACTCAGGGTTTAACATAAGGCCGGAGGAGATAATCTCGCACAGTTTCTTCATGGAGCATACGGATATGTTCTATGAGTTTTATAAGTCGAAGATGGTTTACCCTGAGGCAAAGCCGAATGCGGCGCATAAGTATTTTGCGTCACTTGAGGCTTTGGGCAAGCATGTGTCGGTTGTGACGCAAAACATAGACGGCCTGCATTCGGCGGCAGGTTCTTCGGAGGTGTATGAAATACACGGATCCGTGCTGCGGAATAACTGTATGAAGTGCGGCAAGTTCTATGATGTTGACTATGTTATGTCTGCTTCGGGTGTGCCCAAGTGTTCGTGCGGCGGCACGGTGAAGCCGGATGTCGTTTTGTATGAGGAACCGCTGGATGACAGGGTTGTTTCGGGGGCGGTTTCGGCTATTGCGTCGGCAGATACATTGATTATTATAGGTACGTCGTTGGTGGTTTATCCGGCAGCCTCGTATGTGAGGTATTTCAGGGGAAAGAACCTCGTTGTTATCAACCTGGAACCCACGCAGATGGACGGTATTGCCACTCTTGCAATCTACGATGATGTGGTGAATGTTATTGCCGGTCTTGAGGAATAATTTTGATTTTGTAAATAGTGTTTGTATTTTCGCACTTTAAAGTGTTGACTTGTCCGCTTTAAAGTGCTAAAATATTGCTACTTTAAATATAAGGGTGATTGTTATGCCTATTTTTGAATACCTTGAGAGGAATGCTTCTGAGTTCGGTTCAGATGTGGCTCTGGTTGAGATTAATCCGAAGTATGAGCCGTCTGCAAGGATGACCTGGAAGAACTACGCTCTTGTTGAGCCGCAGCCGGGTGAGCCTTTCCGCAGAGAACTGACCTGGAAGCAGTTTGATGACAAGGCAAATATGTTTGCAAACCTTCTGTTTACACGCGGTGTGCAGAAGGGCGAGAAGGTAGCTATTCTGCTCATGAACTCAATTGAGTGGCTGCCGATATATTTCGGTATTTTGAAGGCGGGTGCCGTTGCGGTACCGCTGAATTACCGTTACGATGCGTCTGAGATTAAATACTGCCTTGAGAAGTCCGATTCCTCAATGCTTGTTTTCGGCCCTGAGTTTACCGGACGTATTGAGGAGATTGTCGACAGGATTCCGAAGGTCAGGGAACTCTTCTATGTCGGAGAGGACTGCCCTTCGTTCGCGGATTCCTATGAGAGAATGATCAAGTTCTGCTCGGCTGAGAAGCCTGAGGTTGATATTACTGATTCGGATGACGGTGTAATTTATTTCTCGTCAGGTACTACCGGTTTCCCGAAGGCTATTCTCCACGCCCACAGGAGCCTTATGCACAGCTGTCAGTGTGAGCAGGCGCATCACGGACAGACACGTTCGGATGTCTTTTTGTGTATACCTCCGCTGTACCATACGGGTGCGAAGATGCACTGGTTCGGCTCTCTGATTTCAGGCGGCAAGGCCGTTTTACTTAAGGGCACGACGCCTGAGCTCATCATAAAGACGATGTCCGACGAACAGTGCACAATTGTATGGCTTCTCGTGCCGTGGATGCAGGACGTTCTCGACGCGATTGACCGCGGAGAGATTGATCTCGGCAAGTACAAGCTGTCTCAGTGGAGACTTACACACTCGGGCGCACAGCCTATACCTCCGGCACTGATCAAGCGCTGGCTGACTGTCTTCCCGACACATCAGTATGACACAAACTACGGTCTTTCAGAGTCTATAGGTCCCGGTTGTATCCACCTCGGAGTTGAGAATGTCGCACATGTAGGCGCGCTGGGTAAAGCGGGCTTCGGCTGGGAGATCAAGCTCTGTGATGATTCCGGTAATGAGGTGCCCGTCGGTGAAGTGGGCGAGATATGCATTAAAGGTCCCGGCGTCATGAAGTGCTATTACAACGATGAGAAGGCAACTGAAGAGACCTTGAAGGACGGCTGGCTTCTCTCGGGTGATATGGGAATGATGGATGAAGAGGGCTTCATCCACATCGTTGACAGAAAGAAGGACGTTATTATCTCCGGCGGTGAGAACCTCTACCCCGTACAGATTGAAAACTTCCTTCGCAAGAATATTGCTATCAAGGACGCGGCCGTCATAGGTACGCCGGACGCAAGGCTCGGCGAGAAGGCCACGGCCGTCATTGAGATTAAAGAAGGATACACTCTTACCGAGGATGAGGTCAACGAGTTCTGTCTTGACCTTCCCCGTTACAAGAGACCGCGCGAGATTATCTTCGCTGATATCCCC
>Ga0247609_10001654_pt1 | contig 25778 bp, 26 predicted proteins | sample 172DNAGHGlowgp2_FD_193487 | JGI IMG/M metagenome (GOLD analysis project Ga0247609, IMG submission 193487) | Sheep rumen microbial communities from Palmerston North, Manawatu-Wanganui, New Zealand - 1728 DNA GHGlow gp2 | ecosystem: Host-associated > Mammals > Digestive system > Stomach > Rumen ...
TGGACCAACGGGTTGCGTGGAGCTGCTTCTGACAGCTATTCCAACTATCATCTGGCCAATCCATATCTGGAGAGACTCCGTGATGGAAGAGCCACGGAAGAGGAACTTGACGGTAAGGTGCGTCGTATCCTTCGTACCGTTTTTCGTACTTCCATGGCACCGGAACCTCATTATGGCAGCTTTACTTCACCCGAGCATTACGCAGCTGCCCGGAAGATCGCAGCCGAGGGCATCGTGCTTTTGAAAAATGATGGTATTTTGCCGCTGCGCCCTCAATCCGGATCCCGTGTCCTAGTGGTGGGGGAGAATGCATACAAGATGATGGTCGTCGGTGGAGGAAGTTCAAACCTTAAAACCAAACGCGAAGTTATTCCGCTGGATGCCCTTCACGAGGCGTTCGACAGCAAGGCCTCCGTGGTCTGGGAGAGAGGCTATGTCGGGGATACAACGACTGTTTACAACAAGGTTGTGACTGGGCAGGACCTCAGTGAGAGCCGTTCTGCCGGGCAACTCCTCTCCGACGCCGTCACAGCAGCCAGAGACGCCGATTATGTCCTGTATATAGGAGGCTTGAACAAAAGCAAAGGACAGGACAACGAAGGTACTGACCGGGAAGACATATTGCTTCCATATGGACAGGACGCTCTTATTGAGGCTTTGGCTGCCGTCACGGACAAGCTTGTGGTTGTGAATATATCCGGATCACCCGTGGCGATGCCATGGGCATCCAAAGCAAACGCCATCGTCCAGGCATGGTACGGTGGTTCCGAGAGCGGGCATGCGCTGGTCGATGTTCTTACCGGAGTTGTGAATCCTTCCGGGAAACTGCCATTCACCATGCCTCTCGCCCTGGCTGATGGCCCTATCAAGACAGAACGCCAGTACCCGGGAGTCAAGGAAGAAGGTGAAAAATGGTGGCAGGAATACTACGACGAAGGGGTGTTCATCGGATACCGCTGGTACGACACTCAAGGGATAGATGTCCAGTATCCATTCGGCCATGGTCTCAGTTACTCGACTTTCGAGTTGAGAGACGCCTCCGTCAAGCGGTCAGGAAAGGGTTGGACGGTCTCTGCGACACTTGCCAATACCGGTGATGTTGCCGGAGCGGAAGTTGTCCAGCTTTACATATCCGATGTAGAAGCATCCGTGGCCAGGCCGGCCAAGGAACTCAAGGGTTTCGCAAAAATATACCTTGAACCAGGGGAGAAGAGACGGGTTAAGTTCGATATCGGTCCGGATGACCTTAGTTGGTTTGATACTGAGAAACATGCCTGGGTAGCGGAACCAGGCGCATTCAGAGCCCTGCTTGGCACATCAAGTGCAGACATCCGGGCAGAAATACCTTTCAATTATGACAAATAGGCATATATTATCGGCAATCCTTCTGTTTTGCGGAGTTATGGCGCAGGCACAGGTGTTCAACCGGACTCCGCTGGAATCATCACGGTTCGCGGCCCTGCCTATCGGCTCGGTAAAGGCTGACGGCTGGCTGCTGGAGCAACTACGCCTTCAGGCTGAAGGTCTCACCGGATCCCTTGATGAAGTATATCCCCAGGTCGCAGGGCCGGACAATGCCTGGCTTGGCGGTGACGGTGATGCATGGGAGAGAGGCCCTTACTGGTTGGATGGCCTGCTCCCGCTGGCGTATCTCCTGCAGGATAAGAAGCTTATCGATAAAGCGAATGAATGGGTAGAGGCCATACTATCTTCTCAGCAGCCTGACGGCTACATGGGCCCTTCTGTCGACCATTCTTTCGTATATGGCCTTCAACGGGGACAGACTCGCGATTGGTGGCCGAAGATGGTGGCGCTCAAGATCATCAAGCAATATTACGAAGCTACGTGTGACCAACGCGCCGTGGATTTCCTGAAAGCGTTTTTCCGCTATCAGGCAACCCATCTGAAAGAGACCCCGCTTGATCATTGGACCGACTGGGGCAAGTGGCGCGGCGCAGACAACCTGGATGTAGTGTTTTGGCTTTACAATTTGACAGGTGAACCATGGCTGCTTGGACTGGGGAAGCAAATCCATTCCCAGACCACCGACTGGACGGAGTTGTTCAATTCCGGAGACATATTCAGTACACAGGGGAGCGTTCATTGTGTCAACCTGGCCCAGGGATTCAAGGCTCCTATGGTTTGGTGGCAGTATTCCCACGATGCCTCGGACCGTGAGGCGGCCCTGAATGCGGCTGAAGCCATCAGACATACAGTCGGCATTCCAAATGGACTTTGGGCTGGTGATGAAAAGCTTCATTACGGATCACCGTCCCGCGGTAGCGAACTCTGTACGGCGGTTGAGATGATGTTCTCACTTGAAACTATGCTGCGGATAAGCGGGGACATCCGCTGGGCTGACTGGCTGGAACGCATCGCATACAATGCCCTGCCAACGCAGATCAAGGATGACTTCTCAGCCCGGCAGTACTACCAGCAGACAAACCAGATAGCCTGTACGAGAGATTGGCGTCCTTTCTCAACCCCGCATGACGATACGGATGTCCTTTTCGGTACATTGAACGGATATCCTTGCTGCCTGTGCAACATGCACCAGGGTTGGCCGAAATTCGTATGTAATCTTTGGTACGCATCAGCTGACGGTGGCCTTGCAGCCTTGGTGTATGCTCCTTCGACAGTTACTGCAAAAGTGGCTGGTGACACCGATGTGACCATCCGTGAGACCACGGATTATCCTTTTGGCGGAACAGTGACGTTTACTGTTGATTATCCTGGTAAAAAGGTGCGTAAAGCAGAGTTCCCTCTGTATATCCGCGTTCCGGAGTGGTGCGGCAACGCGAGGCTCTTACTAAATGGGGAACCTGTGGAAATAAGTGTGGATCATGGAGTTATCTGCATGGATAGGATGTGGGAAAGAGGAGATGTCCTTAGCCTGGAGATGCCGATGGAAGTTCGTGTCGAAGAAGGATGGGACAGGGCGTGGTCCATTCTCCGGGGGCCTCTGGTATATGCTCTGGAAATGGAAGAGGATTGGCAATGGATTCCTTTCGAAGGACGGGACCGGCATTACGGAGATGGAGCCTGGGAAGTTGTTTCCGACAGCCCCTGGAACTATTGCCTGATGCGAGATAGTTTCCATGTGGATTCCTGCGTGGTTTCCGTTCTGCCGGTGGATACATATCCATGGAGTAAAGAAGGCGCACCTGTCAAGATTACCGTACCAGCTCGTGAACTGCCGCACTGGAAATCCGTGAATGGTTCAGTGGGAGAAATATCATATTGGACGGAGGACGGAGACGATACAGGCGCGGCCTGCAGGATAGGACTTATCCCATATGGCTGCACCACGCTTCGAATAGCTGCCTTCCCAACACGCATCGTCCCATGGGACAAAGCGTTTCGAGTAGAATAAGTTTAGTGCGCTTTATGGGTAAGCATATAAAATCCTTTTCTGGCAGGCTGACGAGGACGATCATCATCATCGTGCTGGTCATTATGGCTATAGTTTCCCTCCTGGCTTTCATCGTCACGGCGACCGGACTTTATACTTCCTTCAAGAGGCATTTCGCGGATGCTATCGCGGGCATGAGCCAGAGCATTACTGCCAATCTGGAGAAAGTCGAGATATCTGCGGCCAACATCGCGGATGAGGTATCCTGGCATGTTTCTTCGCCCGAGGATGTCATTTCGGCGCTTGGATATGAAATCGAAGTAAACCGCAACTTGACCGGATGCGGGGTGGGTTTCGTCCCTGATTATTTCCCGTCAAAAGGGCGTTGGTTCGAGCCATATGCAAGCTTTACCGGCGACGGACCATTCGTAAGGGATATCGGTGGGGCTTCCCATGACTATCATTCTTCGGAGTGGTTCACTTCCGGCCTGACCTCAGGTAAAGGGGTCTGGTCGAAACCTTATATCGATGATGACGGTGCCGGCACGTTGCTGTGTACGTACAGTTTACCGATAACCGATTCCCTGGGAAGAGTGGTCGGTGTCATGGGCGCTGATTTGTCCCTGCTATGGCTGATGTACCTCCTTCACGATATTGACGTCAGGGAAAACGAGATCAATCTGATGCCTGCGATATTCGGGAAGGAAGAACTTGGAATATATAGCTTCATCCTTGGTCCGAACGGAGAATATATAGCACATCCTGACAGGAGCCGTTCCCTGAAAGGAGAGAGTTTTTTCGACTATGCTGATGACTCGGGGAATGACAAGTACCGGCTTCTCGGAGAATCGATGTGCAAGGGCGAGACGGGAGCGGATGCCGTAAAGATGGACGGTCGCAGGTATTCCGTCTTTTTCGCTCCAGTATCTGATTCCGGGTGGTCCATGGCATTGGCGGTCCCGTTCATGAGTCTCCTTGGACCTGCACTGCTGTTCGGATCCGCCATACTTCTGATCATGCTCCTGGGGTTCATGGTTTTGTTCGGAGTATCCCGCAGAGCCATCAGAAGGTTCACGCGCCCCCTTGTCCAGCTGGCGGATTCCGCCACTGAAGTCGCACACGGCAAATTCGATGCGCCGCTCCCTGTGATAGAGTCGGATGATGAGATCCGCCTCCTCCGCGATTCCTTCGGGAATATGCAGCAGTCTTTATCGAAGTACATCGCGGACCTGACGGAAACGACTGCACAGAAGGCTTCCATCGAGAGCGAGCTGGAAGTGGCGAAGAGTATCCAGATGGCCATGCTCCCGACTACATGGCCGGCTTTCCCTGACAGGAATGATATCGACATCTACGGGAGCCTGACTCCGGCGAAAGCCGTAGGTGGTGACCTTTTCGATTTCTTCATTCGTGACGGTAAACTGCACTTCTGTATAGGTGATGTTTCTGGCAAAGGTATCCCGGCGTCACTTGTAATGTCCGTCATCAGTTCAATGTTCCGGACTCTCTCTGCTTCTGAAGACGGGCCGGACAAACTGGTGTCTGCATTCAATTCTTCGATGGCCGAGCGCAATGAGAACATGATGTTCGTCACATTCTTCGCAGGCGAGATAGATTTGGCAACAGGGGAGTTGCGGTACTGCAATGCAGGGCATAATCCTCCGTTCCTACTGGTTGACGGTAAACCTCAGATGCTGACGACTGATGCAAATGTCCCTATCGGAATCGTACCCGGCTGGAAATATTCTCTTCAGAAGATTACGCTCTCACCTGGAACGGCCATTTTCCTCTATACTGACGGATTTACTGAGGCGACACGCGAAGACAATACCCTTTTCGGAGAAGAGAGAGTCTGCGACCGCCTTTCGCGACTCAAGACTACGGCTTCGTCAAATGAAATCTGCGCTTACATGGAGGACGCTGTCAAGGAATTCGTCGGTGACGCTGAGCAGAGTGATGACCTGACGATGCTGGTGATCAGAGTGTTGCTGAACCATATGTGATACCTGCCCAGTCATTATCTCCAGGTGTCAGGGTAACCGGCTTGAAACCGGCTATCTGAGTTATGTAGAACGGGAATTCGTATCCCCACAGGGCACGCCAGTCGAGGATCATGGCATTCATAAGCAAGAAAAGCAATCTTTATAATCCTCTATAAATCACACAGTTACATTATTTAACAAACGTTTGGATATTATTGGAATGATTGGTAGCTTTATGGGATGCTGGTGAGAGTTAGTGCACACCTTGAGCATATTAATTAATTTTTATCCATATCTACTAATTATTACGGGCGGAAAATTTGTAACTTAAAGTAATTTACTACAATTTCAACTGTTTAATTTAACCTCTGGCATCTAATGGTGTCTTACTAAAATAAAAACCTCAATGAGTATAAAACAATTTACACTTCTTATCATTACACTTTTTTGTATCGGCATTGCATGTTCAAAAACAGATTCAGACAATACAAACAGCACCGAGCAACACAACAATAGCGAAGATAAAGGCGATGGTAACGACACACCAACCACTCTACCCAACAATTCGTTTGTGCATATTACAACCAACGGCAAATACACCTATATTGCCGACTCATACAACAGTATCGGAGATGGCGAAACAGTAGAGATAAGCAAAGAGTATTGGATTTGCAAATTTGCTGTCACCAATGCCGAATGGAGGGCATATATCGATGCTTGTGGAGAGTCTGCACCAAGATATTGGAACAATGGCGAAATACCTGCCGGTCGAGAAAAACACCCCGTATTGTGGGTATCGTACAATGCAGCAGAGGATTATTGCAGATGGCTCTCCTCCTCAAACAAAGAGTGGCTATTTCGCCTACCTACACAAGCCGAATGGGAGTATGCAGCCAGCAACAATGGCAGTATATATCCTTGGGGCGACAGCGCAGATGTTTCATACGAAGATGGTATATTGACAAGTCGCTTCAACTACAACGGTGTAATTGCTGCCGAGGTCTTGAAGAACCCCGACCAAGTGGCGACCTACAACAACGAAAGGTCGGAGCGTTACGGCGAACAGGAGCGCATAGGGGATATAATAAGCATTAATAGCAACGGAGGTGTTAGCGGCTGGGTAAAGCATAGCAACTACACAGGTTTTATCTATACCGACATCTTCTCTGAGATAAACACTGCAGGCGGAAACACCTGTGCCGTAGATGCCTATGCCGATGGCATCAGTTGGTGTGGTTGTTACAATATGTCGGGCAACTGCTGGGAGTGGACATCGACAGTTGAAGTTGCACAAAACGGAGCCGAGAAGGGCGATGAGGTAAATATCATTCGTGGAGGCTCGTGGTATGCCACATCATCGAGTTGCAAAGTGTCGTTCCGTGGCGAGGGCAGATGCCCATCGGGCGCATATAACACCGTTGGCATACGCATTGTCGCCGAACGAAAATAAGTATTTACCCATACACTATTTTTAGTTAATATATCACAGGTGAACTCTATAATAATCTAACTGATTGGTAACCATTCCTCTATGTGTATTTGGGACTTTACGGAAGATTCTCATTGTCGCGATAGCGATATGCGCGATCGACATTTGACTCACCCTGGTACCAGATGACTCCCTTGATCGCGAACGGGGCCAGCGGCCTGAGCATCGCATTGTATAGTACCGTGGCCAGGTTCGGTTCATGTCCTGCAGCCCGCGGCATGCCTTTGAAGGATGTGGACATGCAAACTTTCCAGTCACCGTCGAGGCGTATCCTGCTACTGTCGGAACCTTGCAGGTACAGGAGGGAGGCATCTCCGAAGATGCCGCCGTTTCCGTGGTCGTCAGTGTTTCGGATGCTTAATACGGCTTTAACGGAATGAACAAGACGGGCTGGGATTGAATATATGCGCGGCTTGTTCCAGATGCGGCCGGATCCTACAAGTTCGCCGTTCCAGTATGTGTCGTCAAAATCATCTATCGGCCCGAGGCTGAGAGTGAGGTCCTTGCCATCCCATTCTTCGGGAATATCCACTTCCTTCCTGAACCAGAACAGCCCGTTCGTTTGCGGCCAGAGTTTCTGGACAATCCCGGGCAGGGAGATGGTCCTGCTGTCGTTCTCGCTGAAGCCGGTGTCCTTGCTCCATACGAGCCAGGTTCCGCCTTGCCCCAGACCGGAGCGGAGCAGTTCTGCGGCGTCAGCTGGACTTTCGCTGCGGCAGTCATCGCTGCCAGGACAGCGGAAACGGACAGGAGGAAGCGTTTCATTGTAAGGCTTTTATGGATTGCCGGATCAGACGGCGCGGAATGCGGGAGAATACGATGTCATAGCCATTGTCCGGGGATTTGCTGCCATCTTCGTAAAGGACACCTACATCGCCGTTCTTGAATACGACCATGGTCGAATATGCCGCAAAGCTGTCCTGGAGCGTGATTATGTCATTCCAGGTGACTCCTTCGTCCTGGCTTACCGCCATGGTGAGTCCTTTGCGTTCTTTTTCCGCCTTGATGTATGTATGCAGCAGCAATCCATCCTTCCAGGATACGATGTCGCCGTTGCATGGGTTCGCGACAAGAGTTTCAGCCACACGCTGCTCGTCCCAGTGGTATATCCCGTCATCTCCCTTGGTGGCGGTATTGAAACCCCTGGGGCTGTAGAACCACCGCCTTGAACTGATCAGCAGGCGCCCGTCACCGAGCTCCACAAGCTTTGATTCATCCGCGAGCTTGTAGGCGGTTTCCTCCTGCAGTGTCCAGGTCTCGCCTTCGTCCTTTGAATAGAACAGGTGGGCATCGATAGGCCATGGGACAGGCATGGGATCCGGATAGTCCCTGTCGAGCACGCAGGCCGATAGAAGGATGTCCCCGTCCTTGTCTACGATTCCCTTGCCTGAGGTTACGAATGCGCTGTGCAAGTGGCTGGGGAAGGGGATTATGCGCAATTCGCTCCAGGTAATGCCTCCGTCCTCACTGGTACTGAGAGCAGTCTCCTTGAGGCCTCTGCGGAAACCTTTGGTGCCGTTGCCGCATGCCATCAGGCAAATGATCTTCCCGCTCTTCGTGAGAGTCAGTGAGGCATCTCCGAATCCGTAGCCGGTCACCTTCGAAGTGTCACCCCTGGCAATGAATGTCTGTGGGCCCCAGGTACGTCCGCCGTCTTCACTCCTGCGAGTGCTGATATCGATGCTGGTGTTGCGGTAGCCAAGGTCAGCCAGCGACTCGTAGCGTCGGTCGATAACAGCGATGATGTTCTCATTTGCATCCAGGGCCATGGCAGGAATTCGATAGTAGTGGCATGAGTCGCTTCCTTCCGCGAATACGACTGAGCTTTCGATTGCCGGAGGCTTGCAACCTGTCCCCAGGCATGACAGGACAGCGATGGAAATGAACAGTATTTTACCGATCCGGCGCATTTCTTTCAAGGTATAGTCTTTCATATTATATCTCGTTATGCTTTCTTTACAAATTTAATAATAAATGTCATTGATTTCCCGCCACTTGTATTTCGTGTTTTTTGCATTTTTTTGAAATATCGCTTGCGATATAAAAATTAAGTCGTATATTTGCATCGTGAACGACATAAAGTATCAATAAAATATTCAATTATCATGGACTTTACTACTACTATCAAGATCTCTCAGATGATCATCAACGAGCTTACCGGCAGCGCTTTCGTACACAAGATGCAGGGACAACTATTCAAGAGCCAGGGCTTCACTAAGCTTGGTGAGAAGTACATCGGCCACTATACTGAGGAAATGGGCTGGGTGGAGAAATATACCGACCGCCTGCTTGACCTCGGATATGTTCCTGAAGTGAAGGTTGCAAATGAGACCGAACTAATTGATGATGCCAAGGCCTACATCGAGGCGGATCTCAAACTCCAGAAGGAAGGTGTGGAGACGCTCTACAAGATGATGCCGTCACTCGCTTATGATCCTACCACCTACGATCTTACCAAAGCCTATCTGCTGGATGAGGAAGAGGATCAGTACTGGGACGAGGAGCAGCTGGACCTCATTGAAAAGATCGGTTATCAGAACTGGCTTGTAAAGCAGCTGTAATATGGCAAAGATTTATGACTATAAGGCACTGGGCAACAAGGGACTTGAAATTGACTTCGCCCAGTTTGAAGGAAAGGTACTCTTGATCGTGAACACTGCATCCAAGTGCGGTTTCACCCCTCAATACGACGGCCTGGAGGCTCTGTACCAGAAGTATAAGGATAGGGGATTGGTCATCGTTGGCTTCCCATGCGACCAGTTCGCCCACCAGGAACCTGGTTCCGATGAGGAGATTGCCGAGTTCTGCCGCATCAACCACGGCGTTACCTTCCCTCTGATGAAGAAAATCGACGTGAACGGTCCTGATGAGGCCCCCGTCTATACCTATCTCAAATCCGTCGCTCCTGCTGAAGAATACAAAGGCCTCAAGGGTAAAGCTACCCGCACCATGTTGAAAGGACTCAGCAAGAGCGCTAAGAAAGACAGCGATATCCTTTGGAATTTCACCAAATTCCTGATCAACCGGGACGGCACCGTTGTCAAGCGCTTCGCACCGGTGGCAGAGCCCGCTTCTTTCGAGAAGGATATTGAAGAAATGTTATGACCGAAGACAAGTTCAGACTGGAAAACCAGCTCTGTTTCAGGTTGTACACCGCATCGAGACTGCTCACCCAGGCGTATCATCCGCTGCTGGGTGAGCACGGTCTCACATATCCGCAATACCTGGTGCTGCTAGTCTTATGGGAAAAAGACGGGCAACCGGTAAACGACATTGCCAAGCGGTTGATCCTTGAGACCAATACCGTTACGCCTCTTCTCAAGAGGATGGAAGCAGAGGGTATTGTAACCCGCAGCCAGGGAAAGGAAGATGCCCGTCAGATGATAGTGAGGCTCACGAAGAAAGGACGTAACCTCCAGAAGGAATTGTCAGACGTACCTGACACCGTCGGGAACGCCGTCCTATGTCCGCGAGTCACTCCGGAAACAGTTCCTGGGCTGTTCGGTATGCTGGACGACATTATCAATCAACTCAAACACTAACCGGTTTCCCTATCTTTCAAGGAATTCCGTAGGCGTGATTCCTGTCACTTTCTTGAATAGTCGGGAGAAGTGGTGAGGGAATTCGAAGCCCAGGAGATGGGCGGTTTCGTTGATGTTGTGGCCGTTCATCAGATGATTCTTGCCTTGCTCGATTACGAAGTTATGGATGTAACCGATGGCCGTGCCACCGGTTGATTTGTGTATCACATCACCCAGATATCGAGGCGAATATGCCAGTTGCCCCGCACAGTACCGGACGGAAGGGACACCGAGCTCCATCTGGCGGTTGTCCTGGTAATATTGCCGGAGAAGGCTATGGAAGCGTTTAAGGATGTCCGATGAGTTTTTGTCTTCCTGCGCGAGCTGGCGCAGATAGATCCGCTGGCAGTATTCCAGGATAAGACGGATATATCCCAGGATGACTGCCCTTAGCGCCGGGGAATCCTCGTTTTCCTGCAATTCGTGTCTGAGCTGCGTGAGAAGCTGGGTTATGCGGCCCCACTCAGAAGGCTCCATCTGCAGGGATTCGATGGCAAAGTAGGAGAAGAATTGATAGTCTTTCATCTTCGTCTCCAGGTCGGTTCCACGGAGGAGTTCCGGGGAGAACAGCAATGCCCATCCGTTGACATAGACGTCCTCGCCATCATCTTCCTTTCCGCCTATCTGACCTGGCTCCACGGCAATGATGGAACCATCGGCGGCGTCGAACATCTTCATGCCATATGTGAGGTTCTTTGGGAAACTCTTCTGGATGAAGAGACCATAGACGCCGTAGCTGTTGAGGCTGGAGCGGAACGGCGACACCTCGTCATAGTGAATCGTACTCACCAGGGGATGCAGCTCCACGGCGCCCACGTAATGGGCGTAAACATTGGGGTTGGAGACGTGAAGGATATTCTTCATTACGCTTGAAAAGGTATGGATTCCTGCAAAAATACGCAAAGTTCTGCGATATTGGTAGAAAACTGACAAAAATCGGTTAAAGAAAGACATTAAGACCGCCTACCTTTGCATTATCAAGCATCAATGTTATGAATATCAAATCTATACTTACAGTCTATGCGGCATCTTTGATACTGCTTGCATGTAAATCAAACCAGAACGAGAATATGAGCACCCTGAATCTGACTCGGGAATGGGACAAGACTTTCCCGGAATCCGAGCATGTGATCCACAGCAAGGTCACCTTCCACAACCGCTACGGCATAGAACTGGCGGCTGATATGTATGTTCCGAATGACGCAGACGTCACACCAGGCCGCGACCGGGTGTCTCTCCCTGCGATTGCGGTCTCCGGTCCTTTCGGCGCAGTTAAGGAGCAGTCAAGCGGACTCTATGCCCAGCACATGGCTGAGCGTGGGTTCCTGACCATCGCTTTCGATCCGTCCTATACCGGAGAGTCCGGAGGTGAGCCTCGCAGGATGGCATCCCCGGACATCAATACCGAGGATTTCCTGGCTGCTGTCGATTTCCTTTCCGTCAACGAACTGGTCGACCCGGAGCGTATCGGTATCATCGGCATCTGCGGTTTCGGCGGCATGGCCATCAACGCGGCCGCGCTTGATCCACGCATCAAGGCAACGGTTACTTCCACAATGTACGACATGAGCAAGGTGAACGTCGAAGGCTATTTCGCCAGCGAAGACACACCTTCACAGCGTCAAGAGAAGCGGAAGGCTTTGGCTGCCCAGCGCACAAAGGACTATGCCTCCGGTACTTATGAGCGTGCTGGTGGGGTCATCGATCCGCTCCCGGAGGACGCACCCTGGTTCGTGAAGGACTACCACGCCTATTACAAGACTCCGCGGGGCTATCATGAGCGCAGCGGCAACTCCACCGATGGCTGGAACATCATAGGCTGCCAGAGTTTCCTGAACCAACCCCTCCTTGCCTGGGCCGGTGAGATTGAGACACCAGTCCTCCTCATCCACGGCGAGAAAGCGCATAGCCGTTATTTCAGCGAATATGCCTACAGCCTCATGACAGGCACTAACAAGGAACTCCTCATTATCCCCGGTGCCTCTCACGTGGACCTCTACGACGACGTGGCCGGTGTTATCCCTTACGATAAGATTGAATCTTTCTTCAAAGCCAATCTGAAATGACGAAAATGGTTTCCAGACTCGCCCTGCTTGCATCCCTCCTGATTTTTCAGGTAGGGTGCAAGCCAGTTGAACTTACACCAGATGTCCCGGAGCCTTCCCAAGAGGAGCGGAACGAGAATCCCGTCACTGTGGAGCCCTCCGGCAAAACGCTTGTAGTATATTACAGTTTTACCGGAAATTGCAAGACACTTGCTGCTGTGCTGGCAGGATATGCCGGAGCCGATGTTCTCGAGATCCAACCTACCCAAGAAAGACTTGACTATGCCGCAAATAACTACGCCATAGGCAGCAGTCTCATTGCCGCAATACGTGAAAAGCCGAATGATCCTGCCAGTTATCCTGCCATTAAGGCGGTCAACCGCGATGCTGCTGATTATGAGAACATTGTCATCGTAACTCCGCTCTGGTGGAGCAACATGGCAGCAATCATGCAAAGCTATCTGTTCATGGAGGGCTCGAAACTGAAGGACAAGAAAGTCGGACTCATTGTCTCCAGCGCTTCCAGCGGTATTTCTTCGGTTGTCGCCGATGCCAAACGTCTGGTCCCGGAGGCAAAATGGGCGGGTGAGGCGCTTTGGATCAACAACAGCAACCGCAGCAAGAGCGATGAGCTCGTTAAAGAGTGGTGGGATGGATTGAACAAATCAGAAGATACTATGCCTGTCGAAATCAAGATCACTGTTTCCGGGAAGTCACTTCCGGTGAAGATAGAAGACAATGTGGCCACCAAAGCCCTTGTGGCGGCTCTTCGTGAGGCCTCGATCACATATGAAGCACACGACTACGGTGGCTTTGAGAAAGTCGGTGGAATCGGAAGGACGCTTCCTTCAGGAGATTCGCAGATTACAACCCAGCCTGGCGATGTCATCCTTTACGCCAGCGACCAGATAGTGCTGTTCTATGGCAGCAACTCATGGAGCTACACGCGCATCGGCAAGATCCAGTATGGAACTCTTGATGAACTTAAAACCTTCCTGCAGGCAGGAAAAGGAAATATTTCCGTAACTTTATCCCTGTGATGTCACGGCGTTTGACAGGGCATCCTTTTATCATATGAATCTTTTCTTCGAAAATAACATGAGAAAAGTTCTATTTGCAGGTTTGATGGCCGCCTTGACGCTGACTGCCTGTGGACAAACCAAAAAAAGCAATGAAATGAAGACCCTCGTATCCTATTTTTCAGCCACGGGAACGACCGAGGCCGTAGCAAAGGACCTGGCTGAAGTGACTGGAGCCACCCTCTATGAAATCAAGCCGGAGGTAAGATACACCGCCGCAGATCTTGATTGGCGCAACAAGGAATCACGCAGCAGCGTGGAAATGGCTGATAAGGATTCCAGACCCGCAATCGTGAAAGACCTCGAGTATGCTGATAGCTTCGATGTCATCTACATCGGATTCCCAGTCTGGTGGTACACGGCACCAACAATCATCAATACCTTCATCGAGACTTATGGTTTCGAGGGCAAGACCGTCATTTTCTTCGCCACTTCCGGCGGCAGCAGTATCGACAAGGCAAACCAGATCTTCAAGGCACAATATCCGAAGATTGTCTGGAAGGCCGGCAAGACACTGAACGGTGCGACGAAGGATGATATAAAGGCCTGGGTCGACGGACTGGAATAGATGGAGCTATGAATCTGTTCTTGATTTCAATCATGGCTTTGTCCCTTACACCCAGACAGCAGGCACTTTCCGCCATCGCAGCATGCGAGGCCAAGGGTGACCAAGTGGCACTGACAGCCTGCTTGAACGAGGGTTTCGATAACGGCCTCACGGTCAGTGAGGCAAAGGAAGCCTTGTCCCAACTATATGCCTATACCGGTTTCCCACGTTCGCTCAACGCCATGGGCTCCCTCAAGGCTGTGCTTGAAGACCGCGAAGCCAAGGGTCTGAATACCGATCCGGGCCGAGAAGCGGATCCACTCCCGGCGGACTATGATGCGCTGAAGCAGGGTACCGAAGTACAGACCCGGCTGTCCGGGCAACCATTCGATTATTCCTTTGCTCCTCAGGCAGACTATTACTTGAAAGCCCATCTGTTCGGAGATATCTTTGCTCGGAACAACCTGAGCCATGCCGACCGGGAAATCGTGACGGTAAGTGCGATCGCTTGCCTGCCAGGTTGTGAGCCCCAGCTCAGGGCGCACGTCTCGGGAGCACTCAATCTGGGTGTCAAGGAAGATGAGCTCAGATCGATCCCTTCCGTCCTGGAAGCTACTGTCGGCATAGAAGCGGCTGAGCGGCTCCGTGCGGCTCTGGCGTCCGTGTTCGGCGACAGTCATCAGGCTGTGCAGACGGTCGATTTCAGCGTCTGGCCAAAAGGCGAACCCAATACTGCATATGCGCAGTATTTCATTGGCAACAGCTATCTGGCGCCGCTCCCCGGAGGCGTCGTCAACGTGACCTTCGAGCCAGCGTGCCGAAACAACTGGCACATCCATCACAGACAGGTACAAGTGCTGATCTGCGTGGCCGGCCGCGGCTGGTATCAGGAATGGGGAAAGCCAGCCGTCGAGCTTCGTCCCGGCATCATCATTGAGATTCCTGAAGGCGTCAAGCACTGGCACGGTGCGGCAAAAGACTCCTGGTTCCAGCATCTGACCTATCACAAGGATGTCCGGGAAGGTGCCTCGAACGAATGGCTGGAAAGCGTTTCTGACGATCATTATAGCCGACTGTAAGATGGAATTTAGACGAGCACTCTGTCTTGTCTTCTTCCTGTGCATGGCTGTTCTGCAAAGTCATGCTCAGCAACTGACAATCAATATACGTTATACCGGGCAGGACGGCAATGCCCGCAAGTATGTGGAAGAAATGGAATCCAGCGGTATTGCCGACCGCATCAGGGCTGTCGAAGGCTGCCTGGGCTATGAATTCTTCTTCCCGGCCGACGATCCTGAAGGCTTGTTGCTTATCGATAGTTGGGAGAATCAGGAAGCCCTGAGCCGCTATCATGCCTCTCCGGCCATGAAAGAGGCTGCTGCTCTCCGTGAGAAATATGGCCTGGGCGGACGGACCGTCCGGATGTATTCGCCGATGATGCCGGAGAGGAGGCAGGATCCTCCCGAAAAGAACAGTCTGAAATGAAAAAGGTATTTGTCACTCTGATGGCTATGTCGATTACAGCTGGTCACGGCTGAGTTCCTCAAAAAAACACAATAGCAATGAAAAAAGTAGTAGTCATATCAACCAGCCTCCGACCGGGGTCCAACAGCAATGCCCTGGCGGAGCAATTCGCCGAAGGAGCTAAGACTGCCGGCAACGAGGTGGAATTCATTTCGCTCCGAGGCAAGGAAATCAAGTTCTGTATCGGCTGCATGTCATGCCAGAAAACCGGCGCGTGTGTGTTCAAGGATGACGTTCCCGCCATTATGGACAAGGTGCTGGATGCCGATGTCGTCTGTTGGGCGACGCCTATCTACTATTATGAGATGTCCGGCCAGATGAAGACGCTTATCGATCGGATGAATGCCATGTACCCCAAGGATTACCGCTTCCGCGAAGTATATTTGCTGACCACTGCTGCCGAGGATGAAGAGCATACGCCGAAGCGGGCTGAGAGCGGCTTGCAAGGTTGGATTGACTGCTTCGAGAAAGCTGAGCTCAAGGGCCATCTCTTCTGTGGCGGTGTCAACGATCCACGAGACATCTCCGGTAGCGCCAAGCTGGAAGAGGCATTCGGTCTTGGTACTGCGATAAACTGAGGGGTCGGTCAGGTACAAAATTTGCTGTTTTATCCTGCCGATGAAGACCCTGACACTTTTTCTTGCATTGTTCCTATCCTTGCTTCCGGAAGGCACACCTGTGGCTGATTATCCGGCTGGGGAAGAAGTCTGTTATGAAGTAGTGGACGCTGTAGAGGAAGAAGCCGTCATCCGGATATCGCCGACTCTGGACAAACAACCTCAGGTCCTTCCCAATACTGTTTACACTGAGACTTTCCGGGAATCTTCCGGCAGTGTATTCTATTATCCGTTCCATCATTATTTTGAAAGACAGTGGCTTACCGTCTGCAGCCTACGGCTATAGATGTCGTTTCTCCTTCAAGGAACACAGGCTACTCTTTTTCAAAGTATAGAATATGGACATTACAGCAATTATAACATCCTTGCTGACATTACTCGCGGGAATAGGTGTATTCCTCGTCGCATGTCAGATAATGAGTTCGAACCTGGAGGCTGCGAGCTCTGAAAAACTAAAAAGATTATTCTCCAAAGCCTCTGACAACAAGCTGCTTGGCGTCGGTATAGGTGCGTTGGGTACAGCTGCAATCCAAAGTTCCGGTGCCACAACGGTAATGACCATAGGTTTCGTCAATGCTGGGATCATATCCCTCGCACAGGCAGCGACCATCATCTATGGAGCCAATATCGGTACCACCATCACTGCCCAGATCGTTGCGCTGGGTATGTTCGGAGGTAATTCGGTTTCAACCAGTGTCATCTTCTCCGCTTTTGCCGGACTTGGTGCTTTCCTGAGCATATTCGCAAAGAAGAGCAACGCGAAAACGCTTGGCGGCATTCTCGCCGGTTTCGGCCTTCTGTTCGTCGGACTTGAACTGATGAGCGGTTCGATGGAGTCATTCGCGGCGCTGGACAGCGTGAAGACGTTTCTGGCCAGAATAACCAATCCTTTGCTTCTGGTTACACTTGGAACACTGTTCACGGCCATAATACAGAGTTCATCGGTCATGACTTCCATTGCCCTCGCGATGGTAGTCAGCGGACTTATCGGCATCGATCAGGGCATATTCCTTACCATGGGGTCCAACATAGGTTCCTGCGTAGTGGCTATTATCGCCGGTGTGACCAGCGGCACAAATGCCAAACGGACTGCGCTGATCCATCTCCTGTTCAACTTCTCGGGCGTAGTATTGTTCTTGCTGGCCGCCTGGGCATTGGGTTGGTTCGACATCTCATACGGGAGCCTTTTCGAGAGGATCTTCCCATCTGCCCCGCAGACGCAGCTGGCTATGTTCCACACTTTCTTCAACGTGGTAACGGTGGCGGTAATGCTGCCCCTCACGGGTGCATTGGTCTCCCTTGTAAAGAGAATGATTCCGGACAAGCCTGTATCTCACGACTCGGAGTTCTCGCTACATTATGTAGATGAGAATATGCTGCGCACCCCACCTGTCGCGGTCTCCCAAGTCAAGCGTGAAATACTCCGAATGGCTGATATCGCCCTGGGGAACCTGGACCGGAGCATGAAGATGGCGACCGAACTGGATTTTTCGGAAATATCTCTATTTGAACGTGATGAGCGGGAGCTGAACTATATCAACCGCGAGCTGATCGGCTTCATCGTACGGCTCACCGGCAAATCCGGCTTGGGAGAAAAAGACAAGTCCTATCTGTCCGGCACTTACAGGAATATCAGGGACCTGGAGAGAATCGGCGATTATGCCGAGAATATTGTCGAATATGCGACGGCTCTCTCTGATTCCGGCCAGCGTTTTTCAGACGAGGCGCGGTATGAAATCAGCCAGCTCAAGGAGCTCCTCCACCGGCTTTACAAAGTCAGTATGGATGCTTACCAGAACGAAGACTTGGCGTCCCTTGAGAAAGCCAACGAGATTGAGGAGCAGATAGACGATTACACCAAATCCATGGAGGAAGGCCACATAACACGCATGGAAAATGGCATCTGCACACCATCTGTGGGGGCTCAGTACCTTGAACTTTCCTCTAATGCGGAACGTATGGCCGACCATATGATAAACGTGGCGAAATCAATCAAATCACTATAGACAATCAATTAATTCAAATCATGAAAACAAACATGCTCATACTGATTCTGACAACCATCCTGACCATTACCGGCATCATTTCATGCAAGGATTCCATCATCACGGCAGACCGGCTTCCTGACGCAGCCAGATCCTTTATCAATGAGTACTTCGCTGAAAACACGATTTCTTACATCAAGAAGGACAGAGGCTTGGCAAATATATCGTACGAGGTTGTCCTTCAGGATGGAACCGAGATTGAATTCGACAAATCCGGTAAATGGGACAGTATTGACTGCAAAAGGAACGCTGTACTTGCCGGGCTTGTTCCGGATGCCATTTCCGAATATGTCCAAGTGAACTTTCCAGGACAGTTGATCGTAAAAATAGACAGGGAGGCCTTCGGATATGAGATCGAGCTTTCAAGCGACCTTGAACTCAAGTTTGACAAGAACGGTAAAATGCTGGAAATAGATGACTAAGTACCAGATATCCTTTCTGCCTATCGTCCTGCTTTTATTTGCATTTATCCTTCCGTCAGGAGCTTATGCACAGGATGACGGCGGCTTCACTGCAGATCGTCCCGGAGCGACGACAGGACCTGATGTGCTTCCTCGCGGGAGGGTACAGTGGGAGACTGGCGCTTCCTGGGAGCTGAGCCGGATGGAGAGTCCGGGAATTACGACCTGGACCGTAAACTCATCGATGCTTCGGTGGGGCTTCTCCGACTTTGCAGAACTGCGTATCCAGGGTGATTATCTCATCAGCGTCTCAGGAGGAGATACAGCGCGCGGGTTTGACAATCTGACCATCGGAACAAAGGCCAAGTTGTATGAAGGAGACGGCATCCTTCCGACTATGTCCCTGTTGGCGAATGTGCTCGTGTCCGGTGGACACCGTTCGGAATTCCTGCCCAGACATGCCGGGGCACACATGGGACTGCTGTTCTCCAATGAATTGGCTCCTTGGTGTTCGCTTGGTTACGAAGCCGACCTGATCTGGGCTGGAGAAGGACATCCGACTGTGTTTTTCGGCCTTGGCCTGGGCTTTTCACTTTCCGAAAGATTATCCTTGCAGGTAGAGGAGTTCAATTATTCACTCACCGGCACCATGGAGTGCTGGTCCGAGTTGAGTCTTGCATACCAGCTGTCGAAGAGGGTGCAGCTGGATTTGGGTTCGGATATCAGCCTGAATACTCCCGGGAAATATCACAACCTCATGCTTGGCTTCTCATGGCAACTGAAATAGACTTCCCGGATCGGCTCTCTTGAAGTATCATTAATGCATCAGCCAAGGACCTTCATGAGCACCTTGTCAGGCACATCACCGCATACCTTCGTTATGGTTTCCTTCAGGTATTCCAGCGACTCGGCAGGTGTCAGTGACGATTTCAGCGTCCGGGGCTTGTAGCCGGGGAAAGGGAAATCCATTTCCTCGAACAATGCCTCCGGGGTGCAGAAACTGCTCCTTTGCCATCCGCTGTACTTTAGGTCTGCTCCACGGTAAACCCTTGATATGTCACCGGTAATGAGGCGGGCCTGCATCTGCAACTTGGCCAGCAATGAATCTGCGCCGGATTTCTTGATTCCGAGAAGTTTACGCACCTCAGGGACTGAAACTGTTCCGTGCTCATCCAGATATTCCAGCACCTTCATCTGCTCGGAAGAGGGCTGGTACTTTGTCTGCGCACGTCGCCAGTTGATGATTTCCCGGTAAACGTCAACTGTGGCGAAGGCTGCCTTGCCACCGCAAAGGAACTTCCCGTATGCGATTTCCCCGCTTTGGATGCACTCGATCTTCCAGTCCCATGGGCCCAGGTTTTCTTCCGTGAACCAAAGGTCGCTGGGCGTATGCTCTTCGATTGAATATCCGGGGATATGATTGGTGAAAAAAGGTATGAGCCGGTACTCTTTGATAAGGCGCAGCATACCTTTCTGGTCCCTGACTACCGGGCGGCGTACTTCTTCTTGTTTTCGCTTGATCGACATGATAATGCAAAGTTAATGATTTGTATCAATCCTGAGTCTCCAGGATAATCCGTACATTTGTTTGGATTAAACTGAATTTGCTGAACGAGTATATAACCGTTATGGCCGACGATCTGGAGGTATGAAACACTTGCCTAATGTCATATCCATTCTGAGGATGGCAGGCTCCGTCAGCCTGCTGTTTTGCGATGTGAAGGGCTGGCCGTTCTGGACACTCTATACGCTATGCGGGCTCAGCGATATGTTAGATGGATGGCTAGAAAACTCCAATTGGAAAGCAAGACAGGAGCCGTCCTGGATAGTGTGGCCGACATCATATTCGTGGTATTCTGCGCCGCCCGGCTGCTGCCGGTGGTGGAGATACCTGTTTGGCTGTGGATCTGGGCCGGGGTGATTGTATTCATCAAGATTGTGAACCAGGTATCAGCCCTGGTCGTCAGCAAACGGTTCTCCTTGCCAATACCTGGGCTGAGAGGGGAGGCAAGTAAATCCAGCATGGCAGAAGTGTGGTACGCAAAACTCGTAAATAATCTGCTACCAAACTGTCTTTCGGGACTTGCTCCTGCCCAAGAGAGTGATGCTCTGAAAGCAACCGGCTACTACACGGATCATGGATTATTCATTACCGTTTCCTAGTAGGGGGATGGCAAACACCGTTTTACCCGCACGCACGAACGAACATGATGGCTGAAACGGGAAAAATGGCTCCTGAAACGGAAGAAGTTCTTTACTGAATCACGGTAACAGTTTTGCTTTAAGCCGCTGGCGTGCTTTGGTGACAGAGGCAGGGGAGATCCCAAGCATGATGGCTTGCTCAGATACGGAAAACTGCAGATGTGAGAGAATATAGGTGCGGATATCGCCCTTTGTCAGGTCAGGGTGCGCTTCCCTGAGAGATTCGGGAGTAAGCTCGCCTGAATTCCGGAGCATCCGTTCCAATTCGGTCCATTCTTCATCCAAAATATAGCGGGGACGGGCGTGGAGTTCCTGCAGCAGGTAATTCTGCCCGACGAGAGCTTGCATCAACACATAGGAATCGACTTTACCGCCTGGGCCTTCGCCAAGGCTCGGAACGAACCTTTCCCGCTCGTCGATTCCGGCGCGGATAACCATCAAAAAGGCCCTGACATTTTTGCCGAGGATTTCGCTGGCTTGTGGGATGGTGAGCGGACTTTTTCCGTTGGTACAGGTTGATGCAAGGCCCATAGCCACCAAAATGAGTTGATAATAGAGCGTTTCTGCATCTTCGCCATGCAGGCCGAAGGTGCCCGCTATCGCAGAAAGGCTCTCCGCCTTGAAACCTACGTGGGAATCAATGTAGTCCTTGTAGGAGGCAGGTTGCGTCCGGGATTCCATAATCATGGAGAATAGAAGCGGCTCGTCCATGGCGAACCAGATAAAGGCTACGCCAAAGCCTTTGAAAGGAGGATTAAGCGCAAAGCCATCGCCCACCCGTTTCCGATACAGTTTCCGGGCTTCCTCCCGGACAGCATCCCTGACTCCTTGAATGGATCCGAAAGAGGAGAAGATGGCATTGGCGCCGCAGTCAAGGCGCGTGCAGAGGCTGCGGGCCGTAAGGGCCGAAGGACCTCCGGAGCGCACCAGGTCAATGGCTGCGGAAAGGATTCTTTCTTTTGTGACAGTAACCGGTCTTGCCATAATCGATGTTCCGTATCAGTTCTGCACAAAAGTAAACAAAGGGGCGGGATTGTCCAATAAGATTTCGGGGGAAATGCGTAATTGTCCACATGATTGTCCATATTGTTTTTTATTTCGGAACGCTGGATACACTAACTTTGCATCCGTAAAAACATGGACAAACGATGAAACGACTGATTGTATTATTATTGCTCGCAGTAGCTGTGCTTCCTGCCTTGGCGAAGGGCGACTGGAAGGGAAAGGTTGTGGATGAGAAGGGCGAGCCGGTCCCTTACGCCAACGTGGCCGTGATCTCGAAGGCCGATTCTACCGTTGTATGCGGAGTGGTGACCCAAGAAGACGGTACCTTCAATTTAGTGACGAACGAAACGGATGGCATCATGATGGTGGCCATGCTTGGCTACAAGACTGTATATCTCGCTCCCGTTGACGGTGCGGTGATTACCCTCTACGAAGATACGCAAATGCTTGAAGGGGCCGTGGCGAGTGCCGTCATGCCCAAAACAAAACTCACGGGGGAGGGTCTGCAAACCAACGTGCGGGGGTCCGTATTGGAAAATGTGGGAAGCGCCAATGACGTGCTTTCCAAGACGCCGGGCCTCATCAAAGGCCAGAATGGCCTGGAGGTAATCGGCAAAGGATCGCCGATGGTGTATATCAACGGACGCCGCGTGAGCGACGCCTCCGAACTGGACCGCCTGCAAAGCAACGAAATCCAGAGCGTAGAGGTTATTACCAACCCGGGCGCCCAGTACGATGCCACGGTGCGGGCAGTCGTGCGCATCAAGACCATCCGGCGCCAGGGCGACGGCTTTGGATTCAACCTGAACGCCTCCAATGCGCAGTCCCTGCGCTGGACCAGAGGGAATGATCCCTTCGGCGCCATTAATGTGAACTACCGTACGGGAGGCCTGGACTTCTTTGGCGGTGTCAACTACGCCCGCAACACTTCCCGCCAGGACAGTTATTTGGAGAAACAGACTTTTGGCAGGACCGCCGCCGGAGATGACTGGCTCTTCGAGAACAAGGGGGCGCTCCTGAACGAATACATCGGCAGTACCATCTATGGCAACGTCGGCACGAACTGGCAGCTGGCAGACAATCACTTCCTTGGCGGCAAGCTGGAATGGGGCCGGCATCTGACTTACAATGTGCATACGGAAGTAAGCGACAACGTGTTTGAGAACGGAACACGGGTGGATGAGCTCACCACGGTCTCGGATGATACGATGGGGGAGTGGATACCTTACAACCTGGGCGCCAACCTCTATTACAACGGCCTCGTTGCGGGAAAGCTGGGCATTGACGTCAATCTGGACTACTACGGCGTGGATGACAGTTCCGAGTCCGTATCGATAGAGACGAGTAGCATGACCCACAATGCCGCTATCCGTAGCGGCAGCACCAATGCCGGTCGTATGTATGCCGCCAAGGCGGTGCTTTCCTATCCCATCTGGAAAGGTCAGCTGCAGGCTGGGACTGAGGAGACCTTTTCCCGCCGGGCGGACAATTATTCAGTCGATGGTATTGCTATCCCGGCATCGGAAGCCACGGTGAGGGAAGACAATATCGCCGGATTCGCCTCTTATGGCTGCTATTTGCCGAAGGTCGGACAGCTGAGCGCTGGGGTGCGCTACGAGTGGGTGCATTATGCCTACGAGGATGCGGTTACGCCCGCCAATAACCTTACCCGCGACTATGGCAACTGGTTCCCCAATGTGTCGTACGCCGGGGTTATCGGCGCCCAGTCCAGGAAACCGGTCCAGGTGATGCTGAATTACAGTGCCAAGACGCGCCGGCCCAATTATGCTAACCTTTCAAGTGCCATCCGCTACAACAGCCGCTATATCTGGCAGGGCGGAAACGCGGGCCTGCAGCCGGAACTGTCCCACAATCTGAGCCTTACGACTGTCTGGAAATGGGTGACGTTCATGGTCAATTATACCCGTACGGACGATGCCATCATGACCTGGTCTTCCCCCATTGGAGACGAAGGCGTAGTGCTGGTGAGACCCCGGAACATTGAGACGCCATTCCGGCAGATGTCGGCCTTCGTGAACCTTACGCCCACTGTAGGTCCCTGGACGATGAATTACACCATCGGCATTCAGCCGCAGTGGCTTACCATCAATGCGCCCGATCCGCGCGAAGAATCCGGGATCCGCATAACGACATTCAACGGCCGCCCCATCTTCTTTGCGCAGTTGTTGAATACTCTCACGGTGAAAGGAGGCTGGCAGTTTGAACTGGGGGGCATGGTGCAGTCCACTGGCTACACGCAGAACCTGTATATTAAGAACGCCTACGTAAATATCAACGCAGCCGTCCAGAAAACCCTTCTTGCCGATGGTTCCCTGGTGTTGCGTCTGGAGGGGAACGACCTCCTGGGCACCGCCCGGATGAACGTGGACTCCGATTTTGGCAGCCACACTATTATGCAGACCAACCTGATGGACACCCAGAAGGTGAAACTATCCGTCCGTTACATTTTCAACGCCGCCCAGAGCAAGTACCGCGGCACCGGTGCCGGCGCCGACAGCAAGGCCAGAATGTAAAGAATAAGAATTACAAGCCGACGCATGACAACCGGCTCGCTGACTATCCTGTTCGAAGTGACGGACGAAGATGGGCTTAATGTGTGCAAAGTGACTTTCGGTGCAGAGCCCACTGGGCAGGAGATCATTGAGTTTGTCGAAAAGGATTTGCACAAGCTTGAATATAGTAAGGGCATTGAGGCGAAATCATTACTGGAGACAAGGAAAAGTCCGAAGCGACAGCTGCGTGAAGCAAGGAAGCAGATGATGCCGCAAGGTATCGGGACGAAATCGCAACAGGCCCTGAAAATGCAGCAGGAGCAGAACAAAATAGAACGCAAGCAGCAGTCAAGAGCTATGCGTGAAGCTGAAAAGCAGCGCAATTTCGACCTTAGGCAGGTAAAGAAGAAGGAGAAACACAAAGGACACTGATGAAAACAATTGTATTGAATACATTAGAAGGAGGTGCTGTTTCTAAACAGATTGGCACCCCGATAAAAGGCGATGAAGTTGAGGTTCTCAACACCTCCGACATGAAGATAGCGCACTGCATGGGCTGCAATATATGCTGGTTGAAGACACCGGGCGTGTGCGCCATCAAGGATGACTACGCGGGTATCATCAAGAAACTGGTGGGAGCAGAGAATCTGTGGCTCGTCTCTGATACGCACTTTGGATTCGTAGACTGGCACGGTAAACGGGTGATGGACCGCATTGTGCCGATGCTGAATATGTACATCGAGTTCCGCGATGGCTCAGAGCGTCACGAACTGCGCTACCATCCGCTGAACTTCGGTCTGCTGTATAAAGGTGAGGCCGACCAGGAGTTTCTTGAAGAATGGAGCCGGCGCGTGGCGTCAAACCTCGCCGGGAAGTCGTTGGGTGTGATTAAAATAGGGGAGGACAAGTCATGCATGTAGTCATCATCAATGGAAGTCCGCGTGTACAGAAGCATAGCAACACGGACACGATTATTCAGTCATTCGGCAAGGGACTCCACGAATCTGGTTCCACATACGAGTTATACTCCCTGTCGAACCGGAGGGAATGGGATGCTGCACGTGAGGCATTCATCTGCAATGAGCAGATTATCTTCGCCTTGCCGCTCTATGTGGAGTGTGTGCCGAGTATCATGCTCGAGTTTTTGGAGACACTGCCTATCGAGCGCCAGCAGTCAGCACAGATATCGTTCATTTTGCATGGCGGTTTCGACGAAGGTCATCAGTTGCGTCTTTGCGAGCGATTCTTGCAATCATTGCCTGCACAGTTGGGCTGTACCTACGGCGGATGCCTGATTCAAGGCGGCAGTTTCTTAATCCGTATGCGTTACGATGAAAAGATGCAAAAGGCGATGGATAAGAAACTGGATGGCTACACCGAAATGGGTCAGTCGTTT
>Ga0247609_10001655_pt1 | contig 25772 bp, 19 predicted proteins | sample 172DNAGHGlowgp2_FD_193487 | JGI IMG/M metagenome (GOLD analysis project Ga0247609, IMG submission 193487) | Sheep rumen microbial communities from Palmerston North, Manawatu-Wanganui, New Zealand - 1728 DNA GHGlow gp2 | ecosystem: Host-associated > Mammals > Digestive system > Stomach > Rumen ...
AAGCGACCAACAAGGTTGACCAGCACCACCAAAATGATGAAGGTCAGGACGAAGGCGATGGTGTTGAGATATTTCGGATTGATTTCCATGAAGTCCTGCAGATGCCCGGCGGTGAAGTCGGAGAAGTGCATGGCACCATAGATGCCCACGCCGAAAGCCAGCAGGGTGACCACCTCGATGATGAGCCCCTTGCGAAGCCCCTTGAATCCGAAGACGAGGAGGATGATTGCTATTATTATGTCTAGGTAGTTCACAAGTTGTTCAGTTATTCAGTTGTTCAGTTGTTCAGTTATTCAGTTGTTCAGTTATTCAGTTGTTCAGTTATTCAGTTGTTCAGCTATTCAGTTGTTCAGTTTTTGTTGCCAGAGTTTTTGGTTATGCTGTTGAATATTTTGTTTAGCTCCTGACATTTTTCGTTGATGTCGTCGTATTCGTCTTGGGTAAGATAATCTGTTCTGTATAGAAGCTTAAGCCAATAGTTTGTTTCTGCGCATTCTTTTAGCGATATGTAGGTTTTTGCTACAAAATCCCTATGGCTGATACCGTTTTGAGCTTCAACAAGATTTGCCCCAATACTTGTACCACTGCGAAGCAGTTGCTTTGACAAAACATATTCTTTTTTGTCCTCGCACAGGTGTTTGTATGTGTTTACAATGTCAACGGCAAAATCCAAACATTTTTCTCTAATATAATCACCAAAATTTTCCATAGTATTCTTTATTTTAACTGTTATCTATTAACTGAACAACTGAACAACTCCCAACTTCCAACTGCTAATTGCTAATTGCTAATTGCTAACTATTTACTATAATAAAGTATCATCCGTTCGATGGCGCGTTGACAGACAGGGCAGAACTCGTGGCCGTTGAAGGTCTTCATCAGGCAGTCCATGTGGGGGCTATACATGCCTTTGGGTTCGTAGCCGCCGCCTTCATATACGCCTATCGTATTTTCATATTTTTTCTCACGAGGCGTAGGCACGGGCGTCTTCTTGTCCATCATGTCCTTCCATTTCGCGTCGAAGTTGACGAGGGTGGTCAGGTTGGGTTCCCAAGGCTCCAGGTCGTTGTTGTACATGTCGCCGTAGGTGTCGTCGTTGTAGTATTCGTCGGCGAGGCCAGCGAAGCCATGCCCGAACTCATGGATGATGACATCACCCGAGAAGCCGTTGCTGCTTGCACTCGAGCAGTAGAAATTGTAGATGCCTCCCCCACCGTATTTGTCGGTGTTGACGAGGATATAGATCTGGTCGTAGGGCACCTGACCCGCCAGGTCGCGGATGTCGCGGTTGTCGGTGCTCATGCAGTAGCGCTCGCTGTCGAAGGTCCAGAAGCTGAAACGCATGGCCGTGTTCTTGTATATGTGGTCGCCAGGCATGGTGCAGCCGCTCTCCTCAGAAGGCGCCATCACACCCCGCACGTTGAAGCTCTCGCGATAGCGGTCGTAGGGCGCATAATTGAACATACTCTCGACGAAGAAGTCACAGTCCTTGATGAACTTGCCCATCTCGGCCTGCGTGTAGCCTTCGGGAAGGATGACGATGTCGACGGCTTTGGTAATATCCTTGTTGCCGATCCAAGCGTCGTAGACGGGCAGGTTGAGTTTGTCGTAGTCGCGGATGAAATAGTCGTCAGGATTGACGGAGAGACGCATCCCCTCCACCAGTTCACCTTCCCAAGTCTTCCGGTACAAGGCGATGTCGATTTTCACCTTGGGGAAAGGCACGACGACCGACTCCTCAAAGCTTTTGGTGATTTTGAAAGCCTCGTCGGTGGTCTGCCACTCGCCGTAGAGGTTTTGGTAACCTTTGGAAAACAGCAGGTTATCCGTTCCCGACTCATAGACCTTAACGATATAACTGCCAAACTCAAGATTGTCAATGAGATTGGTCTTGGAGCCGCTCCAATAGGGTTCGTGGATGAGTTCCTTGAGCGAGAAAATGGTCTCGTTGTGGTTGCCCGTCAGGCAGTAGTCGACACGCAGCGACGACTCGGTGAAATACTGGTCAAACTGTGCCCACGCCATCATAGGCAGCAGGGCAAAAAGGAATAACAGGTTTTTCTTCATCATTGGTTAATTCTAGTAAATGGCGTCAAAAATCGTCTTGACATAGTTGAAATCTGGATTTGTATAATTATCAAGTTCCTTCACTACTTCGGGATGGCTCTTTGAGGTGATTTCCTTCATCTTTCCATTTTCGTCCATCAGCTTGAAGATGGAACGGATGGTATTGCCGTTTTCATCATAGTAATAGCGAACCTCAAACTCAAATGTATCATCTATAGAATTGAGCATCTCCGCAAAGTGTGTGAAAAAGAACAAAGGCTTTCCGTTGTCATCAAACAGGTATTCTTCCAAATAGTTACGAGCGGCCACATTATAAGTGCGGCGCGCCATGCGAAGGGCATAGCCATCGGGATAGGGTTCTTCCTCATCATCCCGGAGCTCGTTATAGTAAAACCATATCGAGTCACATCTCGGTCCCATGGCCGCCCAGTTTTGCTTTCTGACGACAATGGCATAGTTTAATGGATATTCTCCTTCAGCGTTTTCGGCAATAAGTGTCAAACCCTCTGCATATTTCTCTCGAGCGAGTTGGATGCGGTCGTCTACTTTCTTGTTGTTTTGTGCCAATATGGGTAGCGACAGACACATCAACACCACCATAAGAAGTGCTTGTTTCTTCATCATTAGACTTTTTTTTGGTTAACATTACGCAAAAGTAGGCATTTTTCAAGAAAATCGTATCTTTGCCGAGCAAAAAAACACCAAATCATGAAGGCAAAAGCATTATTCTTCGCGATGGCCGTGGCGTTGGCGGCCTGCAACAACGGCAATCCACAGGACCAAAAGGCCATAGAGCCCGAATCAACGCCCGTCCAGGCGACAAATGACAATCTCCCCAAAAAAGACATTATTACCAATGACGGTCTTGGCGAGTTCCAGCTTGGCGCCACCATTCCCGAATCGCATCCCGATTACGACATCAAGCCGGTCGTTTCGGTCGACGAGGAAGAGATGGAGGAAGTCACCGTCGAGTTCAGCAAGGACGGCGTGGTGCAGTTTATCATCCACCCCTCCTATATCGATGAGACCGACGCCCAATCGAACGAAATCGGTGGCATCATGGTGGTGTCGGACCAGTTCACCCACAACGGCATAGGTGTCGGGAGCAACGTCAACGACATCCTGAAAGCCAACCCTAACTTGGAAGTCACTTTCTATGACGACCAACAATTCCGCATCAACGATGGCGGCATCACTTATCTCGTCAGCAGCGAGGCCTACGACGGCCCGCTGCCAGAAGTGCCTTTCGACATCCCTGCGCCCGTCGAGAATCCCACTTTCAAGCCTGACGCCAAGGTGTCGTCCATCTGGATCCACCCAACGTTTTGAGAACAAACAAAGAAGCCCTGCCTCACAGCAGGGCTTCTTTTTGCTCCATAGGTCGAATCAATAATACTCGATCTCTCTGGACACTTCCGTTTCGTTGACATATTCGATATCCTGATCCGTGTCCGTCAGTTTCCTACGTATCCAGTTGCCATGGTCGTCGAATTCAAGATAAGTGTATTCGGTAACCCACATCAGGTTCACCTCTTCAGGTCCATCGGTCTCAACGACCTCATACTGCTTTGTCTTCACCAATCGTCCGTCGGCATCATACTCACGTTCGGTCAACCAAAGTTGGCCCTCATAGCCTGACAAGACCTGGGTCACACGTCCATCATGCCATCTGTATTCATCCACGTATTCATAGCAGAGGATAGAGTCGATCTGCCCTTGGGCATCGCGAGTCCAACGGCAATAGTCGACCACCTCGCCATCATCGTTCAAATCACGTTGTGGCGCTTCAAGGGCGAATGGGTCTTGGCCGTCAACCGATGTGATTTTGCCATTACGGTCGAACTCCACAAGGTCGCAGCGTTTCACTGGGCCTTGCAAGTCGAAAAAGACCAAGTCAGGCGAAGTGGTTACCGTCGTTTCTTGCACGGTTGGCTTAACATCTTCCTTTGTTGCTTGCTTTTGGCCGCTGTTGTCGCACGCGCCGAAGACAAAAAGCATCGCGCAAGCAGCCAGTAAAAGACCATGTTTCTTCATGATTTGTTGCTATTTATGGTTTGTTGTGTTTATGGATTTACAGAATAGATGGCTTGGAAGGCGGCGTTCAAGGCGATGAAATGATCGAAAACCATGGAATAGGCCGATTCCAGCTCTTCATCAAGTTCGCAGGTCTTCATTTCGCCATTCTTATCGGCTCGTTTGCAGAGGGTGCGGAAGAGTTTCCCATTGGCATCATAATAGCCACGCAACTCTACCATCTCGTCCTTGGCATAGCCGTAACGCGAGAACCAGAACAAAGGTCTGCCCTCATTGTCGTAGACAAATTCTTCAAAATGGTCAGTAGATCCAACATTATAGGTGCGGCGCACCATGACGAGTGAGTAGCCGACAGGATAGGGTTCCATGTCTTCTTCAATCTCGTTGTAGTAAAACTCCATCTTGTCGACCATCTGTCCTGCCCCAGCCCAGTTTTGCTTGCGCACCACTGTGGTGTAGTTGACAGCAGGGATGTCGTCAGCCTCGTATTGCTTCACGGCCGCGATGTTTGCCTGTCCTTCGGCGTATTTCTCACGGGCCAGCTGAACGCGATCCTCCTCTTTTTTGTTTTGTGCCATCATAGGCAAGGCGAAGCAAAGCAGCAACGCCATCGTAGCGAGTCTTTTCATGGTTTTATCTTTTTATTGGTAATACTCAATAGTGCGAGATTTTTCATAGTGAATTGTCTTATGTGTCTTTAATTATCAAAAGCACCTTCGAAAGTCTTCTTCATGGTGGCGCCATCCCAGGTGAACTCCACGCCTTGATAGCGGCCATCCCCTAACGATTCCGTAACGATGGTCATCGTGCGATCGTAGAAAAAGACGCCCGAAACTGTGGAGAAATGATAGTTGTCACTATTCAAGGGAAAGTCGTTCAACTCGGGTTCGGGCTCCACCTCGGTCAAATCACCGTTCTTGTAAATGTAGGCAGAGATAAGCGTGAAACCTTCTTCTGGATTGTTTTCGATCTCCCATCCCGGCTGCCAATTGTGCGTCTCATACACCTTAAACCCACCGCTCTTCAACGGATAGCAATGGATAAAGGTTTCATACACATCACAATAGCCCTGGCAACTGTCATTATATCTCTCTACCAAATAATGGAAACTGTTTATTCCATAATCAGCATATCCTGCAATAAGTGAGCCATCGCTCAGAGATTCGCGTAGGGCACGCATGTCACAGGTGTCGTTCTCCCAATGGTGGGGCTTGTAGATACGGATATACTGTACCGTAGCATCGGGTCTGAACTTAGGATTCGCGATCTCGCCATCCACGAAACTGCCGTCGATGGCGTCTTTCGGGCCCACATAGTCGATGCGGTTGTCAGAGTATTCACTTTCTTCGGTCACGACAAACTCACCCTCCTTATAATATGCCTTGTTTTCGAGTGCGCCTTTGTAGAGCAGTCTGTTGAGCGTGTCGCCGATCTTGCCGCGGTAATAGGTCAAGTCCTTGGCAAAGACATCGATGGCTTGAATCTTGCCTGCCCCATCGGGATGGAGTTTGACGAAAGGCTCCCCGTCGCGGTTGAAGGCGAGCACCTCGCCTTCGTAGCGCTTGCTGAGACCGGGCAACTCTTCGGGCATGCTGTCGTTCAGATGGAGGCCACCCAAACCATTGCGATCGATCAGGTGATAAGTCCGCGCTTCATTGTTGGGGATGGCGACAAAACGCTCACCATCCCACACATACTTCCTTGTCGACAGGACCAACATGAACTGTTCATCATAGTTGAGCGTCTCCGCCTCAACCATCAGGGTGTCGCCCTTGACATTATATAACATACGATCATTCCACTCCGACTTGAACTCACTGATTTGTTCGTCGCTGATGCCATAAAGGAGAAATGGGTAGGCCACCATCTCTTCCATGGCAGGTATGGGCAACACCCCCTTCGCAAAGTTCAAGACTCCATCCTTGTAGGTATAAGTCTTCACATTCTGTTCGCAGCCGTCAAAGCAGCCCTCGTTGACTAGCATCGTCAGCCAACCACCACCTTTGAGCGGGAAGCAGTCGACGGTAAACAAGCGGTTGCCTCCGTTTTCCAGATACAACTCCGCGTTAGCATCATTGCCCTCGCTGTCGCCGAAATGGCGGTAGCAATTCTCAGGGCAGGTGTAGGTCTTCTCCCTAAAAGCCTCGTCAAGGTCGTCTTTGGGAATGAGTTGGAACACTTCGAAGGCGATACCTTTATCATCGAAACTTGACACCTCCGTGGGCGTGTCGGCTTTTTTTTCTTTTTTCCCATTGCAACCATAGCCAATGAGTAGCAGGGCTGCGACAAATGACAGAATAAAGAATGCTAATGCGAAGCTACGATGTTTCATAACATGGCGTTTTTAGGAATTTGATACGACAAAAGTAGTAAAAACCCATAAAGCCCACAAAAAAAACGCTATTTTTGCAGCAAATCTTCTGTTATGCCTGAACCTCTGTTGACGATAAGGAACCTCAAAGTCGCCTTCAAGCACGAAAACCAATGGGTAGAAACCGTCCATGGCATCGACCTTGACGTGATGGCGGGGCGCACCTTGGGTCTCGTGGGCGAGTCGGGCTCGGGCAAGTCGGTGAGCTCTTTGGCGGTGATGCGTCTGCTCAACGATCGGGTGAGCCGCATCGAGGCCGACAGCATCCGCATCGAAGGCGAGGAAATCAAAGGCTTCACCGAGAGCCAGATGGCCGAGGTGCGCGGCAAGCGCATCGCCATGATCTTCCAAGAACCTATGACGTCGCTGAATCCGGTTTATAAGTGCGGGTATCAGGTCAGCGAGATGATATTGCAACACGAAGATGTCAGCAAGAAAGAAGCCAAGGAACGCGTCATCGAGCTCTTCAAGCAGGTGATGCTGCCACGGCCCGAGGCCATCTTTGGCAGCTATCCCCACGAGCTCTCGGGCGGACAGAAGCAACGCGTGATGATCGCCATGTCCATCGCCTGCCATCCTCAGCTGCTCATCGCCGACGAGCCGACCACCGCCTTGGACGTCACCGTGCAACTCGAAATCCTGAAGCTGCTGCGCAAGCTGCAGGCCGAGACGGGCATGGGCATGGTTTTCATCACCCACGACCTTGGGGTGGTGGCCGAAATCGCCGATGACGTGGCTGTGATGCACAATGGTGAAATTCTTGAACGCGGTACGGTACATGAGATCTTGAATCACCCGCAGCACCCCTATACACAAGGTCTTCTGGCTTGCCGTCCGCCCATGGACGTTCGCCTCAAGCGCCTGCCCATCGTCAAGGAGTTTCTCGACGGACAGTGGCAAGGCGGCAAGGCGCAAATCTTGCACGACCTGCAAATCACCGAGGCGGAGCGCAAGGCGCACCTCGAACAGCTCTATAGCAAGCAGCCTTTGTTGAAGGTTGAGCATCTGCAGACCTGGTATCCCTTGCGAAAGGGCGTGTTCAGTAGGGTCTACGACCATGTGAAGGCCGTCGATGACGTCACACTCGACGTCTACGAAGGTGAGACCCTCGGCCTCGTAGGCGAGTCGGGGTGTGGCAAGACCACCTTAGGACGTAGCATATTACGCCTAGCCGAGCCCACTGGCGGCAAGGTGTGGTTCGACAGCGTAGAGGTGACCGCACTGAAGGGCCAGGCCCTACGCGACTTCCGCAAGCAGGCCCAAATCGTCTTCCAAGACCCTTATTCCAGCCTCAATCCTCGCATTGTTATCGGTGAGGCCATCGCCGAACCCATGCGAGTGCATGGCATTGAGAAGAATCAAGCGAGACTTCGGAGCTTAGTATGCGACTTGTTGGAACAAGTGGGACTGAAAGCCGAGCACTACGACCGCTATCCGCATGAGTTCTCGGGTGGCCAACGCCAACGTATCTGCATCGCGCGAGCCTTGGCAGTTAACCCGAGGATGGTCATCTGCGACGAGTCGGTGTCGGCCTTGGACGTGAGTGTGCAGGCACAAGTGCTCAACCTGCTCAACCGCCTGAAGGAAGAGCGCGGACTGACTTACATCTTCATCTCACACGACTTGAGTGTGGTGCGTTTCATGAGCGACCGTGTCGTCGTGATGTATAATGGCAAGCCCGTGGAAATGAACGAAGCGGATGCTCTATTTGAGCACCCGCTTAACGCTTATACCAAGAAATTGATTGATGCCCTACCAGGCAGAGAGCATCACTTCAGCAACACTTGAGGACCCATGTTGAAATAGATGTCGGTGGGGATTCCAGCGGCATTCACCTTGTCGAGGTCAGCCTGAAGCGTAGGTTGGATGACGGTCATCTCTCCCATCCAGGCCTTGGTAGCCTCGTAGTCACCGTCACCCTGATGCTTGAGGATATCGCCCGCAAGTTTCTCAACGGCCACTTTCATCTTCTCAAAATCGATAGCATATTTTCCCTCTTCGTTGCGAACGAAGGCTCCTTCGTTTTGGAAATAGTTGAAGGTGAGCATATTGGCTTTGCCATGAGCGCTAGCGGCGCCAAAACGCACCGAACGGAAGATGCCAGCCATGAAGGTGGTATAGTTGTCTTCCATGGTGGTGTTGGTATACTCGCCCATTTCGGCCAGCTTGGTGACGAGATAAAGACCCAGCACGTCGGCTTTGGCTTCTTCAAGGGCATTGTACTGGTTGCCAAGGGCCTCGCGCACTGTGCCTTTGCCTGTGATGGTATTCTTGATGCCCATGCCGTGGGCAGTCTCGTGGAACATGACGTTGGCAAAGAAGGCGTCAAACTTGATGTGTTCCATCGATTCGGGGGTCATCAGTTCTTTGGAGATGGGTTCGAGGATCTTGTCGAACTTGGCCTGCATGGCGTTTTTGAGCTGGAGCTTGCGGGTGCCGCGCTGCAGCTGAACGCGCTCGTCGTTGGGCAGGTTGATGGCAATGGTCTTGCTGTTGGCGTTGCAGTCGCCAGCGTAGTAAACCACGTCGTAGGCAGCCAGGTCTACATCGCTACCCGGCACTTCCTTCTTGTATTCGGCAGGCACAGGCAGTTGCTTCTGGAGCTCGGGAACGAAGGCAGCGTAGCGTGCCAGCTGCTTGGTCCATTCCTGATCCTTGATGAGGATGAAGGCTTCGTGCGAGGCCTTGATGCCGTAGCGGGCGTCGGTGTAGTTCTCGATGGGGCCGATGACGAGGTCGACGTTGTTGTTGCGGACGTCCATCCACTGCATGTCGCTCTCAAGGTAGTCATCGGTGCGGAGGGCCTTGGCGCGGAGACGGAGGTACTCAGCGAACTCCTCATCGCCAGCGAGTTCGGAAGCATCATCAAGCAGCGAGGCGGCCTTCTTGATTTGTTGTTCGAAGTAGTCGTGATACCACACGCACTTCAAGGCTCCATTCTCATCGCGGACGATCATGGTGTATTGGCTGGTCTTGTTGGGATCGTCGAAGGCATTCCATTCCTCTTCGGTCATGTCTTCAGGATAGAAACGGGCGCCAGCGGGTTTGGCACCGATGCCTTCCACGAAAGGCTTGTTACCGTCGAGACCGTCCCAAGGACCGTAGGCAATGGTAGCCAGTTTTTTGATGTCGGCATTGTCGCCAATCATCTCCATGAGTTGGGCTTTGTCGCCGTAGTTCTCGTTCCAGAAGAGGCCGTCCATGATGTCGGCAGCTTCGAAGAGGAGTTTGAGCATCTCCTTCTCGTTGGCAGAGAGGTGGTCGATGTTGGTCGTCAGGGTGTACTCGGCGTACTTGTCCGACAGATGGGTTTCTTGCTGGGCAGTCTGTTGGGGCTGCTCAGGTTTGGTGGTGTTGTCGCAAGCAGTGGCGCCTATGGCCAGGGCAGCGACTAGGGCTAGATGTTTGATTTTCATTTTAATATGATTTAAGATTTAAAGATTTCAGAGTTCAATGCATCCCTTTAAGGTTGTGCAAAACTTGAATAAGCTATTGCCTTACAAATCCTCCGTCGACGTATTTGAACTCGGCCACAATGTTGTTGTCGTCTTCGCTGTCGAGGATTTTTAGGATGTCGCCTTCGATTACGGGACGGAGGCTGAATCTGATCCATACCTTTATTAAAAATGGCGCAAAAATACGACTTTTTCGGATCATAGCAAGAAAAAATAAAAATTCCGTCAGTTGACTGACGGAATTAACGATTTTTACACCAAACTCAGCAGCCGATGGCTCTCGAAATCACCAAGCGAAGGATTTCCGAGGTGCCTTCGCCAATTTGAAGGATGCGTTGGTCGCGATAGAAGCGCTCCATGTCAAACTCCTTGAGCAGGCCGTGGCCGCCCATCACCTGCACGGCGTTGTCGCACACCGAGGCAGCCACCTCCGAGCAGTAGAGCTTGGCCATGGCGGCTTCTTTGCCGAAGGGGCGGTGCTGGTCCTTGAGCCAACAGGCGTGGTAGAGCAGGTTGCGCGCCGCCTCGATCTTCACGGCCATGTCGGCCAGCTTGAAACTGACGGCCTGGAACTTGCAGACGGGCTTGCCGAACTGCACGCGTTTCTTTGAGTAAGCCAAAGCCATCTCGTAAGCGCCTTGTGCACAACCCAAACCCATGGCGGCAATCGACAAGCGGCCCGAGTCCAAGGTGGCCAGCATGATGTGGGAGCCTTCGCCTGGCTTGCCGAGCACGCAGTCGTCCATGAGGCGCACGTCGTTGAAGACGAGTTTGCCCGTGTTGGAAGCGCGCCACATCATCTTGTCGTGCATGGGCGTCTGGGTGAAACCTTCCTTCTTGTTCTCCACCAGCAGGGCAGTGAACTCGGGCTTTCCGTCGTTCATGCCCGACACAGCCTGCACCGTGGTACCCAGGCTGATGGGGGTTGCGCTATTGGTGATGAAGATCTTGGAGCCGTTGAGGTGCCAGAGCGTGCCGTCGTATTGGGCGGTCGTCTTAGTGCCACGCGAGTCGCTGCCGGCGTCTTCCTCGGTGAGGCCGAAGCCCCAGAGGCGGTCCTTGCAGAGCTGCGGCAGATACTTGCGCTTCTGCTCCTCGGTGCCATAGTCCTTGATGGGGCCGATGCCCAACGAGTTGTCGGCGGCAATGGTGGCAGCGGTGGAGCCATCAACTCTCGCCAGCTCCTCAACAGCGATGATATAGCTCAAGTTGTCGAGCCCTTGACCGCCATATTCTTTCGGTACGGTCATGCCCAATAGGCCAAGTTCTGCCATTTTCAGTGTCAGGCCGACATCAAAATGTTGGTCTTCGTCGTTCTCGCGGGCAACGGGTTTCACTTCCTGTTCGGCGAAGTCGCGCACACGCTGGCGGAGGGCTTCCTGATCTTGTGTGAGGTCGAAATTCATGTTTGTATTCATTTTGAGACGCATGCGATGCGTCGTTGTTATTCGGGCGCATGCAATGCTTCCCTCAGGTTATTCTAACACGATTAATTGCATTTTATTGTCTACCATCTGTCCTTCGGTAACGAGAATCTTCTTCACTCTTGCCACGCCCGAGGCCACGATGTTGTTTTCCATCTTCATGGCTTCCACCACCAGCATGATTTGTCCCTCTTTCACCTCATCCCCTTCCTTGACGTTAACCTTCACCACTTTGCCAGGCATAGGCGAAACAAGTCGCGACTTGTCGTTGACCTGTTCCTTGCAGGCATAGTCGAGGGTATCATTAAGTTGGTCGGTGCGGTAGCAGGTAAAATTGAGGCCATGGAAGTTGACTATGGTCTTCTGCTGGTCGTTGACGGAACAATAGACCGTCTCGGTACGACCATTGAGCATGACTTTCATCTGTTTGTTCTCGTAATGGATCATCTCCACCATAAAAGGTTTATCTCCAATTATGCCACTTACCTTACCTGCCTCTGCATTGTGGATGCTCACTGGAACATGGACACCTTCCACATCGGCAGTCAACTGCATACGATAGCGCCAGTAGCCAATCTCTTCCCACACATTGTCAGGATGCTGTTCGACATGCCTCTTCGCAAAATCGAACATCAAAAACACAGCCACTATATCATTGATACTTTGACTGTTGCGACTCTCTTCCATGGCCTTCAGCAGCATCGCTTGGTGGGTAGCACAAAACGAGGTATCAATCTTGTTGTCAACGAAATCACCATTCTTTATCACTTCCCAAAGATAAGCTTTATTCGTAGTGAGTCCTTGAATGATGAACTCCTTAAGGGCATGGCGCGCAGTCTCGATGGCACTTTGACGGTCTTTGGCATGACAAGTCAATTTTGCCACCATAGGGTCGTATGCTTCAGAGATAGCACATTGCCCATCAATGCTACTATCGACGCGGGCGCCTCGCACCTGAGGCTCGTGGTATGCTGTCACCTTACCAGGTGTGGGCAGGAATCCATTAGCAGGGTCTTCGGCATAGATTCGTAGCTCTATGGCATGACCTTGCGGCTGTATCATGTTTTGCGTCCAACCCATCTCTTTCCCTCGCGCAATGCGAATCTGTTCCTCCACAATGTCAATACCAGTGCGCATCTCGGTGACGGGATGTTCCACCTGAATGCGAGTGTTCATCTCCAAGAAAAAGAAATTCATATCCTTGTCGACTAGGAACTCGACCGTTCCCGCATTGTGGTATCCAATGGCTTGACATAACTTGACGGCAGTGTCACAAATCTGTTGACGTTTCTCATCTGTCAATGTCGGAGAGGGCGATTCTTCGATAATCTTCTGATAACGCCGTTGAATGGTGCATTCACGTTCATGCAAATGAATCACATGACCATGATGGTCGGCAAGTACCTGAACCTCAATATGGCGTGGGTTCTCGATATACTGTTCGACAAAGACCGTGCCGTCGCCGAAGTATTTCTCAGCTTCACGTGATGCACGCTGCAGCTCATCTTTAAGTTCTGATTTCTCCCACACGATGTGCATACCTTTACCTCCTCCGCCGACCGCTGCCTTGATCAATACGGGATAAGGCAATGTATCAGCCATTTGTTGAATCTCTTCGTGGCTGCCCATTGTGCCGAAGGCGACAGGAATGCCGTGTTCGACAGCTGCCTTACGGGCCGCAATCTTATTGCCCATAAGGCGCATCGTGCTGGCATCGGGGCCTATGAAGATGAGGTTGTTAGCTTGGCATGCCTCGGCCAGCTCAGGGCTCTCTGAGAGGAATCCATAGCCGGGGTGTATGGCATCGGCACCAGCATCCAAGGCAGCGTCAATAATCTTGCAGACATTGAGATAGGTGTCTTTTAGCGTGCCGTTGCCCAAAGGATAGGCTTCATCGGCCATACGGCGGTGGAGGGCGGTGGCGTCATTGTCAGCAAAGACGGCCACCGATTCTATATGCAGTTTCTTGAGGGTCTTAATAACGCGCACGGCAATCTCGCCACGGTTCGCTATCAGCACCTTATTGATTCTTCTAGTGTTCATAGGGTCGTTTAATAGCGCAAAAATACAAAAAAAGAAAGACAACCTTTGCAGATTGTCCTTCCTTTTTTGCGATTGCCTATAGCGACGCGCCAAAGTGCGTCTCTACAAGAGGATCAATAGACCAAGAACTTCACGCTGGCGTTGTTGTCACCTTGGTTGAGGCGCAGGATGTAGTGGCCAGTGCTCAGGTTCTCAGCATTGATGTTCACTTGGTGCTCGCCAGCATTGAGGCGACCCATATTCTGGTTCATCACCATGCGGCCAGTCATGTCGAACACTTGGTAGCTGACATTGGCGCTCTCTTCAACATTGAAGCTAATCGTGGCTTGGCTGGCAACTGGGTTGGGATACATGCTGACGGTGATGGCGTTGACTTCTTCGTTCTCGGGGACGTTCTCAAAGTCTTTCTTGTAGTTCTCGCAACGGAACACGCCTCTACCGTATGTAGCGGCATAGATGACGCCCGTGTTATGGACACCAGGATAATCGGTATAGAATGTGCCTTCTTCTGTCTCGTTAATGGTTTGTTCATCCTCATGGAACAACACTTGTTGTTTGAGATCCATGACGGGCACTTCACCAAGAATGTAACTATCGGCAGTCCATTCAGGATTCGATGAGCTGATGCCCTTGGTTCTATAGATACCGCGCTCGGTACCAAGGATGACATCGCCAGTCGCCATTTCAATCAGAGAAGCGTAGACAGGCATGGCGGGCAAGTTGCCTTGTTTGGCAGTGAATACGGGTTCTTCAGCGGTAGCATTAGTGGAATACAACACATAGTTAGTGTTGCCATAGTTACCGAGAGTGACAACCACCTTATTGGCATCCTGAGGATCGACCGCAATGGAGGTGATGCATTGCGTATTCTGAGTGGTATCGTTAATACCAGGAACAAAAATCTCAGTGGTAGTGACGGCGAAGGTCGAGTCGGTGATGGTACCCGAGGCTTGGTCGACAACGGTATTTAGGTTAGACAGGCGGAAGAATCTGCCTTCCTTAGTGCCGACAAACAGATGGTCACCGTCAGCCGAGACAGCCATACCAAGAGGCTCACCAGCAAAACCAGCATGGCTCTTGTCGGCAACTTTGTACCAATAGGTCTCAACGGAGAAATCAAGTGCAGTCCGTGTCATATAAATAGCATCCTTGAAGCCCACGAACAACTTGGCGCTGATCGGGTCGTGAACGAGGATGGAGTCACCAGCGTGCAGTGAGTGTTCAAGCGTATAGTTGAAGGGGAATTTGTTACGGCTCATCACTTGGAGGACATCGCCTGCATGCAAATTATGTCCGGTTTCGTTATAACCCCACACTTCAACGGGATTCAAGTCGTCGTTGTAGTTTTCAAGCAGGATGATGGGGGTGCGGAAAGATGAGGTGCTGAGGCTGATGCTAGAGCTGGACGTGAAGTTGGTCGACACCCAGTCTTCACCAGCAGTTTGCGTACGTGCCAAGCCACCTGCCTTATAGGTCACGATGAAGGTATTGGGATTGATGGTGGAAATGACGCTGGGGCCACCGTGTGAGTCATCGTTGAAGAGACCCATATTGTTGCCTGAAGGGTTAATCCAAACACCGGTATTGGTGCTCAAAGCGTTCTCATCACCTTCAATCTTCACGATGCCGTGATCGAGGCCAGAGGCGAGGACACGGGTATCCTTGCCAGAGGGAGCCACGCTGAACATACGAGTCGTGACATAGTTTCTATTGCAGTTGGCAAACGAGAATCTGCCGGTGCCTTTATAGACGCCACCATCGGTACCAACATAGCACTCGTTGGCATTCTTGGGGTTGAAGACCATGGTGTGGAGGCCGCAGTGCAGGTAGTCGCTGGAATAAATCATAGATTCAGCAGACAACTTGACGCAAATGTAATAACCATGTCCTGATTCGGGTTTCTGGAGTTGCCAGAGGTTGTAACCCAAAATGTAGACGATACCATCATTGCTGGGGTCGACAACAAGACCGTGATTGTTAAGACCAAAGCCTTCGAACACATTGTGACCTTGGAGAGAACTAATGGAGGGCAACACCACCGACCAAGTCTCACCCTTGTTTTCAGAGACATAGATGCTAGTGTGGACACCACTACCATCAATGCCAGCGGCATAGATAACATTGGGGTTGGAAGGGCTGATGCCAACTTCGAGAAGGCCAGCGGCTGCAGGCAGCAGGGTGTCACCAGTCGCACTGAGGTCATCGGTCGAGTGGCAAGTCAAGTGATTGGCGTTTTTGCCGATGTAAAGCTTACCATCGACAGTAGCCACAATGGTATTGTCGCTGCTGACTTTCACCACATCGGCTCTGCCAGCGACGGCTTCGTGCCAAGTCTCACCCTTATCGGAAGAATACTTCAGACCATTATTGGTGGCAGCGATAATCACATCACCGGCCACAGCGATATCATTGACATAGAGCCAGTCGTCGCCATTGGGGGTGACAACGGGTTCAAAGACATCGTTGACGAGTTTGTAAATGCCCGTGCCGACGAAGCTGTTATCGTAACCTTGCTGGCTCAGGCCATTGTAGGAGGCAGAGCGGCCACCGTCGCCAGTACCAACATAAATGACACCGTCGGCATCCTGGACCATGCAGCTGACCATCAGGTTCATATCGCCCACTTGATGCCAAGTGACACCAAAGTTGTACGACTTATAGACGCCACCGCCTTTAGCGCCGATATACACTTCATTCGACTTGTTGTCAAAAACGACAGCTGTTGTTTGACCACCCATATTGTCGGGGCCCATGCTAATCCAATACAATGGTTGGTTGCCCGCATTTCTCATGGCAGGAGTTTGCATTGCCTTGAGCATGTCGGCAGGGTCGACCAAGCCAGTGTGTTGGTTGGCGCGGAGGCTTCCCATAAAAGCTTCCGCATTGTTGGTTTGCTTGCGAGGGACATAATGTCCACCTTGGTCAGCGATTGCCATCGTTTGACCTAAGATCATGATTACCAGAAGTAAACTGAAAGGTAAAAATCTCTTTTTCATATTGTGAAATTTTAATTAATTATCTTTTCTATGCGTAATTTGACAATTTTACACTTTAAATATGGTCTGCAAATATAGGACATTCTTTGTAAGAAAAAACATTTTTATGAAAAAAAATGAGTTTTTTTTCTCAAGATGTTCATTTTGAGGCGAAAAAAATATCAAAAAATCCGCATTTCGGACGTTTCAAGCCATCCTACACTTCCATTGGCGATTCGGATTTGTGCCCATTCGCCTTGGGTATCCATCACCTCGATTTTAGTGCCTTCATGGAGCACAAAAAGGTCGACACTATTAGTGCTAGGTGAGCTTTTCACGGTCACAGTAGGTGTCATCACAATAGCCTGATCTTGAGTGTCGGCTATCTGTTTAAGTTGTAGAGAAAAGACCACCGACAATGCAAAAACGATTAGGAAAACCAGGCCCATGAAGAAACCCAACTTGCGTAAACCCACCTTGTGAGCACGGAGGAAAAGGAAGAGCATGAGTAAAAGCAGAGCGAAAGCTGCTATGGAACACCAGGCCCATTGGTTGCCCGACAAGGTCGATCGCAAATTGCGCCACCACCTCACGAAAAACGATTGCGGCATGGGTTCTATCTTGTCGACAATAGCAGCATTTGCAATGGCCAGGTTGACCTGAACATCCTCGTCCGAAGGGTCTAGTTTCAAGGCTTTCTCATAGCAGTATATGGCCATTGGATACTCGCGCAGCTTATAGTAGGCGTTACCCATGTTGTAATACACTGGCACCGATTCCATGCCAGCATTGAGAATCTTTTCATAGACAGCCACTGCCGTATCGTAATTTCCTGAATTATAAGCAGTATTGGCCTGTTCAAACCAATCATTAGTATCATCTTGGGCAAAACTCATACCCATAAAAGCGAGCAGCCCTATTAATAATAAGGTGTATCTTTTCATGACATTGTTCCTTCCATTCGTTATAAGACTTTTTCGGCCCTCGAAATCACATCGATGCCTTTCTGGTACAAATCATCCATCTTCTCTTCCGCACTGCCTGGAGCAAAGCGGGCGAACTCACAACTATTGAGCGTGTCAACAAACTGTTGCGTCAAGTCTTCGGGGACATTTTTCTGGCGCATCGTCTCGCTTACCGTATCCATCGAGAGTTTGGAGCGTTCGATGCCAGTTTTGTCAGCGATGTAGCCCCAAAGGGCTTGTGACATCTCAACATAAAACTTCTCTTGGTCTTTTGCTTTCAGGTACTGAAGGGCTTTCTTCAGTCTGCCACGGGCTACCTTGTCGGCTTTACGGTTGCGGTTGGCAGCAGTGTCTTGCGTCAGCTGTTCGCGTTTTTTCAGCACAAGAAGCATGATGATGAAGAACAACAGAAGGGCAAGAAGTGCCACATAATAAGCAGCCGATCCGAAGAAAGACGAATGCATGGGACGCAATTGGGCATCGTCACGTTTAATGTGGCGAATGTCGCTACCGAGGTATTTGATGTCCTCCTGATTGGAAGTGTAGACACCACCTCCTTGGTCGGCGTCTTTACCTTTTTTCACATTGATACTATAAGCATCAGACGTCAGGGTTTGATAAGCTCCAGTTGCAGGGTTGAAATAAGAGAACTCCGAGGCAGGAATATTGAAACTGCCCGCCCGGCGCGGAATGACCAAATACTCGGCCTTCTTCGTGCCTGTGAGACCTTGAGCGTTGTTGTCAACCGATGTGGTGATTTTAGGGTCGTAGACCTCAAAATCAGGTGGAAGCACAGGTGATGGCATCTGCAAGAGCTCGACATTGCCTTGCCCCGACACAGTATATGTCAGCGTAAAAGCGTCATTGGTACTTAATTCAGTCTTGTCAATCTCCGATTTGAAATTGTAGTTGCCCACTGCACCAGCGAAAGATTCGGGGCGATCGGTCATTGGCAAATTCTTCACATCAATGGTGAGCGCCGAAGAACTAAGCGTTTTCTGCACATTCTTGACATTGCGGTTGAAGAATGGGTCGTTGAAGAAGATATCAAACGGGTCGTTGCTACGACGGTTGCTCTCCGTCCTAATCTGGGCAATACACTCAACCGTCATAGGGTCGAGGGAAAGGCTGCCGCTACGCTGGGGCACAATAACAATCTTGTGAATCTCTGCCACAGTGTATTCGACGCCATTGATGTATTCGTTGGTCTGGCGCAAAGCACCTCCGTTATTGTCAGAGATGTCCTTCGTCCAGAAACCAGCATAAGAAGGCATCTTCCCGACCGAGAGAGAAGAGACGGGTACACGGGTATAGAGTTTGTAAGTCAACACCACCTGCTCTCCGACATATACCGATTTCTTGGAGGGAATGACTTTGAGGAAGAGGTCCTTACCGCTCACTTCAGGGTCACTGGTATTCTGTCGTGACTGGCCTTGACCAGAGTCGTCACCCGAAAAGCCACCACCATTGCTATTGCTACCGTCGTCGGGCACCACCTTGATCTCAAAAGGCTCGCTAGTAATCTTTTCGCCTCTCACAGTCAACGAGGCCGAGCCGACGCGGAACGTGCCTTCCTGATAGGCTTGCAAAGCATAGGTATATGAGTTGCGCACGGTACGCGTCACCCCAGAACTAGTCATCGAAATGCTTGAGCTCGATGAGGTGAAGGGGCCACCTACCACATTGAAACCTTCAAAAGAAGGCGCCGTGAAGTTCTTGCCTTCGGCATTGGCTTCAAATACCACTTGGAAGCGTTCGCCCACCATGACTTGCTTCTTGGCATTGACGGTGAGTCTGGGGTCTTCGTCTTGGGCCCATAACGCCATGGGTATCAAACATGTGATGAATAATACTAATCGAAATATTCTCTTCATTGATTCGCTGTTTTCACGATGCAAAAATAACAATTCTTCATTTACAATCTAACGGCATGGGGCTCACGTACCCTTTGCCGCTTTTTTCGGCAGGGGGTTACACCACCCTTTGCCGCTTTTTTTCGGCAGGGGTTTACACCACCTGCCTATAAGCTGTCGCCCCTACGGGGCTATGTTTGCCTGGTTACCAGTCTTTATCACTCCTCTTTTTAGGTTGTTGTCTTACTTTTTGTTCATTGACCTTTTCCATGGTCTTCTTTTCTTGGTTTTCAAGGGCATCGAGCATGCGTTGGGCATCTTCCTTCGACATCTGCTGGTTCTGCTGCTGTTGGTTTTGCTGCTGTTGTTGCTGGTCTTGGTTCTGCTGGTCCTGCTGCTGCTCTTGGTCCTGTTGATCCTGCTGCTGATCCTGCTGCTGGTCTTGCTGTTGTTGGTCTTCGCCTTCGCTCTTTTCAAAGATGGCAGAGACCTCTACATCGAAGTCGGGCATGGTGAAGTAGTTACCGAGCGGCTGCACCTTCACGGCTGTGTCACCAACCTGATGGATGACATATTCCTTGAACTGATAGCCAGGTTCGGGGGCATTATCCAGCTTCACCGTCTCGCGACGCGTAGCCTCACTTTGATCAAGCAGCACGTGGCCACCCTTAAGCGTGGTGTCTGATGTCACCTTGTAATAATCCGTTGCCTCTACGAAGTTGGCCTTCACCGTCACATCGGTGTCGAGCATCTGGAACAAATTGTCGTCGCTGACAGGTGCCGACTCGGTAGCGTCGCTGTCGCTGACCACGCGTAAGTCGCCCAGCTGGTAGCCTTTTTCGGGTTTCACGATAACCCCCACATTGTCGCCAGGCTTCACTAAGCTATCAGTCACCATAATCTTGCCGTTAGCCACACTATCAACACTCACTCGCAACGCACTACGGAATGTGGCTGTCACCGTCACGTCGTAGTCGGGCATCTTGAAGGTAGTCTTGTTGACAGGCACTGTGTCGTTACGATTGCCCGTGCGGTAAACGGTGAACTTGTCGAGCACCCAGTCGTTCTCACCTTGAGCTTCGAGGTTCACCTGTTGCCCTTCGACAGCTTTCTGACGATCTGCACGCACCGTTCCGTTATTGATGTTTGGATCTATGTCGACCCTATGCGCCTGCTTGAATTCGGCCGTCACTTTTACATCAAACTTAGGCATGATGAAGCTACCGCCATTGACCTGGACTTGCACTTCGGGATTATCGGCGCGTACCACCACATATTGCGACAGGGCATAATCAGTATCTGCTCTTGAAGTTAGTGTGACTTGCTGTCCGTTAAAGGCCTCTCTCTCCTTGGCCTCCACCCTACCATGCTCGGGTTGCACCACGATGACCTTGCTCTTAACGAGATGGGCGCGGCAATACTCGAGGTTGTAAAGAGCATTGGCATTGTCAGGATTCAGCTTCAGCGACACCTTATATAGATTAAAAGCGTCGTAGAACTTGTCTTGGACAAGAAGGCAGTTACCCATATTGTATACTGCGTCCGACTTCAGTTTGGCATCAGGCGACATCTCCACAGCCTTCTGGAACTCGGTATAAGCCGTGTCGTACGACTGCTTGGCATAATAGGCATCACCGAGATTGAACTGCGCTTTTGCATTGTTAGGCCTAATCTCCAACGCTTCCCTATAGCGTGCGATGGCCTGATTATAGTTTCCGCTTTTGTAATTGCGGTTACCGCGACGGATGGTCTTCTCATCGCTTTGCCCCGAAACGGTCGCCGCGGAAACTAAAAACAATACGAGAATTAAATATTTACTGAACCTTTTCATCTTTCATCTCAAAAATATTAAACTTCCTTTCCCATTTCCGTTTTCCCGAAGAGACTAACACTTCGACGAGCAGGAGAACGATGGCACCGCCGACAAACCATTGGAACTGGTCCTCATAATCGGTGAAGACCTTGGCTTCGATCTCCGTCTTGTCAAGTTGATTGATGTCATCGTAGATCTTCTCCAGTCCCACATTGGAGTTGCTGGCGCGAACATAGATGCCGTTGCCTGCAGAGGCAATCCGCTGCAGCATCTGCTCGTCGAGGCGGGTGATGATGGTATTGCCATTGCCATCCTTACGATAGCCCTTCTGCTGGCCATACTGGTTGTATTCTGGAATAGGAGCACCTTCAGCGAGGCCCATGCCTATCGTATAGATATGCACACCTTGTTTAGCGGCCTCTTGAGCAGCCTTCAATGCTACATCGTTTTCGTGGTCCTCACCGTCGGAAATGATAACGATGGCCCTGCTGTGGGTCTCATCAGGGAACGACTTGAGAGCCAAATTGATGGCTTCGGCGATAGCCGTACCTTGTGAGGCCACGAGGTTCGTATTAATCGTAGAGAGGAACATGCGGGCAGCCGAATAGTCAGTGGTGATGGGCAGCTGCACGAATGCCTTATCAGCAAAGACAATAACGCCAATGCGGTCGCCTCGCATCTCACTGATGAGTTTGTTGATGGCTTGTTTCGAGCGTTCCAAACGGCTCGGGACAATGTCTTCAGCATTCATGGAGTTAGAGACGTCGACGGCAATATAGAGGTCGATGCCTTCACGTTTCACCTCCTCCATCTTACTGCCGCTTTGCAAATTGGCCAACGCCAAGATGATACAGGCAATCAGCAGGAGGAATACGATGAACTTGAAGTGCGCTCGACGGTTGGAATGACTCGGCACCAAACTTTCTCGCATCTCAATCTTGGCGAAACGCTCGAAGCGGCGTCTTTGTGCCAGCCGAAACAGGATATAAATGATGACCAGGACTGGGATGACAAGCAACCAGTAGAGGTATTCAGGGTGTTCAAATCGCAATACGTTTTCCATAAGAATTATATTGACATGGGACACGGAACTTCGGGACACGGGACTGCCAAATGTCTCGTGTCTCGAAGTCTCGTGTCAAAATGTAACGCTTCATTTATTATCTACTAATCAGTTATCGTTCTGAAAATAGTCTTATGCAGGAGGAACTCGATGAGTAGCAAGGCCAACGCCCATGCCACCAAGGGATAGAACTCCTCGTGAAGGCGGCGGAACTCGGTCACCTCAATCTTAGAACGTTCCAACTTGTCGATTTCCTGATAGATTTCATCCAACTTCTGGTTGTTGTTGGCACGGAAGTACTTGCCACCCGTCGAGTTGGCGATGGTGGACAGCAGTTTCTCATCGATTTCGACCTTCACCTGTTGGATAATCGTGCCACCAAAGGGGCTCTGGACCGGCATAGGTGCGGTACCATAAGTGCCAACGCCGATAGTATAGACCCGGATGCCATAGAGTTTGGCAATTTCAGCCGCCGTATAGGGATCGACTGAGCCAGCGTTATTCATACCGTCAGTGAGTAGGATGACCACCTTGGAGACGGCCTCGCTGTCCTTGAGTCGGCTGATAGCCGTGGCCAGACCGTCACCGATAGCAGTACCATCGTCGATAAGGCCGTTCTTCATCTCCGCCAGCATATTGAGCATCACGGCGTGGTCGGTGGTCAACGGTACCTGGGTGAAGGTCTCGCCAGAGAAAATAACCAAACCCATGCGATCGCCTGGACGCTCTTTGACGAAGTCAGAAGCAACACGTTTGGCCGCAGTAAGACGATCTGGTTTGAGGTCACGGGCCAGCATGGAGCCAGAGACGTCCATGGCCATCACAATATCGATGCCTTCAATGTTCGACGTAGAATTGGTCGAGGAGCTTTGGGGACGGGCGATAGCCACGATGAGCAATGCCAACGCCGCCATCTTCAAGGCAAAAAGGATGTGGCGCAGATAGGCTTTCCAAGTCTTCGGCAGTTTGGCCATCCCTTTCAGGTCGGAGAAGGTCAATGCGGCCTCCTGCTTCTTGTGACGAAGGATGTACCAAACAATCAGAGCAGGAACCAAAAGCAAGAGCCACAACAACTTGGGATTTGCAAATTCAATGTTTTCAAACATCTTTCTCTTCCTCCTTTACTGCGGGTTCTTCTTGTTTATGTTTCTTCATCTCGGCAAGTCTCGCTTCTTCCTCTGCTTTACGCTGCTTGTATTGCTCATAACTCTCGTTGACGAAATCCGTCATGCTGTTCATGGCGTTTTCGCTTTCCAAATTGGAGCTCGAATACTTGGCGAACTTCACCAGGTCGGCGAGTTCCATCGTCTCCCTAAGTTTGACGTAGGTCTCATGCGAGAAATGCAACGGCTTGATTTCCTCCAAGATATCGTCGGTGGTCATTTCGACGGCATTCACGCCGAACTGACCTTCGATATACTCACGAGCGATGTCGGTGAGCGAGGAGAAATACTCCTTCACCTTGCCCGACTGCCAAAGCTTCTGTTGACGCAGGTTCTCCAAGTCGCCGACAGCCTTATCGTAAGGAGGAATGACGGGACCACGGACAATGTTGCCATTCTCGTCGACTCTACGCTTGTGGCGACGCACAAGGAGCCAAATGCCTAATACGAGCAACACAAACAGCAGGAATGCCAAAATCCATGGGAAGACCTCCTTCATTGTAATAGGCGCAGAGACAGGTTCCACGATGGGCATAAATGCTTGTGTTGTGTCGACAGCCATGGTGGTGGAATAAAGTCGAATGGGGTCGGTATAGGCATTCAGACGGTCCGGGTCGTCGAACGAACGGGCATATTTCAAGGCGATAGGCGGCACCTGCACCTGTCCTGTGTCGAACGTCATCAGCGTAAGCTGCTGCTTCACGATGACATTGCTGTCGGCATCAGCAGAGCGTTCCACCTCGCTGCGCTTGATGATGTCGAGTTGCTCCGACAGTGTGTCGCTGGCGAAGTCGTTCCATTCCACAAACCAACCGTAGGGCACCTTGAGGCTCAAATCGAGGGTGAAAGGCTTGCCGACTTGCACGTCCGTGCTTTCGACCTTGCCGTCCACCTCCACCTGCTGCGCCTTGAGGCCACCAAGCAGAGCGAATGTCGCCATCAAAAACAAAACATATTTCTTCATCTTCTTGCCTCCCTTTTCTTAAAGAGTTGCATCAAAGGTTTTACATAGTCTTCGTCGGTGTAAATCAACGAGTTGTCGATGCCATGTTTGGTAAACTCGCGATTCAGTTCCGCCGATTTGTATTGGATCATCTGCTGGTAGGCGTTGTGCCAAGCGCGGCTCGAGGTGTCGACCCAACGTTCCTTGCCCGTCTCCGAGTCGCGAAACTTCACCAGACCCACCTTGGGGATGTCCATCTCGCGGCGGTCGGTGATGCGCAGAGCGACGAGGTCGTGCTTGTTGGCACAGATCTGCATTTCCTTCTCAAAGCTCTTGTCCGTCATGAAGTCGGAGATAAGGAAGGCCGTAGTACGCCGCTTGATGGCCGAGGTCAGGAAGCGCAAGCCCTCGCCGATGTCGGTGCCGCGTTCCGTCGGTTTGAAGTCGACGATCTCGCGGATGATGCGCAGGATGTGCGAGCTGCCTTTCTTGGGCGGGATGAACTTCTCGATCTTGCTGCTAAAGAAAATCACGCCCACCTTGTCGTTGTTCTGGATGGCAGAAAACGCCAAGACGGCTGCCAATTCGGCAGTCAGGTCACGCTTCGACTGGGTTTGCGAGCCGAAGTCGTTGGAACCCGACACGTCGATGAGCAGCATCACCGTCATCTCACGCTCTTCCTCGAAAATCTTGACGAAAGGCTTGTTGAAGCGGGCAGTGACATTCCAGTCGATGTTACGGATATCATCGCCGTATTCGTACTCACGCACCTCGCTGAAGGTCATGCCACGCCCCTTGAAGGCGCTGTGGTACTGTCCCGAGAAGATGTGGTTCGAGAGGCCTCGCGTCTTGATTTCGATCTTGCGGACTTTCTTGAATATTTCTGTTGATTCCATTTGTTATCTTGATTGTGCGGCTGCCACAGTGTGACAGCCCTACAACTCTAAACTCTCAACACTAAACTCTCAACTAAATTACGGCACCTCGATGGTATTCAGGATCTCGTTGATGATTTCTTCGGTGGTGATATTTTCGGCTTCGGCCTCGTAGGTCAGGCCGATACGGTGGCGCAACACATCGGGGGCCACGGCACGGATGTCCTCGGGGATGACATAGCCACGGTGCTTGATGAAGGCGTAGGCCTTGGCTGCCAGTGCCAGGTTGATGGTGGCACGCGGCGATCCGCCGTAGCTGATCATGTTGGCGAACTTCTTCAGCTTGTAGTCGGAGGGATAACGCGAAGCGAAGACGATGTCGGTGATGTAGTTCTCAATCTTCTCGTCGAGATAGATCTCGCGGCACACCTCACGGGCGCGGATGATGTCTTCAGGCTTCACCACGGCATTGATCTTGGCACCAGTGCTGGCAATCTGCTGACGCAGAATCAATTTCTCCTCTTCCTTCTTGGGGTAGTTGATGACCACCTTCAGCATGAAACGGTCCACCTGGGCTTCGGGCAGCGGATAGGTACCTTCCTGCTCAATGGGGTTTTGGGTAGCCATGACGAGGAAGGGATCCGGCAGCTTGAAGGTCTCGTCACCAATAGTCACTTGATGCTCCTGCATGGCCTCGAGCAAAGCGCTCTGCACCTTAGCAGGGGAAC
>Ga0247609_10001656_pt1 | contig 25772 bp, 30 predicted proteins | sample 172DNAGHGlowgp2_FD_193487 | JGI IMG/M metagenome (GOLD analysis project Ga0247609, IMG submission 193487) | Sheep rumen microbial communities from Palmerston North, Manawatu-Wanganui, New Zealand - 1728 DNA GHGlow gp2 | ecosystem: Host-associated > Mammals > Digestive system > Stomach > Rumen ...
TGAATATTTTTGCTGATATTCATCCTTGTTCAAATCATATATATCTCCACTTTCAACTATCCCGTTAACATTAGGCTGTTCAGATGCTATATGTTCCAAAAGTTTTATAGTCTCTAAAAGTGTCATATTTAAATTTGAATTTATTAGTTTATTCTATCGGGCCAATTCATCCCCCTTTGATACCTGTATGGGAAAAACCTGAACCATCCTTTTCCTCTTGCTCCGCCCAAGAATACGCTTGGAGAAGAGGCTGAATATAAAGTGCTTCTAATTTTCCACGCTTGGCATTCAGTTAGTTCAGGAATTTCAGAAAGGTGTTCCATCAAGTAATTTTGGAGCAAATAAGCATAATGAGAAGCCTTTGTGTCATAGTAGCTTTTCATTGTCATCGTATCATCAAGGCCCATATATTCCATATTTTCATCCCTTGTTTGAATTAGGCCCGCATTGTCAATTTTAATGTTAAGCATAACAATTATCTCTGCTATAACCCTGTATGTTATAAACATTTGGGCCTTATCCAATGCATTTTTATATTGCACATTTTCAGGATTTTCAATTTCTCCGCTTTCAACAAGGTCCTGAAGTTTTTCAAATAAAAGCTGTCCAAGTATTTCTTGAAGTTCGTCTTCTTGAACTTCTCTGATTCCAGTGGCAAGTACCTTTGAATTAACATTATCAGATATGTTTGAATTTAACCTGACAAAATCAGGGCTTGTAAGTAAAACATTTTTCATAATCATTCATCAGTTTTTTCTTCAAGTGCATCCATTTCAAATGGTACAATTGTTATTGAGTTTTTCATATTGAAAATCTTATCAAATGCCTTGACGATTTTCTTTTGGATTGGCTTTACAACTGTCTTGTTATAGAGTTTATAAGCCTCGTTATATTCTTGCTCAGAAAATCCTGTTGTTTTTGTCGGTATTCCAAACAAGTTAGGTGTTGCCCTGAATGATGTGAATATTTCCTGTTGTGACCTTTCAGCCAATGTGTTATATTTGTCAATAAATGAATCAGCATCAATCTTTGTTACAGTAGTCTCACTGTCTTTGTTTTGGTTGAAACTCAACATAGGTCTGCCACTGTTCTCAACGCCACAGAATTTGTCATACACTTCCATTTCAATCTCTTCCTGAATTTCATCACTTGGTCTTCCGTTGTTGAAATTGATTATATAGTTGGAACTGAATGAGTTTGAAATGTTATTCAAATGATACTCGTTCATTTTCTTTTCAATTTCGCAGGCAGTAACGGCAGCGGCATACATAGGTGTTGGATAAACCCTGTTTTTGTCGTTTTTCATATAAAATATGGTGTTTGCACCTGCATCTTTGTTAAAGAAAGAATCGTATGCAGTATATTTTACTCTTCCATATGATTTACCCCAATCTGTTGAGTAATAGAATTTTGTACCTTCCTTGTTAGACCTAACACGCTTGAAATCAAGATAATAAATTTCAGCGGGAGTACCCAATTTGTTTTTTACAATATTAAGTGCAAAGCCGTTGAATTTTATAAGGTCCAATGCAATCCATTCCAACAAATCATCAATTGTTTCACCGTTTCTGTTTATTTGGTCCTTGAAATTAATTGCATCGCATTTTACACCATTACCGCAAACAAAATCCTTTGTTCCATTTATGATTGATTGAAGTGTTGAAACATTCTGATAAAGGTCCTCAATATAATCAGGATAATTATTGACATCACCCCATCCGACAAAATCCCTGTCTTTCATAAATATCTCAGTAGGCAGAACAATATTGCTTGTAACAAATTGGTCAACAGCCAAGAATTTAACATCAGTCTTTATTTTATTGTTTGTCATATGCTATATATGTTCTATTATCGTTATATTTTACATTGTTTTCTTTCAACTCGTTTATTCTTATAAGTCCCTTTGAATATAATGTAGGACCTTTTTTCCTTTTCATCAAAACCTTGAAAGTATCAAGTATTGTTAAAGGTATTGGGTGTGAGAATATGATTTCCTTTGTTCCTTCAGGTATTGTTATTTGAACCGATTCAAAAGTTCCAGGCAATCTATATTCTTTGCCTATAAAATTGTTTGCTTCATCAAAATAGTTTGCTAAAAAAGGAACACCGTCAACACGATTTACTTTTGCAGTTACAAAGAAGTCATATTCATTGTAGTCTTCTTCTAACACATATCTGTAGATGTCAAGATAATTGGTTGGTAAAATCCTTTCAGTGAATGTGTCAAAAAATTTCCCATATGTTATCTCATAGTCTGTATCAGGTATGGTTTTTTCGCCATTACCTGAAATTGTGTATTCATATTCTCCGTTTGGCAAATTTGAAAAATCAGTGTTGAAAGTGTAAAATCCGTATGTTGCTTCTAAAGTGTCTTCAACATCAAATTCATATTTTTCATTAGTACCTCTGTTTTCCAAAACCAACTTATAAATGTCAGAACTTTCATTGTATATGTTTTTTGGAAAATATATAGAGTTTTGTATGTTTTTGTCTGAAACTATAATCATTTTGCTTTTAATTTTAGTACAATTTATATGAAATATAAAAAAAATGCTATTTGTTTATTGGTCTATAAACAAAAAAAACCGTGGTTTTTGGCCACGGTTAATACTCAAACTTTTGATATATTTAATGTTTTGTCAATAAACTATCAGTTACGAGTTACGATTGAATCAATGTCTACAAAATCTGTGTCGCCTTCTGAGGCAGGTGTAGTCTTCACTTCGTATGGATAATCCTTTGAATTGTCTTGAAGCGTGATAGTGTATCTGTTACCATCAGTGTATGCAGTACCTGATTCAGCACCGCCTGCGCTTGCCATTACAGGCATATCTTTACCAAGGAACCAATATCTACCATTTGCATCTTGGACAATCAAAACCAATTCACCGATAGACAATGCGCTGATTTCCAAACGCTTTTGTGTATCTTGTTTAAGGAAAGACAAAGCTACATCTGTTGCAACAGAAGTCCCGTTTGCAGGGTCAACACTTAATGTGGATGTCATACTTGCTGTATTTCTCCTAAATTCGTAGGTCTTGAATGTTTTGCCTGTTGCCATAGTGATGTTTGTGATTTGTCCTTCATTCACTGAGAACTCTTCTACATCGCTTGAATTGGCAATATAAACAACTTTCAAACCACCCATTGAAGGTTCGCAATCCACTTGAATACCTGTTAATATCTGTGTGCAGCTCATATATTTAAATTATTTTTAACTTTGTTTTATTTTTAAATTTCGGTGGGGATTAACCGAAAATGTTGAAATCATTGCTGAAGTCATTATTAAAATCCCCACCATTGATTAGTTTTTTGTACCAAGAACAACTTCATCGTCAAAAGCAACTTGTACGCCAGCAACAAACTCGATTGCAAGTCTGAACTCACGGTTGTCTTTTGAATACCACAAGTCAAATACTTCATCACCGTCTTGCATATTAATTCCGTAGAATAAATTGCTTAATGAAGCACCTATGCCCTTTTTAGTTCCGTTCAAACCATTAACACCGATAACTCTGATGTTAGTGCCTGGAAGCATATATTCATTTTCACCATTCTTTGGGTCATAGTGATAGAAATTAGAAGCAACTAAATCTTGGATATAGTCCCTGTAAACATCCATACCAACTAAGATAACCAAATCTTCTTTGTCAAGAATTGATGCAGGCATAGCCATAGCAATATCTTTAACAAATTGATAAGCAGTTCCTGTAGTAGTAGTAGTGATAGGTGAACCATTAGCTAAAATATTCAAAAGTCCATCAAATTCAACTACGCTTGTGTCTGTTGAATCGCCAGTATAAATCATAGTTTCGATTTTAGCCTTGACATTTTTGATAACATCATCCAAGAAATATTGTTCAAATGGAAGGTCGCTGTCAAGTTTGTTAGCTTGAACCTTAACAAGATAGTTTGCCCATTTGTCAAGTAAAACTTTGTCACAAATGCTCATATTGATTTTAAGTGCTCTTGGAGTAAGAACAGCTTGTGACAATGATGTTGAGCCTGCTTCATTCCATCCGCAAGTTGAACCATCGCCAAATTCGATTTCGCTTGAGATTTCATTCAAAGCGGTAGGACCTTTAACGCCTGAAATAAGGCTAAATAAGTCAGCTGATTTTGCACCGATAACAGCCTTTGAAATAAGGTCAGGTCTGTTTTGGTCAACATAATCAGGTAATGCATTTACATTGTATGAAAGTGCCATAATCTTAATTTATTTTATTTTTTATTATTTATTGCTTGTTTTTAGTTGAAATATAAAAACTTAGATTTTTGTTTAATTTATTTGAATCTCTTTGCTTTTGAGCCAAATTCAGGAATGCCGTTTTGACCTTTTGCGGCTGATTTATTAAATTCTTCAACAATTGGTTCAGCGGCAGGCTTTTCAAGAATTGCGTTGAGAGTGTCTTTAAGTGATTCTACAATGCCTTTAAGTTCATCGTGTTCTTTTCTCAAGTCATCAATGTCTCTTTTAAGGTCATCATATCCTTCATCTTTTGGTTCATCAACAATTTCTTCAGGGTCTTCAACGATAATTTCTTCCTCGCATTCGACATCCTCTTTGTCTTTTTCCATATCAAGTTCACCTTCTTGTTCACCGTCCTTTTCACGGATTTCAGAAACCAAACCTTCTTTTACGACAATTACAGTTCCGTCATCAAGTGTATATTCTCCGTCTTCAACCTTTACAGCTTCCTCGTTTTCAGTATTGTAGAAAAGTTCGTCACCAATTTGCAAATCGGCTTCACCAACCCAATAAAGAGTGCCTTTGTCAGTTTCAACAGAACCACACTTTACAAATGATTTTAAAAATCTATTAAATAATTTTGTCATAGTATTTAAAAATGAATTGTTATTATTATTTTGTTTCTTGAATTGTGCTTGTGATAAATCGAAAATGCCCTCAAGAGAAAAACCCTTGAATGTTCCATTTTTTATTTCATCCCATATAATACTGTTGTTTACTTTGTATGTGGCAAACAGACTACCGTTTTCAATGTCGTCAAATCCAATCGGGTCAATTCCTTTTTCAGTGTCTTTTATGAACAATTCAACCAAGTTAATGCCATCTACATCAGTACCATCTTCGTGCATAATGTTAATGTTGTTGAATGTGTTGTCACACATCATTTTTTCAGCCATCAACTTTATTGTTTCAGGTGAATATCTTATATAAAATTCGCCATAGTTTTTGTCATATCTGTAAATGTTGAAATTGGCCCTCATTATAACGCCTGTAACCATATGCTGTTCCTCATTTTCAATACTGAATTTCATAACTTTGTCTTGATTGTTGAAATAGACAAAATCTGATTCAACAGCTGGCAAATCAACCAATGAAATTCTGTAAATCCCACAGTTAATGTCATCTATATATGCTTCAAATACAGGAATGTTATTCATAATCTTAATTTTAATTTTTATTTGTTGCAAGTTGTCCATAAAACTTGCAATTCAACATTTAAATTGAAATATAAAAACTTATGTTTTTGTTTAATTTTTAGAATGTTGCGTTGTCCTCTACGACATTCACCCTATTTTGGGCATCTGTAATATCAGATTCAAGTACATAAACTCTCAATGGCTCTTGCTCTTGCCTTGATTCACCCTCAACATTAGACATTTCAATCCTGTTGATGTCTGCCTGTTCATCCAACAACGGACTAACTTGTGTCATACTTAGTTCAGGCATACTTGGAGCTGCAATTGATGATGAGACACTTGAGTTTTTGTTTGTTGATTTTATCTTTGCTATCTGTGCAACACCTGCTGCTGTAGCTGCTGCTGCTGCAACGCCACCTATGATAGCACCATAAGGAGGAGGATAACTTGACATACCTTGCAAGAATGCCCCAACAGAACCTGCCAATGTATTGATTACAGCGGCTGCAACCTGCAAATCTTTTTGTTTTTGGCTACCTTCCTCTTCCATTTCGGCAATAGAGTTCAACATTGAAGATATACTTGACAACCCTGCCATAATAGCGGCCTGACGAACTTTTTGTTTTTCATCCTCTATTTTTTTTGTGTGCTTTAATGATTCGTTGTTGTATTTCTTTTCATTGTTAAGTGCCTCTTGCCTCAAATCATTAAGTTTTTGGACCTCTTTTGCATAATTTTCATCGCTTTCGTTCAACTTTGAAACATATTCCTCTTGTAATGCAATCTTATTGTTTATAAGTTCTTGCTCAATGGCGAATTTTGCATCTGCAATTTCCTGTTCCCTTTCCAAAATCTTGAATGTGTCGGCATCATCAATGTCAACATATTCAACATCAATTTCAAATATCTTTTGTTTTGCAGATTGCTCAATTTCGTGTTCTTTTAATTCAATGTTTTTCTTTAATTCTTCAAGGTCCTTTTTCCTATATTTTTCACGAATGTCTGCTTGGTCTTTTTCATATGCCTCAACAAGAACTGTTATGTCTTGGCCAGCATCTTCCAATATTTTCTTTTCCTTTTCAAAGTTAAGTCTAAGTGCCTCAAGCTCACCTTCAAGAGTATCTGTTGATTTAAGTGCCTTTTGGTTAATTATATCAAGTGCCTTTTGTGCTGCTTCAGCGGCTTTTTCTTCAGCCTTTGCCTCATTTTCAGCCGCTTTTGTTGCAGACTTATTTTCATTTATTATTGACTTCTTTGTTTGGTTGATTTGCCTCAACGCTTCATTGTATTCCTTTGTTGCATTTTGGAGTTTAACATAGGCTTGTGCCTCAGCATCCAAATCTTTTGAACTTGAAGCAGTAAGCAAATTGTTTTTTACAATAAGGTCATATTCATCCTGAGCCTGTTTTCTCTTCATTTCGGCAAGCTCTTTTTCCTTTTTTTCCCATTGGCTAAGAAATTCAAGTCTTTCCTTGTATGTATAATTATCTTTATCAGACATTTTAGCCCTTAACTCGGAAATTTCCTTATTCAATTCAGCCTCTCTTTTAAGATTTTCCCTTGACTGCTTTTGTAGTTCTATTTCCTTGCCTTTAAGAACCGATGTCTCTGCCATCTTATCCAATGCGTTTTGAATACCTTGTGCCCATTCATCAAAGCCCAATGAAGAAAACACCATTTTTAGTTTTCCCATCAACGACACGGCAACTTCAGAAGCCTTTTGAGCCAACCATACAACGCCATTTGAAATACTTGTTATGGCATTTGAAATTCCGTTTAAAACAGGCTGAAAAACAGACATAGCCTTGTTTAATGCCATAGTCTGTTCTTCAGAACCTTTTATTGACTTCATCAAAAGACCAAAAGTAGTAACTAATGCTCCTACGATTGCAATTATTGGATTTGCGGATAAAAGTTTGAAAGCAGTGTTCACTTTTCCTATTGCAGGAACATTTTGGCTCAAACCGTCTTTAAGGGATAACATTGCTCCCTTGAATGAATTTTCATAGTTACCTACATTCCTTTGGAAATTTCCTGTTGAAGCATCAAGTTCCTTTAATTGGTTGTTTATATCTAAAATTTGCTTGCCCAATTCTGTCCTTTCAGCCTCATCACCTGTGGCCCTCCATTGTTTCTTCAATTCAGCCATAGTTTGGACCAACTTGTTATAAGAACCGTCAGCGGCATCAGTGTCTTTTTTACCGACCTTCATAACCTCATTGAGTTTGTCCTGCTCCGCCTTTATTTCAGCCGCAATCTTTGCATATTCTTCAGAACTTTCATCAAGTTGAAGCAATGAGCCACGCAATTCATCAATATGCTTTTTATATTCCTTTAAAGAAGTTGTTGTATTGCCTAAATCAACTGATATTACTTTCTTTATTTCATTTTGTTCAGCCATTTCTTGATTTTTTAATTTTAATTATTTGTCCAAGTATCCAAATTATTGATTTTGTGTAATGTGCATTTTGTGAATTTATCCTTTCCAACACTGTCCAATTTCTTGTTTTCAATTTTGGTTATAATCCACAAAAAGCCTTTCCACTTGTATATCTTTCTCAATATGTCATTTGGCATTCCTAAACCTGTCAAATCTAAATATAAAGTGATGTCCCTTGTGTTTCTGTCATACAAGTCGTCCATATAGTCCTTCCAATTGGTATCGAATATGTAGTCAGGAAAATCAGGCCAAGTCAAAATCTTGTATTCATTAGCGTTAATTGTTTCCAATTGTGTTTCATTTGCAAACTTTGTGAATACCAAGTCAGGTCTTGTAATGAAAGTAGGCTGTGACACATCATATTCTGTTATTATATCTTGTTTGACCAAATTCCAAGAGGCAAATCTTTTACCCGAATCTCTCCATTGATAATGGTATATTGGCTTTCTGAATTTGACATCAATATAATATGTCTCATCACCACCTTGGGCCACATATGTGTTCATCCTTATGATTTTAACTAAGCCTCCGAATATGTTAACAGTTCCATCTACAAAAGTGTGCTGTCCTGAAGGACTGTATTCACCTTGGTAGTCAACTGTTGCTGTCCCACTGTTTTGAAGCCAAAGTACAACACCCGATTCTGTGTCAGGATAAGTAGCATTGAACAACACTGTATCTATTTCCCATCCTTGTTCAGGGTCAGGCAAAACAAATTCAAACTGAGAATAATTAGGATTGTTTAAAAGAACATTATTTCTGTCAAACTTTGTATTTGGATATTTCCTGATAGGAGTAAGCCTTACAGTGTTGTATTCATACCCATCTTCATATCTTTCATACTCATTGTAAAGTTCTCTTGTGAAGAATGGAAGAACCCAAGGGCAAGCACATCCCTTTTGGTCTGATGACCAAGAACCCCAAGAATTAAAATTATCATTATACTTGAAATCATAAGTATAACATCTATTTCCATTAAGTAAATATTGTTCGATTGTGTCTTCACTTAATTGGTTTCTTGGTGATATTGCATAGTTGTTTATTGCCGTTGCAATTTCTAATTTAAACGAGTTTTCGGTTCCTTTTTTTACATTTATTTTTATTCTCTTTGTCAAGTTAGGAATATTCAACATTTCCTGATTATATCCTGATGTCTGAGGAAATTCGCTTGACAAAAACACTTCATTTCCGCCTACTATATCGTAATAGTTCACCCATCTGTTTGAATATCCCGATTGTCCTACTACTGTTATGTAATAACTTGAATTTGAAACATATATATTATCATATACATAAACATCTTGCAATGTACTGTTAGTCTCTTGTCCTGTTGTATATACTATAGCTTTATTTTGTACAATTGTGTCAGGTTCCAATAGACTCTTTTCACCATATGTCTGTTTTGTATATGAATAGTCATAGTTCTTTACAAATCCGTTCAAGAAAATAAGGTTTGTGTCCGCTTGCACATATTTGTTGTCTTTTCCGAAAAATCCTATCTTAGGCATTTGGTCACTTTGCTTGATAAGGCTTGTTCCGTTATATTGTACGCCTGTCTCTATAAACTCCCTTTTTTCAAGGTTTCCATTTTCAGTGTTGAATAAGGTCCAACTTATTGTAGGAGTGTTGTATGGTCTTGGCAATTGAGGATATAGGTTGAAAAACAGACTTGACATCTGCCATTCAAGAACATTCTTGTAAATTGAATCGTTCAAAAGTTTAGAAGTCTGTTGGTTCCACTCTACCTTTGTGTTGTATTTCTTTGTACTGAACTTTTCCTTTGATACCCTTTCGGATAATTCAATAGGATATGTTTGAAGATTGTCAAGTCCAAATTCAATAAGCCTGTTTGTTGTAGTTATGTTCTTTATGCTTATGTCTCTTGAGTAATCAATCAAATCACTAATATCATTCTCGCCTATGTACTTATAATAGTTCTTTAGTGTCTTTACATAAATTTTCTTTCTGTATTCATCACATATAAACCTGTAATTCATCATCTTACAAAAATCTATAATATACTTGGCAGGTGATTTTGATTCAGCGAACAATCTTGATTTGTCAAATTCCATCAAATTTGAACCGACATCAGTGTTTATCATATAGATTGAACTTGTATCGCCATTCAAATCAAAATGATGGTTTTGGGCTATGGCTCCTATTGTACTTGTAGACATAAAAGTGTGTATTCTTATACCACCTGTTGAACGGTTTTCAAGAATTACAAAATTACCATAAGGATAATATGGCAAATCAGTGTTTGTTATGACATTAGGAGAATATGAAGAAGTGTTGGTGTAATAATTTCCTTCCATAGGGTCAACTCTGTCTTCAGTGATTATCATACCAACTGACATAGGATATTCAGCATTAGGAGAATAAACCAAAAACATTGAAAATTGCAATGTGTCAATTTCTACATTTTTAGTTTCATTAAGGCTTAATTTCATACTAACTGTCTCTGTCGGGCAAGTTATCTCAATTCCATTATAGTTTGTAGTGTCACCCTGAAAATCTATCGGACCTCTTTCACCGTGTTCTCCGCTTATGTTATGCACTCTCATCCTTAACGGAATATCTGATTCAGGAAAATTAGAATTGTCAAGACCTTGTATTTTTGAAATCAATTCACATCTTATCTGTTTAAGCATTTCATCTACAGGCCCTCCAAATCCAAATCCAAAAGTGTTTGGAAACTCAGTATAGAAATAGATGTCAAAATGAAAATCTCTTCTTGTCCAAAAATCAGGAGCGTTTTCAACTCTTATTTCGTTGTATATTACATCAAACTGCATATATGTTATGTCTTCTGATGTCTTGTATCCGCCTGTAATATAATATCCAGGAGTGTCAAGGTCATCTTCATCACCGTTGAATTGAAGGTCATATTTTGGCATATATCTAAGAAGTATGTTATAATCACCTTTTTCAACATTTCCGCTAAATGTCTGATATTGGCTAATTGAAGTGTTTATCATATCATAAGCACCTATAAGATGAGTTACAGGCTGATAATCATAAAGCACTTTATATCTGTAACTTATAAAGCTCTGATGTCCGTCAATACTTATTTCATTTGGAGAAAAACCTTCTGTTTCCTTTTTTATCTTTCCAAGCATAACCCAAGAATAGTTCCAATATGGAGAGTTGGTAATATCTTCATCCCATTCAACATCATATCCGCCATTGTTCCAAGGCATAGAAACAGTTCTCAAAAGTTTAGAAAGCCTTATTGCCACGGGCATTTCATTTACCCTTATATCACCTGCTTCCCAAGGGTCCAAATCTCTTGAAAAAGTGGCAATTCCATAGCTGTATGGACCGTTTTCCAAATATTTGTCCAATACATTGTATGTTGTTGTAGTTATGCTTTCTCCGTCAGATTCGACAATTGTTTTTGTTTTTGGGAAAGAATTTCTTAGTGTGACAATTTTTTCATCGCTATATGTATTCAGTGTGTCATATGTCTGATTGAATGTCGAAACTATCATCTTGTTTGAATCAAAATCATCATAGTTTCCTGTGTAGCAAGGAACAAACACAACATCCTTATCAATGTCTGTTATAGGATATGGTCTGTCGTATTCCTTATTCCAATAGTTTTCCCTTTCTTCATAGGTTTCCCTGTCGCCCTCAAAAATTTCTTCAATTGGCTTGAGTTTGCTGTAAGATTCAGCTATAACAGAAGTTGATGCCTTCATTATTGTGTTTTCGTCTTCCTCTGCTTTAGTAAAAGGTTCTGAATTGTCATTTATAGCATATTTTCCCCTCCAATTCCAATACAAATCTGCAAGGTTTTTATTATTTTCCTTATCATCAGAATTTTCATCTATTTCATTGTAAGTCAAATTATAAAAGAAATTTCCTATTCCACCATATAATGTGACTTTGTATGTTATCTCATTTTTTCCGTTTATGACTATTTCATTTAAAACACAATATCCCGATACAACCAAAGAACCGTTTGAAAGAATTGAAAATTCAGTCTTCTTATGCGGGTCAAATTGGTATCCTATGTTCTTTTTCACTGTATATTCTATATCTGTGGTGTCAATGTCTGTTATGGTTTGGTTTACTGTCCTTGAAGGCACATATCTGTCTATCCTGAACAAATCGCCAAATATTTTGTTGTTCCTTGATGTTCCACTAATATCAATTGTCTTTGAAAAAGAGTTTTTGATTGTAGAAAGTTTGTCAGGGTCAATTGACTGATATGTGAATGAAATAAGCAAGTCATCCTTGACATCTACTTTTATGCCTTCTAATCTTAATTCAATCATAATTTTAATTTTTTTATACTAATTCTGGTGATTTAAAACTGTCTAAAATATATCTTGGCTGTGATGCCTCAACATTGATTGTATATGAATAAAGTTTTCTACCTTGGTTCTTGTAAGTCTTATAGTCTACAGATGAGTTCTTTACCAATACGGGCTTTTGCTCATTGTTGTTGGCTGACAAATCCTGCAAATACACTTTGTTTGATTCGAGCAAATCAATTATAAATTTTGATTGTGATTGCTCAAGCCATCCTGTAGTGAACTCCCAATTCTCATATATTGTATTTGAGTAATTAACGCTATTCATATCAACTGTATATTGAGGATAATAGTTCCTTTTGTATGTAAGTCTTGACATTTTGTCTGTCTGCAACTCTTTGCCATTAATAAAAATCCAATTCCATCCTCCTAATTTATTCAAATAGTACAAAACATATCTATAGCAAGTTGAGGTCATAGTCATTTGCTTCCTTATCTCATCACCACCTTCAGCACCTCTTAATACAAGAGTTATTTCTTTGTCAGTTCCATCATAAGGAATATCATTAGGCAAATATATGTTATAAGTCTGACTAATTTTGCCTTCGTCTATAAGCGTTGAAAACAGTTGTGTTCCGTCCACTAAAATTTCTGCCCTTGAATCTATTCCTTCTTCTATTTTCCTTGATGTCCAAATCAAAAATTGTCTGTAATCTATAACATCAGTTGTAAAATCACTTAAAATGGGCTTATATTCACTATTGTTGTCATAAGTCCAATCATACTCCATATTTATTCCGATACATTGATAGTCATTCCATTCATTGCCTGTCCATTCATCCCAATCGTTGGTTGTCCAATAAATATAAAATATTGATTCATTTTCCGTCCAACCTGTCCAAGAAGGCTGAAGCAAATTGTATAATACTACCTTTTGGGAAAGTATTTCGTTTATAGCAAACAAATTACCGTCAGGTGAAAAACCCGAATATAATATTGATTCATCGTCATCGGGTGCTCCTGAGCCAACATATTCGTGGTCAAGAATAGTGAAAAAAGCATTTTCTGCATATCCATAATTATTTAAATTCAAATCAAGCCTTTTCCAAGTCTTTGTCTTAATCTCTTCAATCATAATTCTAATTTTTATTAAATATATAATTTGTGATTTTCATTTTTATCATATTGAAATCAATGAAATTGCCTCGTTTAAATCCAATGTTATTGCGTCTGAAATCATTTGTTTGTCTCTTGCCCACACAAGTTTCAATGCTTCATCATATTGTTTTCCTGCCTCTATTCCATCCCTTGCAATCTTCCTTGAAATCAAGAATGCCAATTGTTTTTCTGTCGGCTTAATTCCATTTACAGGTCTTGGTAAAACAGGCTTTATCCTTATCCAATTAAGGATTTTATTGAATGGCGGGAATTTACCACCAGGCTTCCTTCCATATTCAACATATTTCCAATAGTCAGCCAATGAAATGTATCCTACAGCCTTGTTACTTTCAAAAGTTATATCTAACCCCTTGATTGATTTTATAAGGTTTCCTGATGCTTTTTTATTGTCTCTAATCAAAAGGCTCTTGTATTCAGCAACAAAATCTTCAATGAATTTGTCCAATGCTTTTTGAAGGTTTCTGAATTTTAATGTGTTCTCTTCCATTTTTCAATTTGTTCTTTTTGCTTATTTGCCTTCCACCTTGAGTATGAAAGTATGTTGAAAAATTCAAATATGTTAAGGCTGAATGCCTCGTTCCAACTTATCCTTTCAGTTTCGGACACTTGGTCTACAAGAGAGAGCCATCCGAAATAATTTTCTCTAATCTCTTCACTTCCTTTTCCAACTTTTCCATTTCTTCCTTGTTCTTCTCCTTCCTCTTCATCCTCTTTATCTTCCATTTCAAATAGTTCAGAATAATTTGAATTGAAATCAGATATGAGCTTAGAAAAAAAAACAGTATCTCTTGGGCTGTCATTATGTCTATATTGTCCTTGATGTCTGCAATGACCTCGTTAATGTCGTATCCCTCATTGTATTTCTTTCCCTTTGGAATAATGAAAATTGAAAGCAAATTACCGATTATGTTTTTCATATTGTCCCTCTGTGACCAATATGTTTGGAAATCAATGTATTGTGCTACATTCATCTTCTGAATGTCAATGTTCACATCATACTTGTTTCCTTTGATTTCAATTTTCTTGAAATTCTTTTTTTTGTCAAAATCAAAATCATAAATCCAAGTCTTTTCAACCTGTAATTTATTGAAATCATTTATGTTGAGATTCCAAACTTCATCCTCTGTCATATTGTATAAAAAGGCAATAATTGCTACTTCCTTTTCATACTCTTCCATTGAATTGTCATCACTGATTTCCTTTAATTGGTAATATTCATTGATACTGATGTCTCTCCAACTCTTTTTAATGGTATTTAGCATATTTGTATTTTGATTTTTTTTCTTTCTTATTCCCGAAACTTAATCTATAATTATTATTTGATTCCAATTTATGTATTCCGCTTAAAGCAAACGCATTAGCCATAACTATATCATCGTGAACTCCATACATACCATTATATGTAATTTGACCGCTCTTTGTAATTTCAATTTGATAACCACCAAGTTCTACATATTGTTCATTGTCAGTCAAAAACTTAATGGTTTCCTCATTAATTCTCTTAATCATATAATCTATGATTTCCCTCTTTGACGGATTTGATGTTGTAAAGTCATCAAAATTATAATTAAGTCCAATTGCTTCTTTAAGTAACGGAGTATATACATTTCCTATTGAATTTGTCTCACAAATTATTTTTTGTACTTTATAATCTTTATATTTGTTTCTAATTATGTTACTTATCCATTGAATTTGCTCTGTAGGATTTAAATTGTTTTGATAGTCAAGACCAACCTGTATGGCTGAAGAATCAAATGCAGAAACAACTGTATAGTCATTATCGGTTCCTGTTGCCCAGTCTATGCCTATGAAAATGTCATTATTATTTAATTCTGTTGTTTTGAAAACATTCTTGCTCAAGTCAAATACTCCACCAACTTCATCTACAAATTCTCCAAGTATTTCACTTACAAATTGCCATTTAGGTAGTATTTTTCTATATAGTTCAATTTTATCTTCTGGCAATACTTCTGATGTGTCATATTTGGATAAGTCAAATGATTGTATAGGGCCATCAGGATTTTTTATACCTTCATTGAAATATTCATAAAATATACCTGTTTTTGTTCTTGGAGTACTGACCATCAATACATTACATTTATACATATTGACATATGGTAGCACAACTCCGTACAAATCATCTTTCAAATAGGCACATTCATCCAAAATTAAAATTCCTGAACCTTTTACGGTTAAACCCCTCAAATTATCACCTGAAGCAGCTGACTTAAATAAAATTGAAGATTTGTTTTTGAAATTAATCTCCATACTGCTACTGTTGATAGTTTCAACAAAAGGAGCATCTTTTATGAAATCACATAATTCCTTGAATAGTTTTCCGCAGCTTGAAAAAGTTAATGATACACAAATACTTGTTGAATTTGAATAAGTTATCGAATGACGCAATAGTTCCATTTCACACATAAATGATTTTCCGCATTGTCTTTTGCTTTTTGCCACAAAAATCTTCTGTGCGTGTGGTCCTGCATTTTTTATAGCATCAACTATATCTTTCTGCCAGGGAAACAATTTAGGTCCTATTATTCTTTTATTCGCCATATTCAAATGTCCAAGTTTCTATTTCTGCCTTAATTTCTTGTCTTTCTACATAAAGACCGTTTAATCTATTTATCATATCTTGGGCTTTTATTGCTGATTTAATGTCATTTCTTTCTCTTGCAATTTCAAGCAATTCTTCAGCCCTTTCTAATTGTGTTTTTCTTACTTCTTCGTAGTCAACATCTTTTGTTGATTCACATAGGTCCAATATAGCATCGTGTATAATTTTATACGCTTGTGTTGCTCCTATATTATATTGTTCCTCAAGCCAATCAGCTATTTTTTTTCTTGACCACCCTGCCCTGTACTTTTGAAGAACTTCCTTTTTTCTTCTTTTTGTTTCCATTGTCGGGCGTTCCATTTTCCTTATTGTTGTTTCCTTTTTCATTTTCTATTTCATTTTGTTTTTTATTTCTTTCCTTCAAATCCGCAAAATATGCCTTTCCTATTAGTTGATATATTCTGAGTACGCATACTGAGCAATGCGAATCTTTATTTGGGACAACTTTTCCTGTTGCTTCCTCATATACTTTAACTATTTCGTTGGTGAGAAATTGCGGAACATTCCTGATGAAATCCCTTTTTGCTGTTTCATAGTGAGGTGAAGCCTTTTTAATTATTTTCCATTGTTCTTCGTTGAAAATCATAATTTTAATTTATATTTAATATTTTTATTCTTCAATTTGTTTTTGTAGCCACATTTCAAATGCAGCCAAGTAATCCTTTATGCACAGCAATAAGCCCGATATGTTACTTGAAATTAACGATAAAAATGCAACAAATGCAATATATGGAATTGTGAATTTACCGACAAATAACAAATATATAAGTCCTGCCCACCACACGCTGCACAATGAACAAGTTATAAATGGAATTTTTATGTCTTCTGGTGTTATGTTTTTGTATTTTCCCTCAAGTCTTGATGCCACAAATTTCTTAACAAATGTAAAAAATCCCGATACATCTACGACAAAACAAATTGTTATTGTTAGCAAAATCAAATTAATTATTGTCATCATTTAAAAAACTTTTAATTTTATTTTGTATTTCCTTTATTTTTAGATAAATTGTAGTAGGGGAAACTTTGAACAGTTTTGCACAATCCCTTGAATTTCCTATTTCGGCATACTCAAGAATTATTCTTCTGTCTGTTTCATCCAACTTGGTGTATATTATCTTTTTCAGTTTTCTTATTTCATCCTCATCCTCATCGAATATTGAATCGTTTGGCTTATATTCATCGAGAATTTGATATATGTTCATTTCCGCTTCTTCGTATCTTTCCTTAATACTTTTCATCTAAATTGGCATCTATTTCATCGGTTATTTTTCTGAATTTGTTATATTTATAGTAAAATGGACTTGTTTTTGAATATAGATTGTTTCTAATTATCTTTGTTAAAAAATAATCAATTTCATTATCATTTTCAAGTTTTTCAATCAGTTCATTGTCTTTCAAAAACAATTCAATATAAATATCCTGAACCAAGTCATCTATATATGGATTGTTTAAAAAGTCTGTATGCTTTTTGACTAAACTTTCAACTTTTTTTTCTGAGGCCCATTTTTCAATTATTTCCTCTTTTCTCATATCGTGTATATTTTTGTTTGGGTCTTTGGAATGAAATATACTGTCTTTTCTTTTTTCTCATCATTTATAGCAGTGCATTTGTTTCCCATTATTTTACAGGGTTTCAGGTTCATTTCCATTGGTATTTTATATATAAAAATTGTGTTGTTCCATATAGAAACATAATATGCCCCATCTGCATCTTTCTGTTCGATTGCCTTTTTGAGGTTTTGGTATTTCTCATCCTCAAACAGGATGGTGTCATAGTTGTATTTTTCGCTACGGTCCTTGATTTCTACCAAGTATTTTCTTCCGTAGTAGCTTATTACCCCATCATAGTGTTCATATGGATTTGTTGCTTCTTTAAATTCTAATTTAAGGTTTTTGCATAATGTTTTAAATTTTTCCCTACCTACCCTTTCCATATTATCTATTTTTTCGCTCAACATCTTTAATTCTTTTTTATAAATAGTATAAAGAATCAAAAAGTTGATTTTTTTTAGATTTTTTTTTACAAATAGAAAAAATCCCCTTAAAGCATTGAAGTTAAGGGGATTTGAAAAAAATTAAGCCAAAACTGCCAAAATCCTGAATATAGCAATGAATAATTCTACATTCAAAATCACCGACAGTGTAAGGAATACATCTTTTGATGTGACAGTTTTTAATTTGTCCTTAATTTTCTTGAAAATGTTATTACTTTTTTCTCTTGCATCTTTAAATATCAGCGTTGCTGTCGGTGGTGTGTTTTTCAATAATTCGTAGTAATCTTGTTCTTTCATATTATTCTTTTTATATAAATAGTATGAAAAGCCAAAAAAAACTAATTATTTTTTATTTTTTTTTTATAGAAATTTAATTTATTAATAATTGTTTTTCATAGTGTCCCCCATTTTTTCAATCTGAATATATAGTAGTAGATGAAGAAGCGATTGAAATAATCTTGTTAATCCTATTCTTAGATATATGGATATTATAATTATCTTCTAACATTACTTTATTCTTTCTTACTGATAAATTCAAATCTAATAATGATAATATTTCATCATCAGTAATTGAAGTATTAATTTTGTTATCCTTACAATACCTATAGATAGTAGATAAAGATACATTCACACCATTATGTTTTAGTACTTCAAGATTTTGTTTAGGTGTAAGTGAAGTATTATAATAAAGTGAAATTTCAGATTGATTGCCTGATTTAATAACGGTTTTATCTTTGTAGATTTTACCGTTCTTTGGGGTTGTTTTCTCTTTTGCCAGTTTTATCATACCATCAAATTTTTCAATAATATCATCAACACTGAATTTGAAGCAACTTTTCACATTCCTTACCAAATCCTGAATGGTAATAACATCTTCAGTATTATCAATGAACTTTGCTAAATCAACATAAGCATTGAAAAGAATTTCATTTGGTGTTGCATCAGGATTTATCACCCTTCTTAAACACATTCTTTGATACAACTTCTTTTTTCTACACATACCATCTTTCAAACGCTCAACATTGAAGTATAATCTAAAGTAGTTTTCATCAACATATTGAAATTTTCCATCAATCCATTCATTACTTTCCAATCTCCAATAGTACTTGTAGTGTTTGCTGTAATGGTGCATAAATTCTTCATAATCTAACCTTTCCATATCAGAAACAAAATTCAAATCCAATTCAGATTTTTGAACTGCAACAATTTCTTCAGATTCAAATTCATCTATATCTGTTGCTGTAAACTGTCCCTCATTTTTCCAACCTGAATATATAGTAGTAGATTGATGAGGAGGTAAAAATAAATTATTATCTTCTTTAATAAAATCTAAATAAGAATATATAAAATTACTTCTATATATTTCTTCTTTGTTTTGTGTACCATTGAAATATTGTGATTCTCTTGTTCCGCAATCATCCATCATTTCTTCACCTGTTGATTCTTCAACCATTGAAGTTATGGCTTTACTTACTTTACAAAATTGAAATTCATCAAGAATTGAATCAAATATATAACAAAGTCTGAATTTCCTTGTACCTTTGATTTTATCCGAAAAAGTGCAATAACAAAATGTAGGTTTCATTTCAATTGCATTGATATATTCCTGCATTGTTTCAAATTTAGTATAATCAACATCAACAAAAACACACTGTGAACCCTCAAAAAAATCATCACACTTGAACTGTAGTTTCATTGCACCCTTATTGTTTCCGTTCCTGTATTCAGGATATTCGTAAACAAAGTTGAAATTGAATTTAGGATTTGTGTTTTCCCTGTAATATTTTCTATTTGCATCATAATTGAATAGGTTGCAAAAACAATATCCGTTTGTTGCATAGTATTCAAATTCATCAATATTTATAGTAGTGTGATTGTAGAATGCTAATTTATCCATTTTAGCTGACTTTGCACCAATACTTGATAGACAAAGTTTAGTTTCTTCTTTGCTGTTGTATGAATTGACCGATAGGCCAATCTGAAAGTAAAAATTATTGTCTTGTTTCATAATCAGTTAGCAAAATTATAAAAATTATTTACTTATCCAAATATATTATATTTTCGTATGTAATAAAAATTATATCTTTTTTCTTAAATGCTTTATTAAAAGCACTTAATCCACCAAGATAATCCTTAACTTCTTTTCTTGTGTCAAACCATTTGTTATCGGGTTTGTATAACCATTTTGTCTTCATTTGTTTATTATTTATTTATAAATAGTTTTATTTTTAAAAAAAATCAATTAAATCTTAAATTTATTTTTTACCCATACATTTATGTCGTGTGGCATCTGATAATGATTTAGGTACAAGAATTTAAGATATAAAGGGCATTCTTTCTTCAAATAAGAATATGTTTTTCCCTTGTATTTTCCATATTTGATTTTTTTCTCATCGGCACTTTTGACTTTTGTCGTTTTTGCTTCAGAAATAGGATATTTATTTTTTCTTACATCGCCGTTTGTCATTCTAACAACTTTATAACCAATCTTTTCCAAATCTTTAGTGCGGATTTCGTCTTTTTGTTTTTGTTCATCATTATTGTGGTATCCGCCATCAATTTCAAGAATTGTTTTCAATTTTGGAAAGTAAAAATCAGCAATATAGTACTTGTCGCCACATTTGATTATCTTTTGAAATTCAAATTTTATTTTTTTTGAAGTAAAGTATTTAATTGCTTTTTTTTCTGAGTCGGTTGCATTTGCCATCAGCTCAATTTTGTAGTTTTTAATATAATCAGGAAACGCCATAAAAAAATCCAACAGACCTACTAAGTGCCTCTACTCGCCGTTCAATCTGTTGGAATATATGTTATTAGGTCAATTGTAGAGGAAGACCTTGTTATTTTTTATATAAATATACAAATTTTTTAAAAAACAAACAAATTATTACTGTTTTTTTCAGGCCCTGAATTTCAAATAGACCTTGATTAGAGCAGCGCATACAACAATTACTGAAAAACATAAACATATCCAAGCCCAAGTAGGTGTCTTTGTCTTTACCACCTCAACTTCATAGGGTACAGGAATTTCCTTCTCAACTATTGAATCGTTAGTGATTACCCTCTCAACATACTTTATTTGGTATTGTATAGCATTTTTGTTTTTCAACTCACCTCTCAACAGATGATTTGTAGTGTCAACCCAAGAATGACTAACAGCAATTGAATTTTCCAATACAAGTGTATCATATATCGGAACTATATCCACATATCTTTCAATTGGGATGTAGCAGACACTATCCTTGGTCACAATCGAATCCCTGTATGTCCAAATTATCTCTTCTTTTTGGATAATTGTAGGTGGTTGTGTTTTACAAGATGTAAATGCCAAAAGGCAAAATAAAGCCATATAAGCGGCTTTGTGTAAAAATTGATACATTGTTCAAAACTTTTTTATTAATCCCACACAGCAAAGATTTGGTGGGTTATTTGTTATTTAAATATAATTTTTATATATTAAGTGTATGGAACAGTACAAAGAAGTTGAATATAATGGATTAAAAGCAGTTGTTAGCAATTATGGAAATGCTAAAACAAAAATTTATGTTAATAATGGTCAAGCCTATGTAAAATGTGATAAATCAAAAACAATAAGACTAAGTAGAATGATTGCCAAAGCATTTCCAGAAATTTGTGGTGAATGGTTTGATGGCTGTGAAGTACATCATAAAGACCATAATCCGTTAAACAACAAAGCTGAAAATCTTGTTGTCTTAACAAAAGAACAACATAAGGAATTACACAGAAATAGTGAAATAACAAAGGCAAAACATCAAAAAATCAGAAAAGAACTAATGAAAAAAATAGCTGAATATGATGAAGATTGGAATTTACTTGCTGTGTATGAAAATGTATATGATTTGGAAACAAAGAAGCCAATATCAATTAAATCTTTAAGGCAAGCAATGTCAAAATCAAGGACATATTTAGGACACTATTGGATTTTACTTGATTAAACTGCCTTAAAACGGCTTATTTCAAGTCTAAATATAATCCTTATTTAGAATGTTTCTAAATAACAAAATTGTAAACTTTTTAAGTGATAAATTTTCCACTTTTGTTGAAGAAAATGGCGGTTTGGGAGAAAAAAATCACATTTTAGTATCTTTTCTAAAACTTTTCACTTGATTATTACTATTTATTTATGTACATTAGATACAAAGGTTCTTTGAAAGATTGAAAAAATAAAAGTGAATAAAGTTTATAGCACTATGTTACGCCACGCATGCGTGGCAAGACAAATGCTAAATAACAAAACAATAACTAAATAAAATTAAATTAAAATGAAAGATTACAGCAGAAGAAAAGGCGATGCTGCCTTGAGATTAAAAGTTTATTCATTAATAATGAATAATGAAAAAGAATTTGGATTGGATGAACAAGATGCAATGAAAATGAGTTATTATGTTTCATCAACATTTATTGGGCTTACAGAAAATGATAATGAAATTAAGACTTATGTAAAACTGGCACTTGAAGCAATTGAAAATGATAACAAGTTCAAAGAGTGTATAAGTAAGTTTGATGATACTACTCCAATATCGGCAATAAAAGAAACAGTAAAAGAATACAAAATGAATTTTGTTAGAATAAACGAAATGATGAAAACTCTATCACATTATGATAGATATGAATCAATTGTAGAAAGACCAAATTTTATAATTGACTAAATTTAATGGGTCCTTGAAATATAGGGCCCATTTTTTTTATTTTTTTATTGACTTTTTCAACTTTAGGCACTATTTATATATAAAGAATAAAAATTATGCGATATATATCAAAGCAAAAGGAAATCCTTCCACCAATTGAAAGCATTCACGATTACATTGATGCTGAAGATTACCTGATTAAAGAAACAAAAAGGCAAATTGTAATTGGTATGATTGAAAAATTGCCGTTCAAAATTAAAAAAACCCCAACGCCAATAGGATACGAATTTGAAATAGAACTTGATGTAATTATCAAAGACACACAAGAAGAAATTGACAAATTAATAAACAATTGAAAACCTGAACATTATGATTTGGAACAAAAGTGAAATTAAGCCTGAGACTAATCATTCAATTATATTTTTGACCGAAAACAATAAATTTTGTACATTAAGCGAAGGAAACAAAAATCTAACAACAGATTGGGAATGGTTGGTTGAAAAATATGCAATTAAAATTTGGGGTTATCAACAAGATTTGATTAACGACATAAATTTTCAAATTAGAAATTACCAATCAAGTGCATATGAAAAATTTGAAGATTTAGATTTTACTCATAACGAACAAAATAATATAGATGCACTTGACGATTAAAAAAGTTCTCTTATTTTTTAGTTTTTAGTTTTTTATTTAGTTATTTTTTAGGGCTGTCATAAAAGATGGCCCTTTTTTTATTGACTTTTTTGAACATTGAAACTATTTATATATAGAAATGCCGAATGAAACTTTAATAGTTCAAGCACGGATTAATAAAGAATAACTTATAAAAATTACAATTAAAATGATTACAGAAGAACAAAGAAATCGTTACAGAGAAACCCAAAAGAAATTCAGATTGAGATTAAAGACAGAACAAGGACAAAGGGAATATCAGGCAAAGAAATTTGCCAATAGAATGAAAAAGGAATATAAAGGCTTTAAATTTGCCTGTGATGGCATTACGACTTCAATTGAAGTAAATCTTCCATTCAGATGTATGACATTCATAGAAAAGCAAAAAAGGGTCGATATGAAGAAATACAATGATATACAGACGGAACTAAAAAGAATGGTTGGCTCAGTTTACAAAAAAAATCACATAGTTGTAGTTGAACCTGAATATGCACAAATAGTTATGTTGGGTAATGATGAAAATGAAGTTAAAAGTGTTATGGGCCAATTTATCCAATGGGGAATAGAAAACACAAATGAATTTGGAGTTTACACTAAGAATTGCAAAAAACTAAACAATTGGTTTAAGTTAGAAAAATGACAGTTTAGTTGATAAAAATACCATTTCAGTTGAAATATTTACAATTTTTCAAGTCTTTTTTAATTTGTGCTACTATTTATATTTGAAAGTTACAGAAAAAAATTGTATATTTACAATATAAAAAACCTCTGACAGCATCATATTGAAAAAAACGGTTAATATATATATAACCACCAATCATAGAAGAAGTGAGGTCAGAGGCACGGAAAACTAAGGTTGGTGGTTTCTTTTTGAGATTAATAAAAAAATAACTAATAAAAAATAAGAAAAAATGAAAAATATTGAATTTAGACTTTTAAGAGCAGATGAAATTGAAGTAAGGCCACAAAGCATCAAAAACGGAAAAGCAAATATGTTACTTTATATGAACTCAAGAGTAGTTACAGAGTTGCTTGATGAAACAGTTGGCTCAATGAATTGGACATCAGAATTTTATGAGGTAAACAACAAACTTGTATGCAGAATTGGAATTTGGGATGAAGACAAAAATATGTTCATTTACAAATCAGATACTGGAAGTGAATCAAACATTGAAGCAGAAAAAGGACAATTTTCAGATTGTTACAAAAGATGTTTATCTCGTTGGGGCATTGTGGAGTTATATTCAGCACCAAACATTGTTATTGATGACGATGGATATGGATGTAAAGGATATTATGTTAGACTTATAAAATATGATGAATATTCAAGAAAAATAACAGAACTTCACATTTGCAACAAATTTGATAAGGAAGTGTTCAGTTGGAAAATAGATAATGGCTATAATGATATTTCGCAAAATACAGAAAATAAAAACAATTATGATAGTTTAGTTGAATTTTGTAAGAAAGCAAAATCAGAAGGTGCTGACCAGGAAACATTGAAAAAGTTCTACAAATACTATGAAGAAAAATCAAAGACTTGGAATGGGAAATTCAATGCAAAAACATTGTTTGATAAGTGGGTTGAAAGGTCTAAACAATCAAGACCAATAACACCAAATTCAAATGATATGAGCATTCAAGAATATGATGAAAGAACTTATGGTGCTGATAGCGAAGGGTTTTACTTCTAATATATAAAAAAAACGCCTGGTGGTAGAAATATCACCAAGCCATTTCAAAAATAACTAAATTAAAATTAAATTAAAATGAAAAAAGTATTTATTTCAATCATCGTAGCAATTGTAATTGCATTAGGATTTTCAAGTTGTACTAAAGAAACTTTTCCAAAAGTTATTTCTTCATATTCTGATACATATAGAGTTTGGAAAAATTATTCTACAACAAACGGAACTCAATATATAACTTTGACTTATTTGTTTGATATAAAAGAAATTAATTCTAATAGTGAAAACAATTTTAAATGCAATATTTCAATAGGTGATAACAAAAATATTTTCATTTATACTTCAAGAGAAAATTTGTTATCTGATGCATTAAATATGATTGACATAATCAAAAATAATAGCATTTTAATTTATGATGTTGATAATAAGCCATATTATAAAATTAAAAATAATATTATAAATTCTGAATTACAATTTGAAAATATAAATACAGGATTTTGCCTGCCATATGGTTTTTTTAAAAATTGTGAATATGAATTATGTAAAAATTTTAATTAAAAAAAATTGATATTTTCAAAAAAATTGTATATATTATATATGAAACACAGTAAGTTTCCAACCACCATATTGGGCTGTGTTTTACATTAGGTTTTAAAATGCCGAATGAAACTTTTATAGTTCAAACACGGTAACACCAACAAAATTTTCCTGAACGAAAAAAGCACCTATCTTTCCAAGGTGCTTTTTTTTTATTTGATGTTATTCATTTTGTTATGCTGAAAATCTTTTTTCTATTATGGCCCTCATCGTAACTGATATGTATCCATCTTGATTTTCCGCTACTTTCAATTATACATTGGTCAAAATCCTTATCCTTCAGCCAGTC
>Ga0247609_10001657_pt1 | contig 25751 bp, 24 predicted proteins | sample 172DNAGHGlowgp2_FD_193487 | JGI IMG/M metagenome (GOLD analysis project Ga0247609, IMG submission 193487) | Sheep rumen microbial communities from Palmerston North, Manawatu-Wanganui, New Zealand - 1728 DNA GHGlow gp2 | ecosystem: Host-associated > Mammals > Digestive system > Stomach > Rumen ...
CATGCGAGCATGATGGCATTCGCTTAATCGAAAAGTTTAGTTTTTGTGTTTGTAAATAAAATTAGTAATTCTCTCATTGTCGCCTTGTTTCGCTTCCAGAAGGACTGTTAAGGAAAACAATTGCTATAATTAATGCGCGCAATTTCTAGATTTAACCTTCGCAATTTTTATCCTTAATCTTGCATCTCTGCCGCTCTCAATTTGACAATGCAAAGGTACGAATTTTTTCACATGCTCGCAAATATAAACGCAAAAATCCACCATTTTTGCACCCTAATTTTTACCTGTTTATTTTCATTAATTATTTATGTGTTTTGCAGCGTCGAGGTTTCGGACTTTCGGACTTCGGACATTCTGACGTTTTGATGTTTTCAAATTGCACAGAACGATAGAATACTTATATATAATATATATATTATATATAAGTATTAAATAAATTAACATTTGTATTCTTCTTTCCCCTTTGCCCCATCCTTGACACTAAAAATCGGCAAAACGTCCGAAGTCCGAATGTCCGAAAGTCCGATTTTTGGCAGGAGTCAACGTATTTCAGGCTAAGGCACTAAAATGCTCCTTTAATTTTATTAAAATTCGGGTTTAATTTTGGTAAAAGTGCCGTTCGCGGGCGGGTGCGTCGCAGTTAACATGTATTAACCAAATAATCGGACAAAAACGTAGGTTAGCTGAATTTTATTTCGTACCTTCGCAGGCAAATAAATAAAAGCATGATGACTCACTTAGTAAGACGCCTGCTATGCATGATGCTCACTTGGACGGTGGGCACGGGGTGTCTTTGTGCGCAAGAGATAGTGGAGCAGCAGGGCAACCATTACACCATTCACGCTGATGCGCTGGAGCCTGATGCGGAGATGACGCTGCTCGACGTGTTGCAGATTTGTCCGGAATTCATGACCATCGACGGCAAGAGCATCACGGCCGACTTTGTGCTCACTATCGATGACATCTCCGTCGGTGGGAATTGGGAAGGCATGCTGCAGAACATCAAAGCCGTAGAACTCGATGAAGTACACATCTATAACTATTCGACAGTGGCCAATGGCGACGATGGCATCTGTGGAGAAATCAACATTACGTTTCGGGATGCAGAACAGCGCGATGGGAAGATTGCCCTGACAGGCAGCACCTACGGTAATGGCAGGATGTTTGCCTCGTATGCCGAGAGTGGCGAAAAAGTAAGCGTAAGGGGTATGCTGAACACGGAGTTGCGCTATGGCAAGGGAAAAATCAATGATGGTATGCGTATCACTTCGCGCAGAGGAATAGAAAACGCAACGGCATTCCTGAACTGGCAACCGACGGAGCGCGACAAACTGGAATTCAAGCTGATACAAGGTTATCTAGATCAGGCCAACTGTTTCTATACTGACGGGGAATCAGGGAAGGAGGCAACCCGCGAACGGCTTGGGGATTTTTCGGCTACCTACAAGCGGGAACTGAACGACCGTGGGGCTTATCTCTACTTAGAAGGCGGGCTTAACTATATGAATGTGACGGAAAACACGTTGGACATACAGACCTGGGCACCCATCTGGAATGTTGAAGCAGGATTCCCGCTCTTTACGGACCACCTGACGGTAACAGCAGGTTGGGAAATAGACTACATCAGTAATGAAACCAAGACCATCGACCGGGAGCAATATCTCTACAACGACCTCTATCTGCAATTCGACTATGAGCAGGGGCCATGGATTCTGACCGTTGGCGACCGACTGAGACTGATTGGTATCTGGGACAAGTTCGAAACCAACATGGAAGCAGGCCAACAAGAATGGTCGCACTATCGTAACGACCATGCACTCCACGCGAGTGTAGGTTACAAGACGGGGCGACACTTTCTGCAAGGCAACTTAGGACGTAATTTCTACACGCCCTCGGTAAGTGATTTCTTCCACATGGAAGAACATACCAACCTGCGTCTGTATACCACAGATTTCAAAGACAACCTCGTCTGGCAGGTGGAGGCGCGCTATGCCTATCAAACACCAAAACTGTTCGCGTCAGCCAGTCTGCTCCATCAATGGAAGAAAGACGGAACTGCCGGCAACGGACAGGTGACTGGCATCAGGACTTCGGCCACCTTGCACCACGGAGCGCTAAGGCTCACGGCAGGTGTGGATTATTATCACCAGCGGGTAGATGAAGGAATTTTTAGCGCCGGCTTCAACGAGAATTTCTATCATCTGAAACTGGCACCTACGCTGTGCCTCGGTGGCGGCTGGCGACTGTCATCGCAGCTGCTTTACAGTAGCCGTAAGAGACGGTACGATGAGCATCCCTGGCTCTATGCCTCTCTCAAGGTGAACAAAGACCTGGGGCGCTACTGCAATGTGTTTGCCGATTTCCACGACATAGCAGGCTCGCCTATAGCATTGGCGGCTGACCTCAGCGGCTATTACAAGAACCGCGCCCTCACCATCGGCATTACGGTCTACCCCTTCCGCAAAGGTAAATGAAACGAAGCTTATTTGTTATTACTCAACCGTGACGGACTTCGCAAGGTTGCGGGGCTGGTCGACATTCTTGCCCTTGCAGACGGCGACGTGGTAAGCGAGCAGTTGCAGGGGGATGGTGGCCACGAGCGGTTCGAGGCACTCCAACACGTCGGGCAGCTCGATGACCTCGTCGGCAATCTTCGAGATGGTGTCGTCGCCCTTCGAGACGAGTGCAATGACGCGACCCTGGCGGGCCTTGATTTCCTGAATGTTCGAGAGCACCTTCTCGTACATGGCGTTATGTGTTGCTATAACCACGACGGGCATGTCACTGTCAATCAGTGCGATAGGTCCGTGCTTCATCTCGGCGGCGGGATAGCCCTCGGCATGGATATAGGATATCTCCTTCAGTTTCAGTGCGCCCTCCAAAGCCACGGGATAGGAGAATCCGCGACCGAGATAGAGGAAGTTATGCGCGTAGGTAAAGGTACGTGCGAGATCGCGCACCTTGTCGTTGGTCTTCAACACCTCGCGGATGATATTGGGAATGTTGTTCAGTTCGCGAACCACACGCAGGTATTCCTGGCGGTCGATGGTGCCCTTGGCCTCGCCCATGGCCAGTGCAATCATGGTGAGCACGGTGACCTGACCCGTGAAGGCCTTCGTAGAAGCGACACCAATCTCAGGACCTACGTGGATGTAGGTACCAGTATCGGTAGCGCGTGGAATGGACGAGCCGATGGCGTTGCAGATGCCGTAGATGAAGGCACCTTTCTCCTTGGCCAGCTGGATGGCGGCCAGCGTGTCGGCGGTCTCACCCGACTGCGAGATAGCGATGACCACGTCGTCCTTAGTGACTACGGGGTTGCGATAGCGGAACTCGGAGGCGTACTCCACTTCACAGGGAATGCGGCAGAACGTCTCGAAGAGCTGCTTGCCAATGAGTCCGGCATGCCACGACGTTCCGCAGGCGACAATGACGATGCGCTTGGCCTGCAGGAGCTGGCGACGGAAGTCGATGAGCGCCGAGAGCGTCACGTGGTCGCCCTCGACATTGATGCGTCCGCGCATGCAGTTGGTGAGGCACTCAGGTTGTTCGAAAATTTCCTTAAGCATGAAGTGCTCGTAACCACCCTTTTCTATCTGTCCGAGGTCGATGGCGACCTTCTTCACCTTCAACTCCTGTTCCTCGCCAAGAATACTCATCACATGTACGTCCTCGCCCAGTCGGATAACGGCAATATTTCCGTCCTCGAGATACACCACCTTGTCGGTATATTCGATGATGGGGCTGGCATCGGAACCGAGGAAGAATTCCCCGTCGCCAATACCAACCACAAGGGGACTCTGCTTGCGGGCGGCAACGATTTGCGTGGGGTCGCGCTTGTCGACAATGGCAATGGCATAGGCTCCGATGACCTGATAGAGTGCCACCTGAACAGCCTCGAGCAGCGACAGGTTTTTCTTCACCATGATATACTCCACGAGCTGTACCAGCACCTCGGTATCGGTGTCGCTTTTGAACTCGACACCCTTGGCCTGGAGTTTCTGCTTAATGTCAGCATAATTCTCAATGATTCCGTTGTGGATGATAGCCAGATTATGGCTCTGCGAATAGTGCGGGTGGGCATTGCGTGCCGAGGGTTCGCCGTGGGTGGCCCAACGCGTGTGGGCGATACCGATAGTGCCACTGACATCCTTGTCGCTGCAATACTCCGTCAGGTTGTCGACCTTGCCCTTCGCCTTGTAGACGTTCAGCTGACCGTCAGGGTTGATGAGTGCTACACCTGCCGAGTCGTAACCACGATACTCGAGCCTACGAAGTCCCTTAATCAAAATAGGATAAGCTTCCTGCTTTCCTATGTATCCAACTATTCCACACATGGTTTCTTTATCGTTATGTCATGTTTTGTTTTCGGGTGCAAAGGTAAGTTTTTTGGGGGAAACAGCCAAAAAATAAAGCGTTTTTTTGGATTTTGTTCGCTTATTCGTTACTTTTCGCGTTGCGAGAAGGTACTTTCGCTCGAAAATACAAAGAAAAACAAGTTTTCCTTTGGTATTTTGCTCGCTTATTCGTTACTTTTCGCGTTGCGAGAAGGTACTTTCGCTCGAAAATACAAAGAAAAACAAGTTTTCCTTTGGTATTTTGCTCGCTTATTCGTACCTTTGCAGCCATTATTAATAAATTAATAATAATTGGAGAAAGAAAATGAAACCAACCGCAATTTTGCTTCTGCACTGTCCTGACCAGCAGGGCATCATCTCAGAAGTGACCAGATTTATCACCGACAACAAAGGGAACATCGTCTACCTGGATCAGTATGTCGACCGGGTGGAAGGCATGTTCTTTATGCGCATAGAATGGGAACTCGACGGATTTCTGATTCCCCGCGATAAGCTATACGACTATATCACCACACTGTACGCCCAGCGCTACAAGATGAAGTTCAGCCTTTACTACAGCGACAAGCGCCCACGCATGGCTATCTTCGTCTCGAAAATGAGCCACTGTCTGTACGACCTGCTGGCGCGCTGGAAGGCCGGAGAGTTCGACTGCGACATTCCGTGCATCGTCTCGAACCACGAGGATTTGCGCTATGTGGCCGAGCAGTTCGGCATTCCCTACTACGTGTGGAGCATCAAGAAAGACCATTCGAACAAGGCCGAGGTGGAACAGGCTGAGATGGACCTGCTGAAGAAGGAGGACATCTCGTTCATCGTGCTGGCGCGCTATATGCAGATTATCTCGGACGAGATGATTGCCGAATATCCGCACCACATCATCAACATCCACCACTCGTTCCTGCCCGCCTTCATCGGCGCCAAGCCCTATCATCAGGCTTACGAGCGCGGCGTGAAGATTATCGGTGCGACGAGCCATTACGTGACGGCCGAACTGGATGCCGGTCCCATCATCGAACAAGATGTAACGCGCATCACGCACAAGGACACGCCCGAGAGCCTGGTGCTGAAAGGCAAGGACTTGGAGAAGATTGTGCTGAGCCACGCCGTCAGCAAGCACATCCAGCGCAAAATCCTGACGTATAAGAACAAAACAATAATATTTAGTTAAGAACAACGGATTTGACGGATTAAACGGATTTATGAACGTAGCGATAGTCAAATATAACGCAGGAAATATCTATTCGGTGGTGAACGCACTGAAGCGGCTGGGCATTGAACCCCTGCTGACGGACGATGCCGAGCAACTGAAAAAGGCCGACAGGGTGTTGTTCCCTGGACAGGGCCATGCCGGCGAGGCGATGAGCTATTTGAAGGCACGGCGACTGGATGAGGTCATCCGCGACCTTCGTCAACCCGTGTTCGGCATCTGCGTTGGTCAGCAACTGTTGTGCCGTCATTCTGAGGAGGGCGACACGCAGTGCATCGGTATTTTCGATGCCGAGGTGAAGCGTTTCCAACCTCAGCGCCACGAGGACAAGGTGCCGTGCATGGGGTGGAATGAGTTGGATGTAAGATGTCAGATGACTGATGGAAGATGTGGAGGCGTTGACCCGTTGATGGAAGGTCTGGGTGAGCATCCTTACGTGTATTTCGTCCATAGCTTCTACGTGCCGACGTGTGCAGACACCATTGCCACCGCCGACTACATCCTACCCTACTCTGCCTCGATGCACAAGGATAATTTCTATGCCTGCCAGTTCCACCCCGAAAAGAGTGGCAAGGTGGGCGAAAGAATCTTGGAGAATTTTCTCCAAATGACAATTGATAATGTATAATTGACAATGAAGATAGAACTGATTCCCGCCATCGACATCATTGGAGGCCAGTGCGTAAGACTGACCAAGGGCGACTACGACCAGAAGACGGTCTACGGTGAACCCCTTGAGATGGCTCAGGAGTTTGAGCGCATCGGATTCCGTCGGCTCCACATGGTTGACCTCGACGGTGCCAAGTCGAAGCATATCGTCAACGGTCGTGTGCTCAGAGGTTGTGCCTCTGAGACCAGCCTCGTGATTGACTTCGGTGGAGGCATCAAGACCGATGCCGACCTGGAGGAAGCCTTCCGTTGCGGTGCCCAGATGGTGACGGTGGGAAGCATTGCCGTCACAAGGCCTGAACTGTTTATGGGCTGGCTCGAGAAATACGGTCCGGAACGGATGATATTGGGAGCCGACGTGCGCAACGGAAAAATCAGCATCAACGGATGGAAAGAGGACTCCGAAGAGGACCTGTTGCCATTCCTGAAGAAATACATCGATGCCGGCGTCAAGAACGTGCTGTGTACGGAGATATCGAAGGACGGCACGCTGGCAGGCCCTGCCATTGAGTTATATAGTAAGGTGATGGAGGCCTATCCCCAGTTGCATCTCATTGCATCGGGGGGCGTCAGTAGCATCGACGACATCAAGGCCTTAGACCAGGCCGGAATACCAGCTGTTGTCTTCGGCAAGGCCATCTATGAAGGTCGTATTGACCTGACGGAGTTAAAGAAGTTAGAGGAAGTTAGAAGAAGCTAGAAAAAGATATGAGTGGACTGGCAAAAAGAATAATACCCTGTTTGGATGTCAAGGATGGTGAGACCGTCAAAGGCGTCAACTTTGTCAACCTCCGTTCTGCGGGTGACCCCGTAGAGCTGGGGAAGGCTTACAGCGAACAAGGTGCCGACGAGCTGTGCTTCCTGGATATCACCGCCTCGTTTGAAGGTCGCAAGACGTTTACCGAAATGGTGACGCGCGTGGCTGAGACCATCAACATCCCCTTTACCGTGGGTGGTGGCATCAACGAGTTGAAGGACGTGGAGCGACTGCTGTATGCCGGAGCCGACAAGGTGAGCGTGAACAGTGCCGCCATCCGCCGTCCGGAACTCATCAACGAGATTACCACACGGTTCGGCAGTCAGGTGTGTGTCGTAGCCATCGACGCCCGACTGGATGAAGACGGTTGGCACTGCTACCTGAAAGGTGGTCGCGAACGGACGGAGCGCGGACTTTTTGAGTGGGCCCGTGAGGCTCAGGAGCGTGGTGCGGGAGAAATCCTGTTTACCAGCATGAACCACGACGGCACGAAGAACGGCTATGCCAACGAGGCGTTGCGCGAACTGTCGGACACGCTGTCGATACCCATAATTGCCAGTGGCGGTGCAGGATGCAAGGAACACTTCCGCGACGTGTTCACCGAGGGTCATGCCGACGCAGCACTGGCCGCCTCGGTGTTCCACTTTGGCGAGATTCCCGTGCCGGAGTTGAAACAGTACCTCAGAGCCGAAGGGATTAATGTGAGAAGTTAGAAGAATTTAGAAGAAGTTAGAAGAAGATATATGAAGATAGATTTCGACAAGATGGACGGGCTGGTGCCTGCCATCATACAGGACGCAGAGACGAAGAATGTGCTCATGCTGGGCTTCATGAACAAGGAGGCCTACGAGAAGACGCTGGAGACAAAACACGTCACCTTCTGGAGCCGTACGCGTCAGACGCTGTGGACCAAGGGCGAGACGTCAGGACACTTCCTGAACCTCGTCGACATGAAGATAGACTGCGACAACGACACCCTGCTGGTTCGTGTGCATCCCGTAGGACCAACGTGCCACATCGGCACCGACACCTGCTGGGGCGAAGAAAACAGCGCGCTGCAAGGTTCTCCCTTGCTGTTCCTTTCCGAATTGCAGAACTTCATCAATCGTCGTAAAGAGGAAATGCCCGAAGGGTCGTACACCACCAGCCTGTTTACGAAAGGCATCAACAAGATTGCCCAGAAGGTTGGTGAAGAGGCCTTGGAAACCGTCATCGAAGCCACCAACGGCACCTCAGAACATTTGATCTACGAGGCCAGCGACCTACTGTATCACCTCATCGTCTTGTTGGCCGATAAGGGTCTGCGCATCGAGGATGTGGCAGAGGAACTGCACAAACGCCACGATCCGGAATGGGACCGCCAGCGTCGCGAGGCCAAGGCCGCAGGGAAAATGAAGTAAGAAGTAAGATGTAAGAAATAAGAAGTAAAAATATGCTTATAGATTATCAGAAAGCGAATATCTACCAAAAGGATGGCATCCTCGTGCTGAAGGAAGTAGACTTCCACGTCAACGAGGGCGAGTTCATCTATATTATCGGACGCGTGGGAGCCGGCAAGAGCACCCTGCTGAAGACGCTCTATTTCGAGTTGGATGTTGACGAGGCCGAACAAGCCATCGTGCTGAATCACGAACTGACCCAGATGAAGCGTAAGTACATTCCCGCCCTGCGCCGACAGATGGGTATCATCTTCCAGGACTTCCAGTTGCTGGCAGACCGGACGGTTCGCGAAAACCTGCGCTTCGTGCTGAAAGCCACTGGATGGAAAGACAAGGCAGAGATTGACGAACGCATCGACGACGTGCTGAAGGATGTAGACATGCTGGACAGTGCCGACCGATTCCCCCATGAGTTGTCGGGTGGCGAACAGCAACGTATAGCCATTGCCCGTAGCATATTGAACAATCCGAAGGTCATCATTGCTGACGAACCGACGGGTAACCTCGACATCGAGACCGCCCGGCAGATTATCGCCCTGTTGCGCCGTATCACAGAATCAGGAACAGCTGTGGTTATGACAACGCACAACACGTCGTTGTTGCAGGAATATCCTGGCATCGTCTACCGTTGTATCAACCAGCGTTTGGAAGATATCACCAACGACTTCAACCACATGGCGCTGTATGAAGACGAGGAGTTGGATGATGCGGAAGAAGAGAAGAAGAGCTATTATTCGGACAAGGAGGACTTGTCGATCTAATTGAAAATTGAAAATAAAAAAATATAACGACAATGAAAGTAATGAAATTTGGCGGTACATCGGTGGGGACACCGACCCGCATGAAGGAAGTAACAAAGCTGGTGACGAAGTCGGGTGAGCCCGTATTCGTAGTGTTGTCTGCAATGTCGGGAACGACCAATTCACTGGTCGAAATCTCTGACTACCTGTACAAGAAGAACCCCGACGGTGCCAACGAAATCATCAATCAGTTGGAGCGTAAGTATCTGAAGCATATCGACGAGCTCTACCAGAGCGACACCGTAAAGGAGCAGACGCGCGAATTTCTGACCTCGGAAATGAACTACCTGCGTTCGTTCACCAAGGAACTGTTTACCAGTTTCGAGGAGAAGAGCATCGTGGCTCAGGGTGAGCTGTTGTCGACCAACATGGTAGTCAACTACATGAAGGAGCAGGGTTTCAATGCCGTACTGTTGAATGCCCTCGACTTCATGCGTACCGATAAGAATTCAGAACCCGATCCTGCCTACATCAAGGAAAAGCTGTTGGCACTGATGGAGAAGAACGAAGGTCAGCAGGTGTATGTCACACAGGGCTTCATCTGCCGCAATGCCTATGGTGAGATTGACAACCTCCAGCGCGGTGGTTCCGACTATACTGCATCGCTGATTGGTGCTGCCCTCGGTGCAGAGGAGATTCAGATATGGACCGACATTGACGGCATGCACAACAACGACCCGCGCGTGGTTGACCATACCCAGCCCGTTCACCACCTGCATTTCGAGGAGGCTGCCGAGCTGGCTTACTTCGGTGCGAAGATTCTGCACCCGACATGCGTCCAGCCTGCCAAATATGCGGGTATTCCCGTTCGTTTGCTGAACACAATGGAGCCCGAAGCCGAGGGTACCACCATTTCGAACCAGACGGAATATGGCAAAATCAAGGCCGTTGCTGCCAAGGACAACATCATCGCCATCAAGATTAAGTCGAGCCGTATGTTGCTGGCCACGGGTTTCCTGCGCAAGGTGTTTGAAATCTTCGAGTCGTACCAGACGCCTATCGATATGGTTTGTACGTCGGAGGTCGGAGTTTCGATGTCTATCGACAACTCAGCACACCTAGGCGAAATCGTCGACGAACTGAAGAAATACGGAACGGTGACGGTCGACACGGGCATGTGTGTTGTTTGTGTTGTAGGTGACCTCGACTGGTCGAATATTGGCTTCGAGACCAAGGTACTCGACGCCATGAAGAACATCCCCGTTCGCATGATTTCGTATGGCGGTTCCAACTACAACATCTCGTTCCTCATCCGCGACGAGGACAAGAAGCGCGCCCTGCAGAGCCTGAGCGACCAGCTGTTTAAGTGAAAAGTAATTAATACTACAACACAAAAATGAGTAAGGGAGTTTTTCCTAAAGAGAAACTGGAACGGATACAGACACCGTTCTACTATTATGACACGGAGTTGTTGCGCGAAACACTCTGGGCCATTAACAACGAGACTAAGAAGCACGAGGGCTTCTGCGTCCATTATGCCGTGAAGGCCAATGCCAATCCCCGCATCCTGCGCATCATCCGCGAAGCCGGACTGGGTGCCGACTGCGTCAGTGGTGGCGAAATAGAAGCCAGTGTGCGAGCAGGTTTTCCCAGTTCGAAGATTGTCTATGCCGGCGTTGGCAAGAGCGACTGGGAGATTAACCTCGGACTGGACAACGACATCTTCTGTTTCAACGTCGAGAGCATTCCGGAGCTGGAGGTCATCAACGAACTGGCTGCCAAGAAAGGCAAGGTGGCTCGCGTGGCTTTCCGCCTGAATCCGAACGTCGGTGCCCATACGCATGCCAACATCACTACGGGACTGGCTGAAAACAAGTTCGGCATCGATATGCGAGACATGCTAAAGGTCATCGAAGAGGCTCACCATCTGTCGAATGTCAAAGTAGTGGGTCTGCACTTCCACATCGGCAGTCAGATTCTTGACATGGGAGACTTCGAAGCCCTCTGCAATCGCGTCAATGAGTTGCAGAATGAGCTGGAGCGCCATCGCATCACCGTTGAGCACATCAACGTCGGTGGCGGACTGGGCATAGACTATCAGCACCCCAATCGAGTCAGCATCCCTGACTTCAAGGACTACTTCGACACCTATGCCAAGAAGTTGAAACTGCGCCCGGGTCAGACGCTGCATTTCGAACTCGGTCGTGCCGTTGTGGCCCAATGCGGCAGCCTTATCACGCGTACCTTATATATTAAAAAGGGTAGCGTGAAGCAGTTCTGCATTGTCGACGCAGGATTCACCGACCTCATCCGGCCTGCCCTCTACCAGGCTTACCACAAGATTGAGAACATCTCGAGCGAGGAGCCTAAGGAGACATACGACGTGGTGGGACCTATCTGTGAGTCGACGGATGTTTTTGCCAAGCAGATTGACCTGAACTGCTGTCATCGTGGCGACCTCCTGGCCATCCGCTCAGCTGGTGCCTATGGTGAAATCATGGCCTCTCAGTATAACTGTCGTCCATTGCCCAAAGGCTATATGAGCGACGAAATATAAAAAACGAAAACGAAAGAATGAGTATAGACAATCAGAAGCAGCCATCCATTTCCATCGTGATGACCGTTCACGACCAGGCAGAAGCGCTGGAGCAGAACCTTCCCGCGTTTCTGACCCTACCCTATGAGGGAACGTATGAAGTCATCGTGGTGGACAACATGTCTGCCGACGAAACACCCGACGTGCTGAAACGACTGAAAGCGGAATACCCCCTGTTGTATTCCACCTTCCTGCCGGAGTCAGTCATCGTCAATCCCAGCCGTAAACGACTGGCTCTGAGTGTGGGAGCGAAAGCTGCCCACTACGACTATATCGTGCTGGCTGACATCCACCGTCCGCCTATCAATACGGAATGGTTGGCAGGACTGGCCGATGGCGAGGCGTCGCTGGTGTACACCAATAGGAAGAAAGACCGCGTGACACATGTCGTTGCCACCGATTTGGACGACCTACGCCCCACCATCCGCAAGGCCGAACGCCATAGTTTCAGAGACTATTACGGCACGTGGTTCCGCAAGCAGCGCGGTCTCTACGATGCGGTCTGCGTGAGGCGGGAACATGTCTTCGATGCCATCCGACTCATTGACCAGCGCATTCGCGGTTTGCGCCTGCTGGGCTTGCGTCTGCGTGTGTGGTTAGGCTTATAAATTCGTTATGCTATGAGAATCCTGCATTACTATAACACTGAGGACCAGATGGTTAGCCAACATGTCGCCATGCTACAAGAGGGCATGGGACGCGATGCTGAAAACCATCTGGCATCTAACGCTGACGATGCACGGACACTCCTTCAAGGCAGCCATTACGACATTCTTCACCTGCACGGCTGCTGGCGCAATTCTTCACGAAACATTGTCAACATAGCCCTGCGCAAGGGTTGCCGACTGGTGGTAACGCCCCACGGACAGCTGGAGCCGTGGGTGCAGGAAAAAGACTATTGGAAAGACAAACTCCCCAAACGCGTGCTGTATCAGCAACGCATCATCCAACAGGCCTACGCCATCATCATCCAAGGAAGCATGGAGCAGGAATGTATGGAAAATTTAGCGTGGAACAAGCGTTTAGTGACCATTCGCAATAGCGTGATAACCAGCACTATATCCAAAGAAGAAATGGCTCGGCAGACATTCACGCTCTATCGCAAGATCATGGATACCAACACACAGGAACTCCTATCGCCCGATATGCGACAGACGCTGAAAACCATCCTCATGGCAGGCATTACAGGAGACAAGCGCTGGCTGCCCGAAGACGCCGTTACTGCCCTACCCGCTGCCGTGTCTATTCCTTGGCGCGAGGTCATGCTCTATGCCCACCACGAACAGATTACCGACACCATCCAGCGCGGACTGCGCATCCTCGGTCTTGAAGCACAGGACATCGATGTGAAAAATATCGACCACTTCTGGCCTGACAACTATCAGGAGGTGCCACTCATTGGCACCACCATCGGCAATCAGTTCGCCTCTGAGAACGAACGGTTGATAGCCTCGTTCAAGACTATTCGCAAACTCATCTCCAACGGACAGTTCAGCATCAAACACCTGATAGAGATGGATCGCGAACTTCGTCAGCACAGCTGCGACGAGGATGAACTTGCCGAGTCGCTGAAAGAGCGCCGTCTCTTGAAGATGGCCCGCTACGTCATGCAACTCATGAGCGACCTCACTGGGCTCACCGAAGGCTTTATGCCTGTGCTTCCGCTTAACAACCGCAAGACACGGCAATTACGTACAACGATAGATAACCACCTAAAAATATAAAGGTAAAAAAGTAAAAACTATGAATACAGATACTACAAATCACGACATGCACTACTTGCAACTGCTCTCCAATTCGTTTCCGAATATTGCAGCTGCTTCGACAGAGATTATCAATCTCGAGGCCATCATGAACCTCCCCAAAGGGACGGAACACTTCTTGGCCGACCTGCATGGCGAGAGTGCCGCCTTCCAGCACGTACTGAAGAACGCCTCCGGAAACATCCGACGCAAGGTCAGCGAGCTGTTCAAAGGCGACATCCGCGAGGCAGAACGACGCGAACTGTGTACGCTCATATACTATCCCGAACAGAAACTGGAACTCATCAAGGCCAACGAAGAGGATCTCGACGACTGGTATCACATCACCATCCACCGGTTGGTGGCCGTCTGTCGCGATGTATCGTCGAAATACACACGCTCTAAAGTGCGCAAGTCGCTACCCGAGGAGTTTGATTATATCATCGAGGAACTGCTCCACGAACGTACCGACGACATCGACAAGGCCGCCTATGTCAGTGTCATCGTTGACACCATCATCTCTACGGGACGGGCTGACGACTTCATTGTCGCGATTTGTAACGTCATCCAGCGACTGGCCATCGACCAGTTGCACATCCTTGGCGACATCTACGACCGCGGCCCTGGTGCACACATCATTCTCGACACCCTGCGACAGTACCACTCTTGGGATATTCAGTGGGGCAACCACGACATTTTGTGGATGGGAGCCTGTGCGGGCAACAACGCCTGTATCTGCAACGTGCTGCGCCTGTGTCTGCGCTATGCCAACTTGACCACCATCGAGGAGGCTTACGGCATCAACCTTGTGCCGCTGGCCACCTTCGCTATGGAGGTTTATGGCGACGACCCCTGCGAAGAGTTCATCCCCAGGTTGTTGAATGGCAACACCATGGACGACAAGTACCAGCGTCTGACGGCTCAGATGCACAAGGCCATCAGCGTCATTCAGCTCAAGAAGGAAGCACAGATTTTCCACCGTCGTCCTGAATGGCAGATGGAGAATCGCTGCGTACTCGAACATATCGACTATCAGCGTGGCGTCTACGTTGTTGATGGTCAGGAGTATGAAATGAAGTCGTGTCACTTCCCAACCGTCGACCCCGACAACCCCAACGAACTTACTCCCGAGGAGCACCAGCTTATGGAGCGTCTGCATCATTCGTTCCGTGTCAGCGAGAAACTCCGCAAGCATATCAAGATGCTGCTCTCCCACGGTTGCATGTACACCATCTGTAATCAGAACCTGCTGTTCCATGCTGCCATACCCCTCAACGACGACGGATCGCTGAAGGAGGTCGAACTCTATAAAGGCGAGCGATACAGTGGCAAGGACCTCATGCACAACATCGGCATGATGGTGCGTGCGGCCTTCGAAAACGATACCGAACAGGAGCGGCGCCTCTATGCCCGCGACTACTTCCTCTACCTCTGGAGCGGTAAGGACTCTCCCCTCTTCAACAAATCGAAGATGGCTACCTTCGAACGCTACTTCCTGAAGGACAAGAGCACCTACAAAGAGGAGAAAGGCAACTACTTCCTGCTACGCGACAACGAGGAGGTTTGCGACCGAATCTTAGACGCTTTTGGCGTCAAGGGTCAGAACCGCCACATCATCAATGGCCACGTACCCGTCCATGTTGCCAAAGGCGAGAATCCCATCAAGGCCAATGGCAAACTGATGGTTATCGACGGTGGCTTTTCCGAGGCCTATCACAACGAGACAGGCATTGCAGGCTATACACTCGTTTACCACAGTCGTGGCTTCCAACTCGTTCAGCACGAACCATTTACCAGTGCTCAGGACGCCATCCAGCGCGGTCTCGACATCAAGTCTACCACGCAGCTGGTCGAACTCTCTGCCCACCGTATGCGGGTGGCCGACACCGACAAGGGCGACGAACTCCGCGCTCAGATTGAAGACCTCCGCCAACTACTTTACGCCTACCGTCACGGCATCCTCAAAGAACGAAAATAAATCCGATTAATCCGTGTAATCTGTGGTCGAAAAAGAATATATTCTCGTCGCCCTTGGTTCCAACTACCATCAGGCCGCTCACATCCACTGGGCCTCCCAGCGCCTGTCGTGCCTGCTCTCCGACGTGCAGCTCTCACGCATTCTTTGGACGCAGGACATCCACGGCTCCGGCATTTGCTATGCCAACCGACTGATTGCCGGACGTACGTCACTTACTGCCGACGAACTGCAACAGCAGCTCAAGGCCATCGAGGCCGAGTCCCGTCGCACAAAATCGCGCGTCACCATCGACCTCGACCTGATGCAATACGGTGACCAGCGCTTCCATCTGCAAGACTGGCCCCGCCCCTATATCCAGCAGCTGCTGGGAGAAACAATAAACAATAACCAATAAACAAATTCGTGGTCAATATGAAAAAAATATTCGCAGTCCTATTTGTATTTTTCCTCTGCGCTTGTCAGGAGTCGCTCGAGGACCGTTGTGCCCGCGAGTGCAAGGAATACACGCAGAAGAAGTGTCCCGTCCTCGTCACAGAAAACGTCACCCTCGACAGCATGACTTTCGCCAAACCCCACCTCCTGACCTACTACTACACTGTTGGCGGAGTGCTTGACGACGCCGAGGCTTTGAAACAGCACGACGCCCGCGGCCTCCTGCTCAAGGAACTCAAAAACTCCGCCAGCCTCAAGCTTTACAAGGATGCTGGCTACGACATCCGCTACGTCTACCATTCCACCTGCCAAAGAGGAATGCAGCTCTTAGAAGCCACCTTCCATAAAAAAGACTATCAATAGTCGACTACGATGGACTGCTACTTGATGATTTCAATTCTTGGGATGTTGACGAAAAAAATCCGCTAACTAATTGATAGTTAGCGGACTCTTTTCATATGAGTGGTCGAGGTGACAGGACTCGAACCTGCGACAGCCTGGTCCCAAACCAGGAACGCTACCAACTGCGCTACACCTCGATTTTTTGCGGTGACAAAATCAGTGCAAGCCAAATGCAGAGAACTCTCTCTATGCTGAGGCGAAGCCTGATTTCGCATACGATTTTTTAAATCGGATGCAAAGGTACGCATTTTTTGCGACACCCGCAAATATTTTGGTAATTATTTTACTTGATAATACCTTGTTCGACGAAGATCTTCTTCAGTGCGATGACTGAACGGTCGACCTGCTCTTTGGTGTGGGTGGCCATCAGGGCATAGCGCACGAGAGTGTCCTGCGGAGCACATGCGGGCGGAATGACGGGATTGATGAACACACCGGCCTTGAATGCCAAAGAGGTGACAAGGAATGTCTTATCGACGTCGCGTACGTAGAGCGGAATGATGGGGCTCTCGGTATCGCCAATCTCAAAGCCTTCTTCGCGGAAACGCTGCAGAGCGTAGTGGGTGACATCCCACAGAGCCTGGATGCGCTCGGGCTCCTGCTGCAGAATGTGCAGTGCCTCCATAGCGGCAGCGGTGGCTGCGGGCGTATTGGATGCGGAGAAAATGTATGTGCGGCAGGTGTGGCGCAGGAAGTTGATGGTGTCCCAGTCGGAGGCAATGAAACCACCGATGGAGGCCAGCGACTTCGAGAATGTTCCCATGATGAGGTCTACCTCGTCGGTGAGTCCGAAATGGTCGCAAACACCGCGGCCCTGCCTGCCAAATACTCCGATGCCGTGGGCCTCGTCGACCATAATGGAACAGTTATACTTGTGCTTCAGCTCTACAATCTCAGGCAGTTTGGCGAGGTCGCCTTCCATCGAGAAAACACCGTCGACAACTATCAGTTTGATAGCCTCATAGGGTAGCTTCTGGAGCACGCGCTCGAGGTCGGCCATGTCGTTGTGCTTATAATGCAGCTGGCGGGCAAACGAAAGACGACGACCGTCCACAATACTTGCGTGGTCACGATCGTCGCAAATAATATAGTCGTCCTTGCCAACTACCATTGCCAAGACGCCCTGATTGACGGAGAAACCCGTCGAGAAGCACAGACAGTCGTCTTTGCCGATAAACTCTGATATTTCCTTCTCCAGCTGTACGTGCAAATCGAGGGTACCGTTGAGGAAACGGCTTCCGGCACATCCCGAGCCATACTTGTCGAGTGCAGCCTTGGCAGCATCGATGATACGCTGGTCGCCCGTCAGTCCTGTGTAGGCGTTGGAGCCGAACATCAAGACCTTATGGCCACCCATCTCTACCTCAGTTCCCTGTTTGCCCTCGATGGCGCGGAAATAAGGATATACGTCAGCCTCCATAAACTTCTGAGGCTCACGATAAAGCTTGTATTTTTCTTGTAATTGTCCCATAAAAATAGGTGCAGCCGAAGCCACATATTTGTTTTCAGACTGCAAAGATACACATTTTTCTTTAAACTGCGCACAAAAAAATGGATAAAATGTCTTTTTTACTTAATTTATTTCAAAATATGTTCTAAAATTCGGTAGTTTTTTGTAATTTTGCATTCAAATGAGTACAAAAAAACGCATCATATTCATCGTCAACCCTATTTCGGGTACCGACAACAAGGAACACATCCCTGAGCAGATTGCGGAGGTGATAGACTCCGAACACTTCGACTGCGAGATACGCTTTACGGAATACCGTGGCCATGCGGCCGAGATAGCCCGCGAGGCAGCCAAGGAAGGCGTGGACGTCGTCGTTGCGGTAGGTGGCGACGGAACAGTGAACGAGGTGGCGCGGTCGCTGGTGCATACCGATACGGCACTGGGCATCATCCCCTGTGGCTCGGGCAACGGGCTGGCGCGACATCTGTGCATCCCGCTGAATGTGACAAAAGCACTGGAACTGATCAACACGTGTCAGATAGAGTCGTTTGACTATGGCGTCATCAACGGTCTGCCATTCTTCTGCACATGCGGCATGGGCTTCGACGCTTTTATCTCGTTGAAATTTGCCGAGGCGGGAAAACGCGGACCGATAACGTATGTGGAGAACGTGTTGAAGGAGGGACTGAAATACAAGCCCGAGACGTATGAGATCATTGACGACACAGGTACGAGCCGCTATAAGGCATTCCTCATTGCTTGTGCCAACGCATCGCAATACGGCAACAACGCCTACATCGCGCCAGGGGCAACGATGAAGGATGGCGAGATGAATGTCATCATCATGGAACCCTTTACGGCGCTGGATGCTCCGCAGATTGCCGCCGACCTGTTTATGAAGACGCTGGGCAACAACTCGAAAATCAAGACGTTCTGCACGCGCAGCCTGCACATCCATCGCAAGGAACCGGGTGCTATCCACTTCGACGGTGATCCCATCATGACCGACAACGACATCGACGTGCACATTGAGCATCTGGGTATCAAGATTGTTGCCAACCCTGAGGTGAGCGAGGATGAGGCACAGCCCAATCAAGTTTTGAACGCCTTCAGCGATTTCTTTAATAATATAAATAATGTACGCGAGGATTTCACGCAGGACATTGAGAAAGGCGGTCGCAAGATTCAGGCCATCAACAGGGTGTTGCTGAGGAAATTGAGGAACTAATATTGGTTCATGGATATACAGATTCTGATTACGGTCGTCATCCTTTTTGCGGCATTTGGGTTTGCCGGTTGGCGGGTGTATGATGCCGTTCGCGAGGGTGGAGACCCGTGCAAGGATTGCGAATTGAAAAAAAACTGCAAAAAATTTGGTAGAGTCCAAGATAATTCGTACCTTTGCACCCGCAAATCGCAAAAATGCTGTGATTGAACCAAGGTGCTTGACCTTAGGTCAGCCCCTACGCTCAAAAGAGACAATGCGAGCATTGCTCTTTCTTCGCTGAAACGGTGCCTTGGATGAGTGGCTTAGTCAACGGTCTGCAAAACCGTCTACGGCGGTTCGAATCCGCCAGGCACCTCAAAGAAAAATCGGGAATCCCTGTAAACAAAGGAGTTCCCGATTTTCCGTTTATAGTGATTGAACTACACAAGGGTAAAATCGTTACTGAATACCGTCTTCACGCAATTTCTTTTGCCACTTCCAGGCCGACTTCAGTACCTCCTCGGTAGGTGTCTCAGCCTTCCAGCCCAGCACCTTGTTAGCCTTGTCAACATTGCCCCAAACCTGCTCGATATCGCCTTCTCGACGCGGAGCATAGGTCCAGTTCACCTTCACGCCAGTAGCTTTCTCGAAGCCCTCGACAACCTCAAGGGTCGACAGTCCGCGGCCCGTTCCGATGTTGAACACCTCGACAGCATCTGTCTCGGGTTTGTCGAGCACGCGCTCCATTGCCTTGACATGCGCATCAGCCAGGTCGACGACATAGATATAGTCGCGGATACAGGTATGGTCGGGGGTATTGTAGTCGTTGCCGAAAATCTTCAATTGCTCACGAATACCCATTGCGGTCTGGGTAACGAAAGGAATCAGATTCATAGGCACACCATTGGGCAATTCGCCAATCAATGCAGAGGGATGGGCACCGATGGGGTTGAAGTAGCGCAGGATGATTGACTTGATGGGAGCGCCGCTGTGGATATAATCTTGGATAATCTCCTCGTTAATCTGCTTGGTATTGCCGTAGGGTGACATAGCCTTCTGGACGGGTGCATTCTCGGTAACGGGCAGATTCTCCTGTGAGGGCTGTCCGTAAACCGTGCAACTCGATGAAAAGATAATGCCTTTCACGTTGTATTTCGGCATGAGCTCCAGCAGATTGATGAGCGACAACAGATTGTTACGATAGTACATCAGGGGTTTCTCCACGCTCTCACCCACAGCTTTCGAGGCAGCAAAGTGGATGATACCCTCAATGTCGGGATACTGCTGGAAGATGCGCTCCATAGCGTCCTTGTCGCAGCAGTCGGCCTTGATGAATGCCGGACGGATACCCGTAATCTTCTCAATGCCGTCGACGACGTTGGCATTCGAGTTGGAGAGGTTATCAACAATGACTACTTTGTAGCCTGCATTCTGCAGTTCTACGGTGGTGTGGCTACCGATGAATCCGGTGCCGCCAGTAACGAGAATTGTCTGTTTCATATCGTTTTTAAGTTAAAAAGCTCACCGGACGTTGCTGTTCCAGTGAGCTATCGTTTTCTTCAGCGGTGCGTACGAGACTCGAACTCGTGACCTCCTGCGTGACAGGCAGGCATTCTAACCTACTGAACTAACGCACCTTGCTTTGCGCTTCTATTGAGACTTCTTTGGCGGTGCGTACGAGACTCGAACTCGTGACCTCCTGCGTGACAGGCAGGCATTCTAACCTACTGAACTAACGCACCAAAATGTCTCTCTTGTCGTTTAGCGGGTGCAAAGGTAATAAGAAAATATGAATCTGCAAAACTTTTTGGCGAAAAGTTTATAAAAATCTTTGCATCAGCACGGCATTTCCATACTGATGCCCGTCGAAAAGCCAGTCTCGCAGTTCTGCCTGCACCTCATAACCCGCTTTTCGAAACAGGTTAACAGCCGCCTCGTTGTCTGCTGCCACTACGGCATACAGCTGGTGCAGATGCACCACGCGCAGGGCATAGTCAGCCAACAGGCTGAGTGCTGCCAGCGCATAACCTTTGCGGCGGTTGTCCTTCATCACGACGATTCCCGTCTCCGCGCGTTGGTGTTGCGGATCGAAACGTACCAGGTCGCAGATGCCTACCGTTTCCCGCGTGCGTACATTCTCTATGATAAGCCGCACCTGCCTGTCAGCAAAGATGTCGTCCGCCGAGGTGGCGATATAGTCGTGTAGCGTGTAGCGCGAATACGGCACGTTGGTCGTTCCCACGTTCCACAGACTCTGGTCGTTCTCCAACTGATAAAGCAGATCCAAATCCTCGGGCTCGATAGCTCTTAGTCTGATGTCATTTTCCATTATCATCGTTTCTTGTCTTTAGCGGGTTAATGAAGTTCGGCAGATTTTCACCTATCAGATGCAGCAATGCCAGCATAGCGCGGAAATAGATGGCGGCCTTGATGGGAACCGACAGCAGCAGGGTCAGGTGTCCGTAGTGTTTGCGGAAGAAGATGAGCATGGCCTGATAGAACACGTGGACATAGCGGAAGCTGGACTTCTGCGTCGACTCACCTTTGTAATGGACGATGTCGTAGGGCAGATACCAATTCTGCCACCCGCCTTTCAGCATACGATACGACAGGTCGATATCCTCGCCGTACATGAAGAAGTCCTCGTCCAACAGCCCTATCTGGTCGAGCGCCTTGTGGCGCAACAGACAGTATGCTCCGCTGATGACCTCTATCCGTGCAGGCTGGTCCCAAGGCAGGTGGCTCATGTAATACCGCTTGGTGAACCCCAGCATCTTCAGCATCGACACCCAAGGCGTAGGCACCGCGCGTCGCGACTCAGGAGCCGGTGTTCCTTCGCGTGTCAGCATCCTCACTCCTGCCCCACCCGCCTGCGTATGATCGTCCATAAACTGCAGACAACCCTTGATGGTTGGTTCGTAGACAACGGTATCGGGATTCAGCAGCAGCACGTATTCCGCATCAGTCTGGCGGATGGCCTGGTTGTTGGCACGCGCAAATCCCACGTTGTCCTTGTTGGCCACGAAATGCACCTGCGGATGCTTTGGCTGCAATGTCTCCACCGTTCCGTCCGACGAATTGTTGTCCACCACGAAGATGTCACCCTCGATTCCCTCAAGGGCTCGCTCCACGCTCACCAGACACTCATCCAATAGCTGGCAGACGTTGTAGCTGACAATGACTACGCTGATTTTCTGGGCCATACAAACGGGAGACAAAGTAACAGGATGACGCCCAGATAGAAGAAGGGCGTGGTCCGGAAGATGAGATACAGGATGGCGTTAGCCACCAGTGGCACAACAATCAGGGCCAGCCGCAGCCATTTGTTCTGCTTGAACAGGCGCACCCCCAGATAAGCACACACCAGCGTGGCAATCTCCATCACGGTGGTCAGGATAAACAGTATTGTTTCGTTATTCATTTGCCTTCAAATATAGTTCTGTTAATTATTGATCGTCCCAACGTCACTTCGTCCGTATACTCCAGTTCGTCGCCCACGCTGATGCCGCGCGCTATGATGCTCAGTTTTACATCAGTATAGGGCGCCAGTTTGCGGAAGATGTAGAAGTTGGTGGTGTCGCCCTCCATCGTCGAACTCAGCGCCAGGATGACTTCCTTCACCCCACCCTCGGCGACGCGTTCCACCAGCGACTCTATCTCCAAGTCCGAGGGCGCTATGCCGTCCATGGGCGATATCACGCCACCCAACACGTGGTACAGTCCGTTGAACTGCTGCGTATTCTCTACCGCCATCACGTCCTGGATGTTCTCCACCACGCAGATGATGCTCGCGTCGCGTCGCGGGTCGCTACAGATGGGACACGTCTCGTCGTCGCTGATGTTGTGGCACACGCGGCAATGCCTGACCTCCTGCTTCATGCGGGCAATGGTTTCCGTAAACCGCATCACGTCCTCGTCGTCCTGCCGCAACAGGTGCAGCACCAGTCGCAAGGCCGTCTTGCGCCCAATGCCAGGCAGCGTCGCGAACTCATGTACGGCTCGTTCCAGCAATTGTGAGGGATATTGTGTCTGTATCATTAACTTTTAATTATCATTTTTTCACCTCTCAACTTCACTCAACTCTAACCACCTAAGCGATTTCTCGTCGAGCTCGTCGTTCAGGACGGGCAGACGCTTGCTCATGGCCGTGATTTCATCCACCGAGGTCGTACCGCCACAAAGGGCTTCCTCAATTTGTTTCTTCTCAGCCTCCAGCGCAGCGATGTCCTTCTCCAACTGCTCCATCTCGCGTTTCTCCTTGTAGGAGAGTTTTCTTCTAGAGGTGAGAGGTGAGGGGTGAGAGGTAAGAGAAATGTCTTGCTGCGATTGATTCTTGTTTTTTTCTATTCTCTCACCTCTCACCTCTTGCTCCTCACCTCTAGAATACTCGCGATACTGCGTATAGTTGCCGGGGAAGTCCTTGATTATGCCGTTGCCCTTAAACACCAGCAGGTGGTCCACCACCTTATTCATAAAGTAACGGTCGTGCGAGACGACGATGACGCACCCGGGGAAGTCTTGTAGGTATTCCTCCAGAATCTGCAGCGTCACGATGTCGAGGTCATTTGTCGGCTCGTCGAGTACCAGGAAATTGGGGTTGCGCATCAGTACCGTACACAGGTACAGTTTCCTGCGCTCACCACCGCTCAGCTTATATACATAATTATATTGCTGCTCGTTGGTAAACAGGAAATACTGAAGCAATTGCGATGCCGACAACTTCTTGCCTCCACCCAGTTCAACGTATTCTGCGATGTCGCGAACAATGTCGATAACTTTCTGTTGCTCATTGAATTGCAAACCGTCCTGCGAGAAGTACCCGAACCTTACCGTATCGCCAATAACGATGCGGCCCTCGTCCACAGGCACCAGTCCGAGCAGCATCTTGATGAACGTCGACTTGCCCGTTCCGTTGTTGCCCACGATGCCCATCTTCTCAAACCGCGAGAAGTTGTAGTAGAAGTCCTTCAGGATTACCACTTCATGATACTCACCACTCACCTCTGACCTCTCACTTCTAAAAGCTTTCGAGATATACTGGCACTCGAAAATCTTCGAACCGATATACACGTTCGACGACTTCAGCCGCAACTGGCGCTCTTCAAGCCGTTGCTTGGCCACCTTCTCCAGTTCGTAGAAAGCCTCTTCACGATAGCGGGCCTTATGCCCACGGGCCTGTGGCATGCGGCGCATCCATTCCAGCTCCGTCCTATACAGATTGTTGGCGCGCGCCACCTCTGCCCGTTTGTTGTCGATACGCTCCTGACGCTTCTCCAGATAGTAGGCGTAGTTGCCGCGATAGGTATAGATAGTCTGATCGTCCAGTTCGAGGATAACGGTACACACGCGGTCCAGGAAGAACCGGTCGTGCGTCACCATCAGCAACGTTCTGTTGCCACGCTGCAGGAAGCCCTCCAGCCATTCTATCATCTCCAAGTCCAAATGGTTCGTGGGCTCGTCCAGTATAATCAGGTCCGGTTCCGTCAGCAGCACGTTGGCCAGCGCCACACGCTTCTGCTGGCCGCCCGACAGCTGGCCCATCGGTTGCTCCAGATTACTGATTTTCAGTTTCGTCAATATCTGCTTGGCCTTCAGCACCTTTTCCGGGTCGCCCTGATGGTTGAAGCACGCGTCCAGCACCGACTCGTCGGGGTCGAACGCCGGGCTTTGCTCCAGGAATCCCACCTTCAGGTCGCGGCGGAACACGATGTCGCCCGCATCGTAGCCCTCCTTACCCGAGAGTATCGAGAGTAGCGTCGACTTGCCCGTACCGTTCTTCGCTATCAGCCCCACCTTCTGGCCTTCGCCGATGGAGAAACTGATGTCGCGGAACAGGGTCAATGCGCCGAACGACTTCGTCAGATGTTGTACATCCAGATACGGAACCATCAATTATCAATTATCAATTGTCAATTATCAATTGTTACACGCCCATCACCCACTTAACCAGCAGCATTACTACAGGTATGGTAACCACGAGGATGCCGATGATGTCGATGATAACGCCCGACTTGATCATCTTCGTGATAGGCACGTAGCCCGACGCATAGACGATGGCGTTCGGAGGCGTCGAGACAGGCATCATGAATCCCAGCGACGACGACAACGCGATGCCGATGGCCACAGGAATGGGGCTGAAGCCCAGCGACAGTGCCGCACCAATGGCGATGGGCGCGATGAGGTTCGTCGAGGCTGTATGCGACGTCAGCTCCGACAGAATCAGGGTCGTGACGCAGAACACACCCACGAAGAACCACTCCGACGGATTGCCGCCCAAGAAGTCCTTGATGCCAGCGCCAATCCAAGCCGACAGACCCGTGGTGTACATCAAGGAACCCATGGCCAGACCGCCGCCGAAGAGCAGCAGCGTCCCCCACTCTATGCCCTCTACGCCGTCTTTCCATGCGAGCGCTTTCTCGTCATTCTTCTTGTTATCACCCGGCAGGAAGAACAGCATCAGTCCGCCCACCATGGCCGCAATAGCCTCGGGGAAATGGCTGTCGTACCACGTCATCACGTCCGAATGTGCGCCATAGACGATGCTCAGCACGCTAGGAGCCACCCACAGCACGAATGCCGTTCCGAAGGCGATGATGGTGCTCTTCTGGGCCGTAGTCCACTTGCCTAGCGAGTCGACGTAGTTGCGTATAAATTCCCGTGCGCCCTCAATATGCTTCACGTCGGCTGGGAACATCCGCCACAGCACCACGTAAGCCAGCACGAAATAGCACACCATGGCCACGATGCCCCATACCATCCACTGAAAGAACGATA
>Ga0247609_10001658_pt1 | contig 25749 bp, 22 predicted proteins | sample 172DNAGHGlowgp2_FD_193487 | JGI IMG/M metagenome (GOLD analysis project Ga0247609, IMG submission 193487) | Sheep rumen microbial communities from Palmerston North, Manawatu-Wanganui, New Zealand - 1728 DNA GHGlow gp2 | ecosystem: Host-associated > Mammals > Digestive system > Stomach > Rumen ...
CTTTGTCTCAAAGTTTTCCTTTGATTGGACTTCAAGATGTGTCAGGTTATTTTCATTAACATATGTTTCAACGTCAATGTATTCACAATCACATCCGCATTTCTTCATCTTTGTGACATATTCCTGAATACGCTCATGTCTATCCGTACCACTCTCGCAGATACCACACGATTCAGAAGTTTGCGTAGTTTTATCCAAATCTGCTCCAATTACCTGATAATACATATTTCGCATACATTTCATGGATGATGGTTTGTATGTTCGTGATGGCTTTCCGTCTTTATATACGCCGATATAATACTCTTGATCATTTGTGTGATAGATAAGCCCGTTATCTTCATATACATGATCTTTAGTACACTCATCAGGTAATTTGTCTAAACATACAACATTTACACATTTATCATCTGTGCAGAAATACTTCTGATCATTAGGTTCAATTCTCTTAAAATAATAATACGGTTTTTTCTCATTCAAAGATCGGATTGTATAGTCTAAATCTGATAGGAATGAAGTTGCAATATCTTCATTCCTATCAGCATCATCACCTTGAACAATCCGTCCGATATTAATCAAGGCTTTACGCATACTTACTCTCCACCAAGTCTAGGATCATCAAGTAGTCCAATAACGTGTACGGTATCTTCGTCCTTAATCATCAATGCATCATCGTTACCATACATGATATTTACTGACTCTCCTGCATGGGATGAGAATTGTCTCTTAATTGAATCAACACCAACACAGCATGTGAAATCACTGAAATTCGTACTTCCTTGATACGGAATGTTCTCAATACCGTTTCCATTAATTGACTCGACCTTAACGCCATCTTTTGTAAACGTCATATAAACACCGTTTGTGTCGTTATCTTTAATGAACAGTGAAAGTCTATCTACGACATTCAAAACTGCTGTTTTCGGAAGAACGCATTCTGACTTAAACTCAGAATCTTCGATAACCTCAGTAACACTTTCAACCGGATATGTGTCAACACCATCCATAAAGCGTGAATACAGCTTGATATCATCAGATTCAAATACGACTGCATTTCCAAGAATACGGTACTCAATATTCTCAGACTTGCTAAGTGAAAGCAGTTCAAATGTAATTGGATTAACAAGATATGTGCCACCGAATGTTTCAACTTTGTTTTTACAAATATTAAATCTGTCACCAGAAATTACACAATCAGGCAGACACAGATATCCAGTAAGGCACGGAATATTAAGAACAGTTGCAAGAGATGCTTTGTTCTTAAAGATGATATTCTTAATCGTGCTTGTCTTAATAGTTCCAGATGTTTCCGGAGATGTAATGTCATTTCGCGGATACCTGATAGGCGATCCGTCTACGTCAAGCTGAATAGGAATCTTATATGTACCGTTACCAGTAAATGAAATCATATCTTCTGTTGCAGTGATACTGATATTATTTGCACTTGTCTTAGCTACAAGTTTTGTAAATGTGTCAACACCCACAACAAATTCACAAGAATCAGATGTAAGAACATTTCCCTTTACAGAGAAATAGTTAGTTCCGTCAGTTGTTGTAATTGTGATCTGACCATTAGCTACAACTACATTTGCAAGATTGGTAATTGTAGACATCTTATTATTAGATGCACCCTTAGATGCAGTAATTACAAGGCTCTTTAGAACACTTGTTTCTACTGAAAAAGAACTCATAACTTTATTCTCCTTTTTTTATTATGCAACAAATTCAGAAATATCTTTTTCTTCACCGTACCAACTGTAGAACAGTGCAACGTCACAGCTAAGAGGTACGCACAATTCACTACCGGCTTCTTTCATTAGCTGACTCATCAATTCAGAACATCTCTTTACATTCTCAACCGGACATTCTGCAATGATTTCGTCATGCACAGGAATAAGCATTCTGAATCCAAGTTGCTTCAATTCTTCATTCTCGTACAAGAGGATTTGCGCCTTTTTCGTGAGATCCGCCGAGCTTCCTTGCACTCTGGCATTGACGCATTGTCTTCTTGCTTCGGAAATAGCGTGTGTATTATCCTTGATAATAATTCCTTTACTTCTGATCTTTTCTTTCAGTTCTTCACGTTGCTTATACCACTTACACGCCAATAGTTTATTGGTATAATATTCAACATCTTCATACGGAACTTCCGTTGAGTATTCTTCATCATCTGAAAGCGGATCAAAGTTAGGATTAACGCCGTCTTTGTACTTAAATTCATACCACGGCAGTTGCATATCAGGAAGTTGTCTACGTCTACCCCAAACAGTTGTAACGTATCCATACTTTCTAGCCATATCCTCAGATTCTTCGATAAACTTAGCAAGACCGTCAAAGCTGTCAAGAACTTTATCGTAAATCTTTTGCGCTTCCTGAACAGTTGTTCCTAGCTGTTCTGCAATTGATGGTATTCCTCTGCCATATAATACTCCGAGTACAATCCGCTTGGCTTGACCTCTCCTAGCTTTACCCTCAGTATTAACTGTACCATCCTTACGGAATTCACAACATTCTTCATATGGCTGATTAAAAGCTAGAGATGCAATTTCAGAATACACATCTTTTCCGTCCCTGTATGCCTGAATCATCTTCTGATCATTTGATAAGTGAGCGCATACACGAACTTCTTGACCTGAATAGTCACAAGACATCAGAATATGTCCCGGAGATGCAGTAAATAACTGTCGCACATCATGACCAGAATCAATTTTTGTTCCATCACTTAGTTTGAACGGGTTTGACGGAATGTTTTGTAGGTTTGGAGAATTTGACGAAACACGTCCTGTGTTATGACTTATGATTCCGTTTGATATGAAACTGTGTGTTTCCGGAACTGTCAGGTCGTATACATCATTTCTGCTATGCTCAATCTTCTTGACGTATGCATAATATCTGTTGTTGTATGTTAGATACCAACTATGCTTGTATTCTGATATATCAAGTATCTTGTGTGGCTCGATAAATCCGATCTCTGATAAGAATTTACCGTACATTTCACCAGAAACACCAATTCGGTATGTTATAATACTATCACACAGAACACCACTATGGTTATTCTTTTTAGGATATCTACCAAATCTCGTACATGTGAAAATACCGATATTTAGCAGAAATTGTTCAATGAAGTTGTATGTCTTTTCATCAGTGCAAGTCATAAACATTCGCTGTCTATTAGCATCAACCGTACTGTCCAATGTCATTCCCTTTATGTATGCACATATAACAGATTTAGGTGATCTCATAATGTCAATTGGCATTGACTTATTTCTTGCACCTTTTGACAAATACTTATCAAGTTCTCTCAGTTTATAATAAGTACAATATGTAACTGTTCCGTGCTTACCGTTGTGATATGTTCTTGTATCCACATTAAACAACGTCTTACAAAGTTCTGAAAATCTTGATATTACATTTTCATCATCATTGCAAAGTACAACACTGTATCCACCAGAAGATGTTTTAACATACCCGTCAGCATGATACATTCCTAAAAATTCTGCAAAATCCTCAGTAATGTGCTGAATATTGATATCGTTGAGTCCAGTTGAAACATATTCTGTAGGGAATATATTATATCCATACGGTATTTCAACAATATCTCCAATATTAACATCAGATAGCATTTTGAAGTCTGCGCCATCCGGCAACCTAGAAAGTTGTTTTCTGCTCTTATTACTAAATATATTTGCCTTTGTTAATTTTGAGCATACAATCGGATGATTCGGAGTACCCTCAATTTGATATCCACCACGCAATGTTATCTTAATTGTGTCAACATCTCTGTATACGATCTTGTGCGATGCTTTTTCAGGCTCGACATTTCTGTTTATGATTGTGACATCTGTATCATATGATATTCCGGATTCTTCTGTGCCATCAAATAGACTTTCAATCGGAATGCTTCCTCTGTCAGTAAGTATTGATGTACTACCAACTACACAAGCCGCGCCGTACTGATTGAACTTACAGTGAATACGTTTATCTGGATACAACTGTGCTTGTTCAGGTATTTTATCAATATATGTTGACAAAACTTTACCAAACGATCTATTATCCAAGATTGCTTTGCAGATAGGATGATCTATCTTTTCAAGAATTTCTTCTCCCGTACCTCGCGGATTCCGCTTGTCTGGCGGCGGTATCTTAAAAATATCATAGAGAATAATTGCAAGTTGAACCGGACTATTGAAATTGATAGGGTCTGTTAGCTTGCACATCGGGTGCTTACGTCTATAGTCATCAAATTTATCTTTATACTGTTCGCAAACCTTTTCAATGTTGCTGTTCATCTTATCTGCAAGATCATGATATTCAGTTGAAATCTTATTTGCATGTGCATAATCAATAGCAACTCCGGCTTGCTCCATACTGATAAATGTTGGCATTGACCGCATTTCAATGTCATAGAATACGTTCGACAATCCCTCGTTACCCTCATAATAGATTCCATCAGGATCAAGAAATTGCTCATAGTACGCAGACAGTTCATCAGTATAAAGCGCATCACTTGCGGCATAAAGATAACCATAATTAGGCGGAATGTATTGGAAAGGTACACCATCGAACAATTTATCAAATGTCAGTGAATCACCTACACCACCACAGCAATACTTAATATGTAACGGTTTCAGTTTCTTCACAGGCTCTTCACTATTCATGATACGTGATGCAATACTTGCATCAAAGTAAGGTGTAAACCATACTCCAATATGATTTCCAATAAACCGCACATCGAACGGTGCATTAAACCAATATGTGCGTGTTTTTGCATCAATTAATCGCTTAAATTGATCACGTATAAAGTCAACGGATAGTTGATTTGCTATCGGTAAATCAGTCACATAACTAACATGATTAATAGGTATGTATGCGGCTTTTTGACCTTTTGTGTAAATACTAAATCCTACAATATCGTGCAGAATAGGATCAAGACCAGTTGTTTCTGTATCAATTGATATTCTATTGTTCTCAATACAAGCATCAATATATTTTACTAAATCTTCTTCTTTTGTGATCAGACATAGTTTATCTTTTTTTGATGCAAATTTTGAACTTAGAATTGATATGATTGATTGCACTCTATCCACCAATTTGCCGGAACCTTTCATCGTAACTGTTCCGGCAATTGGTGTAGTAGGATTTTGCATCTTTTTAACTAACCGTTGATCTTTTTTAGTCGTGCTTCTGGCACTCGGTAAGTTAAAAAATCCTGCCATTTTCTAACACCTTAAATCATGTTAGGTCTAGCTGTACCTCTCCGTGCGGCTGTTGACGATACTCCGGAAGAACCTCTACGTGTAACACCTGCATCACCGTCAGAAGAACCTCTATTACCTCTTCTTGAAATATCAGGTGCTTCATCCTCATCAAGTGAACCAGTTTCAAGATATCTGTTCATCTCATCTTCTGTTGCAGCGACAAGTGATTCAGGAAGCGGCGGAAGTTCGTCAAAATCATCAAGTGTTGTGTCATCCGCACCCTCATGTACAAGTTCATACGTGGTGTTCTTCATATCTCCCGCCTTACCATGACGAATGATCTTGAAGATATTTGAACAGAACGGCGTTCCATGCTCCACAAATGCCGGATACAGCGTATTTGTCCAGAACTTCTTACCCCGTTCAAACATCTGGATTTCGCCCTCATCGCAGTTGTAAATAGGAATCCACATTTTCATGAATGCTTTGTTTTTCGCATAGCAAAGCGGACACATATCAAACGGTGAATCCTTATCAGGTCTAAGACACTCAACGTACTTCTTAAAACCGTTGCTCAGTTCGATTTGGTGAACCGTGTGACCCTCAACGTCATTAAGTGTTTCGTAAAGGATTCTAATTCTTGCACTGTCATTATCATCCTTTAGTGAAAAATAACCCGCACTAGACTCCGGTACAACCTGTTCCATTTGCTCCATTCCAAATTTCATGTTACATTTTCCTTTCGTTTTTAAGATTTGGTTAATGTTTTATATAAAGTACATTTGTACTTTATTACATAATTAAAAAGACCTACAACTGCGCAAATTGTAGGTCAATAACTACTGTATGGCATACAAATCTACGCAATTAAATTATTGGTACATTATATTAAATCATACAATAGGAATATTCATTTTTTAACACCTCTTATCTTGTTTAATGGTTATTGTTTAACTTTACTTTACTTTAATTTCATGTTTATAGTATAACACATTTTCTGTGAAATGTCAAGTGGTTTTTTATATTTTTATCTTTTTACAATCTTTTTTATAATGAAGAAAATTATAAGCATAACAACTACAAATGCAAGTGAAATCCATGTCGGGGCAAGTACCCACCACCACGACCAATCAATCACATGAATCAGCTTCAACACAATAAAAACTACTTGCAGAATTGTTGTAATACCTGCTCCGCCGCTTCCGGCACTACTACTTTTATTGTTATTCATATAACTACTCATATCATATTCTCCTTAATATATTTTAGAAAACTTCCTGTAAATTGTCAAACTCTTCTTTTGTCAAATCGTTTATGTCTTTTCCTTTTGGGATGATGTATTCAGTTATGATTTTGTTTCGACCTATCGCTTTTCTGATCTTTTGTCTACCCCTGTTTCCTGCATCATCTGGATCAAGACCTAGTATGAACTTTCTACATGGCAACTCCAATAATTGCTTCATTTGGTACGGCGTTCCTGTTCCGTTAAGTGCGCAAGCAGGTTTCCCATACACATAACATGTCAGACAATTGAATATACTCTCACATATTATAACCTCTTTTGGAAATTCTTTATAATAGTGGTATAGTTCATATAATCCATATACAGGTTTCTCAACGCCCTTTGGATAATGAAAAACCTTAGAATTTACGCATCTTCTTGCAATAAACAGTGTTCCGCCCGTTACATCACGTACTGGAAAAGTCACACATTTTAGATGAAACTCAGTTCCGTTATCAGATTTAAGTAAAAAGTCTTTATCATACCCGACATCAAACATCTCAATAACTTCATCTGTCAACTTTCGTTTGTACATATAAGGGTGTGTGTACCGATAACTGTCTAACTCTTCTTCAGACACATATTCGATCTTTGGCTTCTCAATCTTCTTATTGCGCTCAAAGTTTATATGTAAATTATCTCTGTTTTCATATTGAACTGTTACAAAATTCTTTAGCAACCACTCATCGCCAAATACTCCAAAATCATCCCGACCAAAAAGATAGCTTATCATTTCTGACAAATTGCAAGTTTTACCACACGTAAAACAATGCACTGAACCCGCTTTCACCACACGTCCGTCACCGTACTTAATGTCCTTTGTAGTAATTCCGCATGATGGTTTTGATTCCTGTCCATCCTTATGAAACGGACAACAAAACTGTATATGATCTGTAATGACTTTGAATTTTTTGAATCTGTGTATACCATTCATAGCTAACTGATTTTGCAATTCCTGCAACACAGATAACTCATCTTCCATTATAGGCATACCTCTAACTGTAAACATATTTACTCCTTAAATTGCAGTTCTATTGATCTTGTATAGTTTGTATCACATAGCAGGACATTAGGGAATAATGAGTATAATGATGAAACATACGGTAAATCAGAATAAGGACGCATTCCATCACCGACCTTGAATCTATATACGGACTTATCCTCAGAATCTTTCACATCTTCTTCAACAATTAATTCCCTATCTTTCGGAACAAAGTGCATATCTACAAGTTCTGATTTCTTTAACTTTTTAAGTTTAATTACAACTGATTCCAAAATAATCACCTACCTTAGAACGGCATTTCATTACTTCCTTGTCGCCTAACTAATGGTTGTTTGTTTTCTACCGGAGCACTAGACTGTCGCTTGTTACGTGATTCAATATTGTCACTGCTATTATAGTCATCATCTGCATCTGTCTCAGTGTACGTGAATTCACCGTGATCAATATCCCAATCATATGACAACTTAATACCCACTTTGCAGTTTCTAGCCTTGATTAGTTCCATTGTCATTTTATTGTTTCTCTGACGTACAGAGATAACCTTTGTTGCATTATGTGCAATACCGTCTGAATCTCTGATAGACTCGATCTGCGGATTTCCGCCGTTATCATCAATACCATTTCGGTTAGCCTGAACAACTGCAATAATTGGTATGTGTAATTCACAGCTAAGACTCATCAAATCCTGACTTATATTGGTTAGTGATGTTGTCTTATTGTCGCCGCGCTTATATCGTTCATCTGAAAGATATGAAATACCGTCAATGCCCAAACAACCTAAATTGTTTTTCAGACAGAATGCGCGGAGTTTAGAAACTGTTATATTGTTATTAAATTCAATAGGTGTAGCAACTTTGTACATATGTTTTGCATTGTTTTCCAGTTGCTCAATATGTTCTTCGTAAGTCACGCCAGTGTCGGAAACATTTCTTCCAGTAAATAATTCAAAATTTGAAAAATGTGATCTTAATGTATCAAATCTATATCCAATCTGTGACGCACTCATTTCCGGAGAAATTAGACCTACATCAATTCCCATTCTGTGAAGATGCTCTAGGATTTTCGTAAGCAACCACGATTTACCATTGTTAGTTCTTGCAACAATAATGACAAATTCTTCTCCCGGACAAAGACCACCTGTAGCTTCATCGAATTCTTTGAATCCAGTTGGTAGCATCCATGGTGTTTCAGAGTCACGTTTTTTCTTATATTCCTCGTATCGGATATGTGCATTTGAAATAATATCAATACCTACATCAATTCCGACTTCGTTAAACTCTTGAAGTTTTGTCCGTAAGTAGTCGATTGCCGCAATTGAATCTGTCTGCATCAGTTCTCCGACTTTGTTTAGTACGGGAACAAATCGTGAATATTGATATTCTTCTGTGATCTTGTCAATCAGATAATCATCCGATTCTTCTACATCAAAAAAGTCAAATTCATTAAATTTGTCAAGAAATGTTGATACATCAGGAACTTTGCCGTATTGTTTATAGTGATCCATGATGAAGTTAAATTTGTCTGCATGTTCCTGAAAATGTGCTTCCGTAAGGTCATTATTTAGAACTATTTCTACCGATTTAGATTTCAGTATCTTATTAATAATCTGTAGCTGTACCATTAGCTTCATCCTCACTATTGATGTATGCTGTATATGTATTATCAGTTCTGCGATCAAATCCGTCTATACATACACAGTCTGAACCTATGCAGATACGTGAGTGCAACCGTTTGTCTTGCTTCTCTAGCTTATCAGGAGACAAATTGCTAGTATAAATGTTACACTTCCTCGCAAGTATCCTTTCATTTATGTAACTGTACAGCCATTGAGATTCATACGTTGTTGCTTCTGTCTGTGCAATATCATCCCAAATAACAATATCACACGTTTGAATCGTTCTCAATAAATCGTAGAAGTCTTCATTCTTGTATGTCATATTCAGTTTTGAATCTCTTAAAAAGGATGCAACGCTGATATACAGACCTCTTGTCTGGAAATCATTGTGCTCTGCAATAGTTGCAAAGTAATTATTCATCAATTTAATTGCCCATGAACTCTTTCCACATCCAGTAGGACCGTATAAGTACAGATTGAATCCTTTTTTAACAAAAAACTCAATATCGTTTAATATCATATTGAGTGTATCACTGGATTCAGGTGCTAGAAATGACATATCTAATTGCTGACTTTTCCAACAACTAGCAGGAAGATTACTTAATTGAAATAGATAATCAGTCTGCGTAAATTTTTTACAAGTGTAATCACATTCAGGAGTACCACATAATTTACACATGCTCCTGTACCAACACTTTGATACATCTGTTTTGCGATCATAGTTATCATCTCTCAAGCATATCATCTCCTAAGTGCTTCTGGAATTTCTACGTCAGCGACAAGTGGGTCATTCTTATGTCTTAATTTGTATTGCACAACTTTCTGATACCTGCTACGGTCATAGTCAGTAGCAAGTGATTCTCTCGTTTCCATCTTAGACTTGATCTTAGCAGTCTCCGCAAAATCTTCGGACGCAAATCTGTCTGAATTGTTTTGAATAGCTAATTTAACTTTAGATACCTTATCGTCATCATCAAGGCAGTACAGTCTTAGACTGTCCAACATTGCATTGAATTTACTAATCGGAACTGATCTGCCCTTGTCAGTGTCATTTACATAGGATAACAGACTATCTTCAAGACCTTTAACAAGCTGATAGTGTCCAGTTTTTATAAACATATGCACAGCACTTACTTTATCATCAATATCAACAACACTAGGAGTTATTGCACTATTATTTGAATACGCAAGTGATGCATAAGAATTTGCATAAGAATTTTTAATACTTGCCAACTTTGCTTCTTCAGTTACACAGATACTAGAAAGTGTAGCAAGATTCATCTTAAATTGTCGTGCAGTAGATGACTTTGCTCTTGGGACATCCATCACATACGACACAAGCAGTTCTTTAATTTCTTCGTTATTATTACAACTATTTGCAACATATTCATCAATGAGTGAGATTTTTTCATCAATCTCAACCTCAGACTTATCCTTTATGTAAAGCTGTCTGTAGTTATTCATATAGGACGTTCTAACGCCGTCAATCATCCGTACCACTGTACGCCCGTGAGTCTTTAAGTTGTCAAGCTGTGCTTGCCATTGTTGTGGTGTATAACTTCTTCCGTTATCTGTGTCAAGGAAATTGTTAAGCAGTTCTAACAGTTCTTCATTGCCTTGTGCGTTCATGCAAACAAAATCCTGTGACATTGATCTCTTTTCAATATCCCACTCATTCTTCAAAGATGCCTTAGATTTACGCTTTGGCGTGGCAATAAGAGACTTTTGTTTATTCTCAGTTGATTTATTAGTATCCTTGTAAATATATGTGCTCTCTGCGTGTTCTTTCGCTGTAAGTGATCTAAGTGCTTCCTGAACATCCGGAATGATGTTCACGTTCTCAATATTCTGTGCCTGTGCTGTGGTAAGTGCATCAAAATTTCCAGATTCATCAAAACACTTCAATGCATGATCGTAAGATTGCATAAAATTCTGATAATCAGCAATACACGACTTCTGGCATAAATCTTTCACATAGTTAAAATTGATAAAATACATGTTATACTTTATCATTGGATTTTGTTTATTTACTTTACAATCTTTACATACATAGTTCTTCTCGCACAGAATTCCTATAATTCTGCTGATAGATTGCCTAGTAAGACCAAGCCAATATTCAAAATCCTGCATCGGTATACATGAACCGTGTGTTGGATCAGGTGTTTGAGAAAATATACATGAAAACACAAGTAGTGAATTTCCACTCAGATTCAATACATTGCGCATCCACGACCACAATATAATGTTCGGAACAGGCTTTTTCAAGAGTATCACACCTATCTACATGATTTTATGACCAGATATCAAGTTTATACAAAGTTAATACTTTATGAACATACTCAATATTTACAGTATATCCAAGATTCCGCTTATGCCCGTAGCACAAATCATCAGGTATAATGTGCTGAATGATCAGCTTACGCTTTACAAGACGTTTCAGTGCTTTATGTGCTTCATGTACTGTGCATTTACACCAGTTCTCTATATGTCCGCTACATTCCAAATATCCGGTAACACAATACGGATTTGTGAAATGGATTACATGTGCCATTGCAACCTTTTCAATGTCATCCAGTTCAAAATCTGGATTTTCAGGATATTTGCGAAACATCCAACACGGAATTCTAACAGGAGATTTCATCTTTCCGAGATCGAGAAGCGCTACTCTTTTATTGTATTCTTCTGTTCCGCCGAACATTAACTGATTCATAATATTTTCTTCAAGCTGTTTCTCTTTTGTCAGATAGGTAGAAAGCAACTCCCCATATTCATCGGAATTTATGTCACAGTTATAAACTTCATTATTGATAGCCAAACTTATCAACCCCGTTAAAATAATAATAATAAAAAATGTCTATGGAATCGTTTGCCACCAACTCCATAGACATTTTTTAACAATATAGAAATCTCGTGTGAGATTAACTAACAATAAATATCACAAAATGAATTGGCAACTTCATTTGTTCTTTATGTATTAAGTATAGCACAAAATCACTTAAAAGTCAAGTGGTTTTTATAAATTCAGTAAAGTACATAAGTTAATCACTCGTTAAGAACCTCTTTTTGTGAACATTTAAGTGCTTCGATGACATTTACTTTAATAAACGGTTTAATGTCATCTGAACTAATCTGTCTATGATACAGGGCGTTTTCAAGAACGTCCATGTCAACATACTCCTTTGTCTGAATCAATCCGTCAACATCTACAGTATGTGCGAATTTCAGAAGCCCTTCTTCATCATATGATGTTCTACGTTGCTTTGAAACAGATAGACTGATACCAGACGGAGATACATGCTTTGTTATCCCGTTCTCATTCATTAGATTCTTAATCATCGAATTGTATGCCTTTTTCTCAGCTTCAATCGCAGAAAATTTATCACAAATATCTTTGTACTTAGTTGCAAGCTGATTAAGTTCATCCATAGACACTTTATCTATTACGTTACTCATTATTTGATTCCTCCGACTTATGATCTCTATATGTTTTTGACCAATACTGCTCGTTTATTCTTCCCATAACACCGCTTCTACCCTTTGGAACCCAATCACGAAATTTTTCAATCTCGTAGACAGCATCTCGTGTCCAGTATCTAGGACTATTTTTATTCTTCTGCATATACTGTGGAAGTTTTGGACAGTCCTTCGGCTTAACTTGATTCGGATCGTTATACCACTTATACCAATTAGTCAGTGTTCGTACACTGATATCAAGCATTCCCGCAACCCTACTCGCTGTTAGCATAACATTATCTGCCATAAATCATTACCTCTTTCTTTCTATTCATGATAGTAAATATTTTACAATATTTGGATTCTTATAAATATCTTCTTCTTTATCAATTAAAATATCTGACATTTTGCCTTTTTTATACACAATATCGTTCACTTTCTCATCAATAGTTCCCTTGCACATTATTGTTATAATTGTTACAGGCTTTGTAGTTCCGATTCTATGTGCTCTGTCTTCCCATTGGTCTTTCTCTGCCCGTGTCCACGGTTCATCTAAGAATACAACTGTAGAAGCGGCTGTAAGCGTTAAACCTGTACCCATTGCAGATGTTCCTAAGATTACCTTGCATTTAGGATCAGACATAAATCTATCTTTTTCAGCATTCCGAACATCAGTGTTTTTACCAGTGTACAGAGCCGGATAGTATTTCTCCTTTTTAAGAATCTCATATAGTGGATCGAGAACATCTGTCCAATTACTAAAAATTATCATTTTATCATCATTAGCAACAACGTCTTCTAATATCTGTAGCACTCTGTCATACTTCACGCTATTTTTAACAGTTGTACTTAATATTTCAGGATTTCCAGTTGCTTGACGTAGCCTGATAAACTGTGCAAGTGGATTAGGTGATAGTTTTATCTTGTCTACATTTTCTCTTAGATTTTCAAGTATTTCATTATATATCGTTTTTTGTGGTTTTGTCATTTCAACATAGTCATTTACGTAAATCTTCTCAGGAAGATCGAGAACTTCATCTTTTTTACGCCGCAACATACATCTGTCTAGTATTGTCTGTAAATCGGTAAGGTTCTTATAACCGACTATCTGATTGAAATCTCCCTTGATACAATAATGCTTCTCAAATGAGAAATGACTATGCTGTTCCTCTCCAAGCCAATGTAGAATTGAGTATACATCAATTGGCTTGCTCATAACAGGCGTTCCGGTCAGTGCTACCTTGTAATCACAATCTAATGATGTCAATGCTTTGCATGATTGTGAATTGTGATTTTTTAACTTATGCATTTCATCACATATGATCATTCCAATTTCGCCATCTTCGATCTTTTCCTGTAATGCTTCAACAATAGGAAACTTTGTAACTTTTCTAGGTTTTCCTCGTTTAGTTTTTGGTTCAATGATCTCAGACTTTGAATACCGCAGTGTTTCTATATTTGTTATGATATAAAAACATTTATCAATATCTGGATTATTACCGATTGACTTTATATCAATCAACCTATCCTCATTAGAGCCTATATAAGTATTCAAATTCTTTCTAATTCTCGTACCTAAAATATATGCTCCGTCATCCGTATGTTTATGTACTTCATCATACCAATTGTACTTCAGACCATTTACACAGGCAACAATTAAAACGTGTTTAATATTATTACTCTTTTTACGTATCTGTGATAGATCAAGGCACTGTTTTGTTTTTCCAAGACCTTGTTCATCAGCTAATAAAAACTTATTGTGGCATAATCCATATTCAACTCCCTCTATTTGATGTGGAAATGGTTTAATTTTGAAATTGTACCAATCCGGAATAGCATCAGTATTTTCATTATTTGAATACTTAATATCATATTCTAAGTCAATGTTAGATAGAACAGCTAGAAGATTTTCAAGTTCCCCCTCTGGTATTTCCCACTCTCTAGCATCTTTATTCCAGAATCTTTTTGGTCTGGATCGCATAAACTGAACAATCGAAGGATTAAATTCAGTTTTAACATATAGTTTTCCATCTCTAACTAATATATTTGTCAAAGTGCATCAACCCCTCTTAAATATAGTATAACATAAAATAGAGTTGTTGTCAAGCATTTTTACATAAGTTTGTATATACATAACAAAATAGAGAGAGTTTTTACGCCCTCTCCTATACAATACTTACAGATATTCATAATACGGCGGTGTAATTATTCTATAATCGTCAATGTTCTTATAACCGAGCACTCTCATAAGATCACACATATACTGCCAGTTGTTGTAATTGTCTTCTTTATATCTATTTCTTTCGAGACACACCATAAGACGTTTCTTCTGATCAATTGTCAGAAAGTTAGTCGTTACTCCGATTTCAAAGTAAGCCGGACCATTCACCTGAATTGCACAAACAACTGTTTTATTCTTATTATTCACGACATAAAAATACGGAATTTCTTTCGGAGTTGTATCAACTTCAATTGCAAACTGGTTTTTACAGAAATTCGCAACCTTAATCATAGAACACACCTCACTTACAAATATAGTATAGCATATTTTGCAAGAAATGTCAAGTAGTTTTTGAGAAATATGATCTCAAAGAATATAAAAAATTATGTATTATTTTTGTGCAAGTTGCTACGCCCAAATTCTTTTATATCTATTTCTGATTCTGTAAACATGAATATAGAAAACAATAATTATTAATATACTTATAATTATACTTATAATATACTTATTTATAATATACTTATTATATCTCTTATTATTTTATAGCGTATTATATAATAATATATTATGTAAAATTTTGTTACCCTTGCTTTAGTTGATTAAAGTTTAGAAAAACTACGTATTTTCTTGAAATTCAGTGTGTTATACATGACTACCTAGTGTAACATTTATTTACCCTTATAGTGTAAAATTTTGATACATTGAAGATAAATAAAAACAGGGCAGATTTCTCCACCCTGTTTGTGCAAATTGTAATTACTGCACAACTATCCATGATCCGTTTACATAAGATAGTTTGGTTGCTGAGCCGGACTTCGTGAACATAATTGTCTTGAAATTATCTGTGATTGCTTCTGGTATGAATGCAGTTTTAGAATCCCAATTTACTCCGTAATTCTTCGTAAGTTGACTATAATCATCATAACTACCGAGAACTACAATGCTTTCAAGAGATGCACAGTAATTGAATAGATGTTTACCGTATGTAATAGACTGCGTATCTGAATTAATGCCTATCATGATACTTTGAAGTCTTACACATCCGCCGAACATATAGTTAGGAAGTATGATGTTGTCTGAAACTGCACCGTTCACCATGATTCTTACAGTTTCCAGTGATCTACAGTTGCGGAAGATGTAAGAATGTGCATCGTTTAGAACTCCGGGTGTTTCTGTTTCTGCATCAGAGAAATCAAGTTCTGGGCAGTTTAGTACGATATTAGTTATTGTAGAACCCCAAAACGCCGCAAACTCAATATTCTTTACAGAACTAGGTATGATGTTCAAACCTCTTGTACATCCGTCCATACCGACATTGATTTTTAGCTGACTAAGCGGAAGTTGTCTATATTCTTCTGAAGGAATAGTTGCTTTGATTTCATACCATTCACTAATCAAGAACGCACAAACCCCAATCCTCTCTATTGTTTTAGGCATGATTACAGATTCAATTGTTCCACAGTCTGCGAATAAGTAATTTCCTACAGACGTTATTCCATTTGCAATAACGACTTTTTTAATATCAACCCAATTTTCATCTGCATGAATTATCTTGTAGAAAGGGGATTCTGCATACTCATAATTCCATGTAGTTCCAATTCCAGTGATTAGAAGTGAGCCATCTTCGTATAGATAGTAATATGCATTGTCACCGCATTGACCGAAATCAATGTAATCAGATTCCCAAATGTTATAAATTTTATTATAATCAACAATTCCAAGTGAAACAAGTTCTTCATATTCAAGTTGTGTCATGAAAAGTTCAACGTCATAAATATTATTGATTATTGAATTGTTTATATAATCTGCAAGTGACTCATAGTTGTCACCATAAATCTTACTGATATGCAGAAATGCTTCTCTTTTTGACTTTACTTCATTTGAGAATGTGTCCATTGCAAATTGTGCTGTCTTTATGTCTAGGTCATCAGAAGTCATATAAGAGTGTCCAGATGTTGTTGGTAACGCACACAGTTCCATGTTTCCGATAAACACGTCATTATCTGTCATATCATCTTCGTGTCTGGTTTCAAACGTGATTCCGGCGTACTTACCTGTGTCAACATTATTTCCTAATAGATAATTCAGATAATCTTTATGAACATTGGACACAACCGGAAAACTGATCATCCAAGCATAGTCTGCATATTCAATACACATACCGTGAATTAGTGATTTTGTCAGCTTTCCACCATACGGATAGAATTTTGTATTGATATCAATGTCATAATGTGTTGAATGATTTACGCTGTGTCCAGAGCGCATAGGCATTAACCATTCATCGACACAAATATTATTTACGCCAGTATCAATTGTAATATATGTCGGAGTTAGCGTGTTTTCATCAACTGTGTAAGTGTAGAACGGAATAGTGTTTACTGATCTCACACAGTTATACAGTGCATCAATGTCTCCGTCCTCTACAGCACATTGTCTAATCCAGTTAATCGGATCATTAAGCATATACTGTAAATAATTTAAGTATGTTGTAGTTCCTAGCGGAAGTTCTTTTCGTTTAATGAAAAACGTATTTACACAGTTTCCGACTGTTTCAGCATCGGTGTTGATGCAATAACTACCTAATTTCTGCACTGAATCATTATTCGGTTCGTTGTAAAGATAGATCGTTCTTTCATCGTCAAGTGTTTCAGGATTTGTAGAATCGCTAGGAAGATTGTAGCCTTTTACCTTTGCCGTGTATTCGTAGACAGCACTTGTAAATCCAGTAATAGCGCTTGCATTATTTACTAGCTTATTAGTAGATTCTGAGCCAAAGCCGCTATGACCGAGACATGAATTATAACATACATTCATCCACACACAGACTGCCGGAAGAATAAATTCCACATAAATATCAGCCATTGTTACTATAGATGCACCCACGCGGAATTGTGTTGAATCATTTATGATTTCATACACATTTACATTATCATAGTCATAATCGTTTATTGCAGTGTTCTGCTTTACAACAGTTAGATATAGCCGCTTAAACCAGTGAAGATATCCTTCAATTAATAAATCATTGTCGTATTTCTGATCATCGACTATTAAACCATTCGGACAAAGTGAACCATTTGATGATACAAATGCAACCGGAAGTGTTGTGTAGAAATCAACGCTTCTGTCAATATCAGATGCAGAGAAACTAGCAACGCCATTCCATAAACTACCGATAACATAATAATCAAGATTATTATAAATCGTTATTGTGTCGCTAGTATTTACTAACTGAGATAGTTCCTTTTTAATAAATACTGCTGAGTTGTTATACGTAAACGCGGTTAGAACGTCTGTTCCAAATGTTGCATAATTGTAATCAAAATCATTTGGAAGTGCAGATGTCTTTCTAGTAGGAATACTGTCATTTACATACATAAGGCTGTAGTAATCATACAGTCTATTAGAAAGAGTAGGCTGATTAGTTGTTGAAATGTTGAAAGGTAGTGAGTATGTAGAATCAACCGTCTTATCCAGATTCAACGTAGCGTTCATATCAATCCAGATAGAACCAGTGTTCGGATACAGATGGTTTCCTTTTGTTATATCAGTATAATATACAGTGTTTCCAAATACATCTTTCACATACATTACAATCTTAGTGGAAATTTTTCCATCAACCTTGATTTCCTTACGTCTAAGTTTTATTGGATAGTAGATTGTATAGCTTCCGCCAGATGTTGTGTAGTATGTTCCATTGTAATTTTCCATATCATCAATGCTAAAATTTTGAATAGGGAGTTTTTTAACATTGGTTGATTTATATTTTAGCACATCATTGATAATTGTAAAATTGCTCGTAATATCTGTATCAGAATATGTAATATGGGCATAGCCGATTACAAGGTTATTTCTCAATGCGTTCTCATAGTTTGCAGTGATTTCCGGAAGATTGATTTCAGAGTTATCCATGTTATACGCATCGAACAGAAACGTAGTGTAATCAGCGGAAAGACCGTTTGTGTACTTAGAAACCACGCTCTGCTGATCATAATAATCAGTTAAATTCCGGATATAATTATTCTGTTCTTTATCAAATGATATCGTTTCAGCGTTTGAAATTTTAACAGTATATCCATCAGTGCTTTCAAGACCGTTACCAATATTGATGCCGTTTTGACCGTCTAATCCTAAACCATTAATGACGTATGGTTTTGTTGTGAGTCGCTTTGTCATCCATCTCATATTTTCTTCGGAGTTTATATTTCCGCCGTTTTTTGAATATATGGACGGATAAGATTTTACATTTTTTGTTAAAAGATCACTCATTTGTCATCACTCCCCAACATTTTCACTTGGTATTTCAGTTATGTTGACATAACCTAAAGACGGCTCTACAGGCTGTGTCTCCTGCGATCCGTTATCGTATGTATTATCATAACCGACAGAGATGATCGAGACATTCCAGACTACTCTAACAGTGTCATCAGGTCTTACATATAGTGGTTTTTTATCGGTTGCACTATCATCTGATAAATTACTATTACTTGCTAGCTTTATGTATGCAAGAACATCATTATTCTTAGGAATATTTGTGGCACATAACGCTATCTCTGTAATACCTCTAGGCGTTAGCAAATCAACTCCGGACGGTTTTGATTCCTCTGTACATAACTCACTAGGTGATAACTGAGCACTTAGAATAATTGAATCCATATCTCCGGAAGATTCAGAATATATCGACAATTCGGAAGAACCTATTTTCTGCCGTGTAGTTACCTGAGAAATGTTCGGAGTGTTATGTACAAATTCAGCAACTAATCTATCTGTATTGTAATCCACTGATACATTCCAATCATCTGAAGTAGTGATTGTCCTAGTTGCCATATCTATAGATTCAATGCCGCCGTGACCGAATGCGATATAGCATGGTATATAGTTTTTCGCTGAATCTGGATACACAACATTATCCGGATTATCATTTTCAAAAGACGTTGTAAAATGTCCTACTAAAAATCTAAGTAGTCCAGATACCATCTTTCGTGTCGCTTTGTTATGAATTTCCATTTTTCGTTGAACAATATTGTTCTTATCTGTAACAACGATGCACACATTATTAGTCACTGCAAAATTAAAACTATCGTTTATCAATTGTTACACCCCCAAATCAATTTCTCCGCTGAACTGATCTACCCACGCATCATCTACCGGAGATGAAAAATTAATTACAGTTGTACCTACGGCAGAATCTACTGACGGATTATAATGTCTTACGGCATTTATTGCATTTGCATAGATTAGCATAACATCAGCTTTAACATTTTTCGGAACAACTGATCTTAGAATTGTATACATTCCTACTGGACGGACGTAATCAATTAAGTATCTGACAAGAGTATATGTATTCGGGTATTCAACTGATATGATACCGTTCTCATAATCAACAACGATATCAATATCAGTTAATGCCTTATAGTACGTATACAGATTATTGAAATCCAATTCCGTGTTATTTGTAGATATGTCAAGCGCGGTTAGACTTGATGCAGTCGCCATCTTTATGCCGATCTCTGAACCTCTGTTCTTTTCAAGAATTGGAAAGATGTCTATGATCTTTCTGTTCGATGTAACTGTGTCGCTATTGTTATACTCATAATTCAATGTCTTTGCTAGGAATGGTAAAAATTCCTCATTACAAGTATTTGCGTCATACACTGAACCTAAGTTGTCTATATATGCTTTGATTGTGTTTGCAAGAATGTCAATCAGCTTTGTAAATGTCTGAATATCACGGTTCTTGCCAAGAACATCAGGAATAAAGTTATTAGAATTTATCATACTGAATCACCCTGAATGTATGACGGATCGACATAAATCATATTCTTGTAATCTCCGTCATCAGATGTTATTTCATCAACTGTCTGAACATACCTCATAATACTTTCTGGATTGAAGTATGCTTCTGTATTGAAGTATTTGTCTTCATTTGATGGTGTAAAATATATCATGCTCTTTTTACCAATTCCACCATCAAAATATCTGATTCTGTTGTCACAATTTGTTATAACATCTAATACTTCCATATATGAAATCTTTTTTCCTATTGTAAGATTTTGCGGTGCAAATGCAACCTTCAGTGCAGTAACAACCGCCGCAACGATACTTGCCGCTTCAGATGCATTTACTGATTTTGTTAAATGAATACATCCACAGCAACGCCAATCAAAAACTCTAACACCTGTCTGGAAAGATGGTTCAATGTTTAGAATTCTGCATGATTTATATGCCGCGCTTAAACTATCAGCAACAACTGAAGGATTATATAATTTATAGATTTTGTACGGAACATTTATTGGCTGTGTCTCAAAATTAACAAATTCTGCAATTATTTTCGGCTGATCTTCATCGCCAGATGCAGGAATTTCAGTCTGAAAGTCATTGACAATAGGATATATATTTAATGTATACACAACGAAATCATTATCTGGAACATCATAGTTATACTCGTTATCCTGTTTCGTGCGCTTGGAATACTCATACTTATAATTCACATGTCTGATATTTTTTAAGTATTTCCGATATCGGAAAAGGTTCTCATCAGTTTTTTCCGGAATAGTTACGCCTAGAATATCCTCTAACTGCTCTATCGTATATGTATCACATTCCTTGTCAATAGCTTTATTTAGATCACTTGCATATTGACAATCAACTGCGATTGCATTAGATATCATATCTTGCCTACGTGTAAATCTTGCGAAATCGTAGATCGTGACAAGCGTATTATATGTCATAATGTAATTCAATGAATCAATATATGCATCTCTAGCACTTTGAGGATTAAATCCGGGAGAACATATTGTTTTTTCAGAATCTACTACAAACTCATTATTATCCATGTTAGATACAGCAACATACCCACTAGGAACAGATATTGAAGTGAGATAATCCTTTGTGATGTTTCCGTTGCTTCCGGAAGATTGAACTGTATGAAGTGTAAAGGTTCCATCAGTTCCTAGAACCTGCTTCCAGTAGTTAGATAACTCAATATATGGATAGTCAAAATCATCTACTTTGAATTCAAAACAAACTTCCGGATTTCCGTTTTCGTCTGCTTGTGGATCAATGTAGGTTAATAGGTTATCTACTTTTTTAATCTCTCTGAGCGTTTCGTGTGACTCCCACAAAACGTACATATGTTCATCATCCACATCTGGTAGAGGGAGGTAATAGCAATTGTCATTTATTGAATCTGCTGTAAACTGTACAGACTTGATACTTCCCTCAATCGCCTTAAACTTTGTCGGAACATACGGTTGTAGTCGTATGTGCTTAGATGTGTCAAGTGTATTTACATTTACAATAGGATCAAGAATATACGATATGGCACTGCCGCCGTTTCCATAAAGATAAGATGTAATAAGATTACTGCTAGAAGTTTCACTAATATCAAGACTATTTGAACTGTCTGTTTTCCAATAATCAAATGCATTTACACATAGTTGTAAAAATGACACTGCTTCATCCCATGTTATGCTAGTTGCATCGTCTACATCCCATTCATGACTAGATGTTTCATTATCATATGGAATGTAGTATGTTGGTGATGTAACACCTTCGTAATGTTGTATATATCTATTGACCAGTGCTTGACACTCTTGCCATGTACCATCGCCCGGATTATTTTCAGGAATCTTTGAATACTTTTTGATAAGATTATTTACTAATGTTTCTGCTGAATGGTAAATATCCATTTCCTCTGAAAGAACTGCCTGATATGTTAGAGTAACCTGTGTTGTCGCTGACCTGTACCATCTCATTTTATATGAAACTAGATCAAACAGTTTTGACGCATTCTTTCTCTGTGTTACCGTAGGAGCGTAATACTCTAATGCTTGTTTATCAAGATTATACGAAAGCATATCACCTAATGCTGACATTAATTTAACAAGCACCATTCCGGCATCTCCATCTTCCCGGCTAGTCCATGTAGCAGACAATGCGTCAATTGAATCAACTAGATCATCTTTAATAGATTCATAGTCCTTGCTAGTATATCTAATAATTTTATTGGACACGTATCTCACCATCCTCCGAAATAATTTCAGTTTCACCGATTCTGCCAGAATTCTTTATCATATATCTTATTGATATATGGAATGAGTTTCTGTCAGTTGCATCTTCTGATAGGTCAATGTTAATATCTGATTCATTAACTGTTACACGAGTCTCATATTTTTGAACAGCTTTAACAATTTCAGATTTAATTGTGTTGGATAAATTATCTGAATACTGCTCAAATAGTTGTTCGTATAATGTGCATCCAAAATCAGGATCGCCCAACAGTTCACCTTTTCCGGTTAAAAGGATTGTAGCCAAACACCGATTTATTGATGTTGCCTGATCATCTAATATTGTCCTACCGCTAGAAACGTCAAATGTTCTTGGGTAACTGATAGATTTTGTAAATAACATTATCAAATTCACCCCGCATTATGAGTATTGTTCTTCTTTATTTGTGTATTGTGCTCTTAGATATCCTAGTACAACTGGATATTGCTGATCTCCGTCAAGGAATGACACAGCAACTACCTGATTGAGTTGCGGTGACATCTGTGCTGTATAAGGTATACACACTTCCGCCCACGGAATGCAATTATCTGCAACACGGTTCACTGCATTCGATCTCGTACTTCCGTATGTTTCTTTTGTGAAAGTTCCGTGTATAGACGGTATTCTAACTCTTACACGGTTATATCCTGCGGGGTCATCAGTATCAATAACAACACCTTTATATACACCGTTTAACTTCATGTGTTAATTCATCCCCTGTCTCATAAGGTAGTCATCTTTGCAATTATTTTGAACATTTTTAACAGTATCACTTGAATTTGATAAGAAGTTATCAAATCTATCATGTGCAACTTCTTCGTTTCCTGTGTATTTTGTAAGTTCAAATGTCGTAATGAAGCCCTCAGATGCATTGATCTTATCTTCAATTCCGGTGATTATGTATTTTCCGGTAAGCACTGGATGTTGTACACCGTTCACAAACACATTAAGCGTTATTCGATCAAGTAATCTATTCAAGTTCTCTGTCTGCCCCATTATTGTCATAGATATCTTAATTGGGAAGTTCAGCACCCTAGACATTCTATCATTTGTAAGCGTCTGCTCACTTTCAAATCCAGATAATGAATTGTACTTACTTTTAGAAAATCCACCTATTTGAGATGAGTTAAAGTTACTGCCGACATTATTTCCCTCTAGGTCAATTCCTGACGCAATTTCTTTTGTAGAACCGATAAGTGCAAGTGCCGGAGCACAATCATAAGAAGCATTTATAGATAAAACATCACTGTCTATAAATTTGTTTCCATAATTGTATGTAAACACGCTTGATGTCTCTCTACCCTTAACAGGTGCATAATAAAATGTTCCACCTTTTTTTCCGTTAGTTACAACACTATCGAAAAAACATGTATATTTGCTTATATATTTACTTAGCACACTGCTAACATTTTGTATGATAGGATTCATAGAATCTCCGTGTGATACCAATGTATCATATGCATTATTATACGGCTGAATTTGAGAATGTGTTAATTCACCGTTAGATTCTGCAAGCCGTGATGCATCCACATATCCATAACTAGCAATTCCATTAGAGGAAAGCGATCCGTCCGGTTCTGCATGACCTCTAAGGACATCAATTAATGAACCATCAGGAACATTGTAGGAGTCTATATGAACAGATGTATCAAGCCTGTCTATTTGCAGTGAATAATCATCAAAAAATCTTTTTGTACTATTGCACAGTTCTGCAATAGACACATTAAACATATAGTGTCCTGTTGCAGATGTTATATAATCTATAAGCATACTTGGCTTAAACCACGCATTACTATTTCCAGTTGCGCCCTTTAATCCGTTAATAAGGTTAGATACTTTTATAATATTTGATGATGTTTCGGATGCCTTTGATATTCCAGAAATTACATATGTTAAATATCCGTCATTCAATGTTTCATCATATGTTGTAAAAATTCCAGTGTATGTCACATTCTGAAAAACAGGAATACCTCCGGGTTTTATATATCCATACCGATATTCAACACGTTTTCCTTTCGCACCTAGTAGGATACTATGTAGTACAGTTGCGCTTGATTCTCCGAAATTTCCAACTGGATACATTAGTGTTAGTTTGAACGTACACGCCTTGTCAACCGTTCTGACCTGATCCATACCCATAAAGAATGTAGGCGGTTCGGAATCAATTGTTATCCTTGCATTATCAGCATCAAATATAAATTGTATATATGGTGAAATGAATCCATTTTCTAGCATACTCATATAGCATCAAATCCTACTGTACAACGGTCCTTTATAATTAAATAATGAATTTATCTTTGGTATCCGCAAAATCATTCCTTGTGGCACATCGAACGGATCAATAATATCATTAGCAAGAGCAATTGCCCAATAAAAATCAGGGGAACTGTAATATTTGTTTGAAATGATATCAAGTCTATTTTCTTCTGAACTCAATACCTCATGATAAACGTCATTATTCTGGTCTATCTTTGTTTGATTGAATGTTTCAGTATAAACAGAATCATCACTGATCTGTCTATATATCTGATATCTCGATATTGTTTTATATTTACGTGGTTTGATATAATGCATACATATTCCCAACCTTTATGATGTTAAATTAACCTGACCTGAAATTAATATCCCCCGCAATTTGACTTGCCGTCTTTGGATTTCCTGTACATTCAGTAACAGAGAATGAAAGCGTGACGGTACTGTATTTGTTATTTTGCAGTATAGTCTCTCCCCAATCTGCGGATACTGTAGAGTCTATGATTCCAGTAATTGAACAGTTATTACCAATTGTAAGAGTTACGCGAGGTGTTATATGTCCACTACCCTGACCAAGTGGGTATGTGCAAGCAAAAACAGTTGCAACTATTTTATCAACATACGTCACATCTTGATACATCTCTCTATGCATTCTGAATGAGACTGATACAACTCTAGGTC
>Ga0247609_10001660_pt1 | contig 25741 bp, 27 predicted proteins | sample 172DNAGHGlowgp2_FD_193487 | JGI IMG/M metagenome (GOLD analysis project Ga0247609, IMG submission 193487) | Sheep rumen microbial communities from Palmerston North, Manawatu-Wanganui, New Zealand - 1728 DNA GHGlow gp2 | ecosystem: Host-associated > Mammals > Digestive system > Stomach > Rumen ...
ACGCCAAAGCGTGGAATACGTGAGAAGGCATCACGACTATCTGAAAGTAGCCCGTCAATATCTCGACGCTTGGCACAAAAAATAAGGGCCACGCCTAAGCGCAGCCCTTAACATTCAATTTTCAATTTTCAATCTTCAATTGAATTAAGCCTCAGCAGGAGCCTCCTCTGCGGGAGCCTCTGCAGCAGCTTCCTCAGCAGCCTTAGCGGCCTCGGCCTCAGCCTTAGCAGCAGCCTCAGCAGCCTTCTTGTCAGCTACCTTCTTGGCGATGGCCTCGTTAACGGCCTTCTCTGCCTTCAGTGCATTGGCAGCAGCCTCCTTCTTAGCCTTAGCCTCAGCCTCAGCGATCTTGTTCAAGCCATTCTGCTTGTCAGCCTTCCAGGCGTCGAACTTCTTCTGGGCAGCAGCCTCGTCGAAAGCGCCCTTCTTCACGCCACCACGCAGGTGCTTCATCAGGTACACGCCCTCACGGCTCAGGATGTTACGTACGGTGTCTGTGGGCTGGGCACCAGTCTCAACCCAATACAGTGCACGGTCGAAATTCAAGTCTACTGTGGCAGGATTGGTGTTAGGATTGTAAGTACCAATCTTTTCAGTAAAACGACCATCACGTGGTGCACGAGCGTCAGCGATTACAATGCTGTAGAAGGCATAGCCCTTACGGCCGCCGCGCTGCAATCTGATTTTTGTTGCCATAATGTTTTTAAATCTTTAATTTTTTTAATTAATAACTGAATTTCATGCTCTTATCTCGTAAAAGCGGGTGCAAAGGTACTATATTTTATTGAAAATTGAACATTGAAAATTGAAAAAAATGCCGCAGCATACCTATTTTTAACTAAATTTGGGTGTTTTCTATCTTATAATCCTCAAAAATTTGTATCTTTGCCCCCAAAAATTTCAATTTTCAATCTTCAAATTTCAATTTTCAATTTTCAATCTTCAATTTTCAATGTCCAACGTTCAATCATTGTCGATATTGGTTCCCACTTACAACGACCCTTGCGTCACGCTGGTCGATGCCCTCAGACTCCAAGCCGAGTCCTCTGGCATTTCCTACGAAATCCTCGTGGGCGACGACGGATCGACAGATACGAACGTGATACAAACCAATCAAGCTATCAATGATTGGCCCCACTGCCGATACATCCTCCGCCCCCAGAATAGTGGTCGCGCTGTCATCCGCAATTTCCTTGCCCAGCAAGCCCAATACCCCTATCTGCTCTTCATCGATAGCGACATGACCATCCTCTCGCCCACCTTCCTCAGCCGTTACCTCGCTGAATCCGATGTCAGCGTCCTCATTGGTGGCGTCAGCATCCAGGGCTCCCCCGATACCCTCCGTGGCAATCTCCGCTATCTCTACGAGAAAGCCGAGGAACCCCATCATACCGCTGCCCTTCGCCAGCAGTCACCTTATCAGCACCTCCACACCGCCAATCTCCTCATCCGTCGCGATCTCATGCTCGCCCACCCCTTCGATGAGCGCTTCCGCCGTTATGGCTACGAGGATGTGCTCCTGGGCAAGACGCTCCGCCAGCATCGCGTTGCCATCCGCCATATCGACAATCCCGTGGGCTTCTGCACCTTCGAATCCAACCCAGAGTTTGTCGCCAAGACCGAGGAAGGCCTTCGTACCCTCCATCAGTTCCAGAGCGATCTCCGCGGCTATTCCCGCCTGCTCACGTTCATCTCCGGCATCCATATCCCCCTCATTTTCAGCCTCATCCGCCTTTGTCACAAGCTCTTCCAAAAAGCAGAAAGGCGCAACCTTTGCAGCTCCCGCCCTTCCCTATTCACCTTCAAGCTCTACCGCCTGGGCTATTTCCTGTCACTACCAACTCCCTCGGCAGAGTAATCACTTTCAGTCGCTGAAACCAGATGCGACTGGAGCCCTCGATGTGTTTTTGTGTATGACTACTGATGATGTAGTAACTCGCAGTGTATTCATCCATCATGTCTAGGAATACCTTCTTGATTCTCGAGCATTTCTCGTTGATGGCATTATCCAGTGGATTCACCAGATGATCCACACCCTCCAGAATCTTCTCCTTATCCATCAGCTTCGCTGTCGCCATGTAATAACGCGTCAGTTCCTCACGATAATCCGCCAACTTCTTGAACTCTATGCCCTCAGGATGCGCGAGGAACAACATGTACACGGCCTTATGTACAGGCTGTAGCTCCACCTCCTTGTTATTATAGTCAGCCAGAATGAATCGGTAGTCCTTCGTGATGACCAGCCTGCTCAACTTACCCTTGGCAGCCTCTATGCGAAGCTCCTCAAGCAAGGGCACACCAATGGCTTTCAGCAAAAGGTCGTTCCTACCCTCCGCCTGCAACTGGCTTACGAGTCTCTTCAACTCCTGTGCCCTCTCCTCAGGTGTCAGCAGTTCGTTCATTCTGTTACTACTGTCATCCACTTATTCAATAGACTTCTCCACTTGCCCAGGATTGTTGGTTCCTCTTCCACCTCTGGCTCAGGCTCCGGCTTAACCACCGCAGGCTCCGGCTCAGGAGCAGGCTTCACATCAAAGTCTATCTGAGTCTGGGTAATCGCAGCCCCCATGGTGGGGATCGTCTTGACCACAGGCTTATACAGTTTCTTGATGATGTCCTCGTAATAGTCCTCCTCATTCGTGTGCACATCCTTCTGCACCTCAGCTTCCACACGATCCTCCATACCAGTAGCCAGGATGGTCACCTTCGCATCCTCGCCCAGCGTGTCGTCTGTCGCCGTACCCCATATCACGTCGATGTTTGGATCCAGCTCGTCGAAGAAATCATCTATCTCCTGCAACTCACGTACAAAGATGGGATGCTCATCGCTGGCGTAGATGTTGAAGAGTATGCGCTTAGCCTTGCCAATGTCGTTACCATATATCAGCGGAGAGTCGAGTGCATTCATAATGGCCTTCTCCACACGATGCTCACCACTGGCACGCCCCATGGCCATGATGGCCCCACCACCATTCTTCAGGGTGGTCTCCACATCGCGGAAGTCACTCTTGATACCTCCGTCACTGGGCAGGGTAATCAGCTCCGAGATACCCTTCACTGCATCCATCAGAATATTGTCAGCCTTTACGAAAGCCTCTTTCACCGATATCTCCGAGTCAGCATACACATCGCAGAGGCGTTCATTGTTTACGATGAGCAGGGCATCCACGTTCTTTCTCAACTCCTCTATACCCTTCAGTGCCTTGATAATCTTGCGTTTCTTCTCGAAGTAGAAAGGAATCGTCACCACGCCTACAGTCAGGATACCGCTATCCTTGGCCACACCAGCCACCACAGGCGCAGCACCAGTACCAGTACCACCACCCATACCAGCTGTTACGAACACCATCTTCGTACCATCCGAGAACAGCTTCACAAAGTCGTTGATGCTTGTCTGCGCCTCTTCTCGCCCATGTTCAGGATTACCCCCAGCACCAAGGCCCGATCCCAACTGAATCTTCACTGGCACTGGTGAACGCGAGAGCGACTGGCTATCCGTATTACAAACCGCATACGTCACGCCCTCCACGCCCTCGTTATACATATTTCTCACAGCATTGCAGCCACCACCACCAACGCCCACAACCTTGATGATGCCCTGCATCTGATCCTTCACAAGACCAAAATCCAACAATTCCTCTCCCATATGTCACGACTGATTTTTAATTCTGCTGCAAAAATACAAATTTCCCTCCAATCCTCCAAGCCCCCGCAAGCCTTGCGACGAAAAAAAATATCATATCGAATCCTCTATATTCAACTCCTCCGGATAGTCAGGATGAGTTAGAATGGCGGCGTCCTTCATATCGTCTAACGCGATAGCAGTGCATCCCCTATATCTGCTCCTCGTTTTAATCCATTTATCTATAGCCTCAGGCAGCAATTCCCCATTCTTCTGAATATTCCTAAAAAGCTTAATATAGTTCTCCAACTCTTCTCCTTTAAGCACCGACTCTGCCACATCTAAAGGTGCCACAAGTATACTAGCGCGCTGTATCGCTTTTAGCAATTCATTTTTCTTGTATTCCACCATCTCCTTCGTTGCAGGATCCGAGCCACCTTCCAACTGCAAAATCCTGTGTAAATCCTTCACTCTTACTTCTGCAACAAGGCTACGCATCCCCTCCATCGCTGACGCGCTTCCTATATTAGCAAACCATTCCATATGAGCCCCATCGATGCAGAATTCACTCAGCAACCCCTGCAGTTCATCCCAGGCCACTATTTCCTCAGCAAAATTGCTATCACTTTCCAGCACCTTCTTCAGCGCCTCAGCCTCTTCCTCCTTCAGCGCACTATACGATTTCCTTTTCGGCTCTTGCTGACTTGCACTTTTCGCCGGCCCTTTCTTATATTCATACCTAATCCTATCGTCAGTTGTCAGATCCTCCCTGTCATACAAGAAGAATCCAGCCACAACGATCACCACCCCAATCAATCCAAATATAAACTTCTTCATTTTTCTGAATTTAATAACCTTATTGCTCTTTCGGCAGTTTCTTCATCCAGCCCATTGAAAGGATTCACAATCAAAAGCCTTGGTATCTGATGCTCATTAAAATGATAAGCATGCAAGTCATCAATTATCACATACTGACACACTGTTCTGCATTCTTTGAGCCAAGCATCTATTTCATCACCCCTATTCCGCCTCCCTGGAGGAATCGGAGTAACATCAGTCACAAACCCTGGCAGATTTCGATCTTCCCACATATCCAATATCTCCTTATAACTCATGAAATCCTTCCACGTTGATGATACCACGATCTTGGCTCCAGTCTTGTCAATGATATGCTTCAGGTTTTTGATGCAATTCGGATCGAATACAACTCCATACTTATCGCATTCAGGCAACCCATTCTTACTAAGAATATGATCGTAGTAAGCCGTATCCATCACACCATCAAAGTCGAGAAAGAATACTTTCATAGGCAATTATTTACAATACGATGATGATTCCTAACATTAACTTTTTCATATCACTCATTTGTAATCCTTTGTCGTTTCATTTTATTTGCAGATCTGCTAATACTCAATATTGCTCCAATATAAGCGCAGTTGATGATTGTAGATGTACCTCCTTTCGAAATCAAGGGCAATGGTTGTCCTGTTACAGGGGCTAAGCCTACAGCCACCATCATGTTGAAAAAGGCTTGCGAAACCAATAACAATCCTATTCCCAGAACTAAAAAGGCAGGGAATTTCTTGCCGCACTTACTGGCAATACGACCACACCGATATAGTAGAATAATATATAGGAGGACCACAACAGATGCTCCCAATATTCCAAGCTCTTCAATGATAATTGCGAAAATGAAGTCTGAGAATGCCTGCGCCAAGAAATCACGCTCTGTACTATTGCCAGGGCCTTTACCCCAAAATCCACTTGTCGTTATGGCGATATTTGCATGCGCCACTTGTGCATCTTTGTCCAGATCATAATCACTGGGAGCTGGCATGGGTTTCCCAAAATTCACGATACGACTCTTCCATGTATCTAGACGATGAAAAATCTTCTCTATTAGGCTCTTCTCATGCTTTATTTCCACTCGTTCTGTTCTTGTCAGTTCTTTCTTCTCATCATTAATATCGTGCCCCACTAACAAAACCATAGAAAGTGCGAAGACAATAATCAGGATAATGGAACCAGCCAACTTTGCAAGCTGCTTAAACGGAACAAGGCCATAGATCATCATCATGAAAACCACTGCAAAAAGCAGGGCTGCTGTTGATAGATTCTCAAGACCAATCAGAATACATGCAGGTATAGTTATCCCCAGAATCCACTTGATAGCACTCTCGTCTGCTCCATTTTCACTTTGCAATAAGGCAAGAATATGTGCCACAGTTAATACTATAGTACCTTTTGCTATCTCTGAGGGTTGGAAGCTGATACCATAAATATTTATCCATCTCCCTGCATCCCCCACTTTCGCCCCTGCCAGCAACACCCATAATAAGGTGGTTAATGAAAACATAATCAACAAGGGTATTATCAACCTAAATTGGCGATATGAGATATTTTGTATTATAATCACTAATAGCAGTCCAACAAAGATAGTGAAGCTGTGATATGTAATAGGTCTCAGGTAATTCTGACTCCTATAGGTCAGCACACTTGAAGCAGAGAATACCTCAACAATACTGATCATACAGAGGAGAAAGAACACCATCCATACAACCTTATCGCCTTTAAACAGGCATATTTTTGAAGTATCCATGCTTTATATCACTTTAAAATTATCACCAATTTGATTCCAAAATATTCTCGAGAAGGAGTGCCCGTTTACTTTGAGGATTCTGCTGATCTTGAAGATTCGCTCCAGCTTCATATCTTCACGAAATGCTTCGATATAGCCACCATTCATAAAGGACGAATACCTGATGTCTGATATACGACATCGAAACACGCTGCCACTCCTTGTACAGTACTCTATTTCTATAGTACGATCAAGCAGTACCGCCCTTTCTATCACTTCCTCAATAGTCATTCTTTATTGGTACATTAAACGGGTCATACCCTTCGGGAGGGAAAGGCATGTTACTCTCGCCATTCACGCCAGAGCCCCTGATCTCACCACCATCTTTCGGCGACAAGTTATTATCCTCAGGATTCTCGAATCGCGTGAATTCACCCTTGAAGTCCATTCTCACGATTCCCGTTGCACCCTTACGATGCTTGGCAATGATCACCTCTGCCTTTCCCTGATAATCTATAAAGCCATCCTCACTCATCATGATACCATAATACTCCGGCCGATGCAGAAATAACACCATGTCAGCATCCTGCTCGATAGCGCCCGACTCACGAAGATCCGATAGTTGAGGGCGCTTACCCTCAGCACCATCACGCGATTCAACACCACGATTCAACTGGCTCAGCGCCAACACAGGCACATTCAATTCCTTCGCCAACCCCTTCAGCGAACGCGATATCAGCGACACTTCCTCCTGCCTACTGTTATACCTCATGCCGCTGGCAGTCATCAGCTGCAGATAGTCCACCATGATCAGCTGAATGTCATGCTCCTTCTTCAGTCTTCTGGCCTTCGACCTCAGTTCCATTACTGATAATCCCTCCGTATCATCTATATATAAAGGTGCATCAGTCAACGTTCCTAAATACTTGTCGAGTCTTTTCCAGTCTTCACGATCCAATTGTCCACTGAGCAGTTTCTTACCCTCTATCTGGCATGCATTCGACATCAGTCGATTGGCAAGTTGCACATCCGTCATCTCCAACGAGAAGAACGCCATGGGTATATGCTGGTCTGCTGCGATGTTCTTTGCTACAGAGAGTGCGAAAGCAGTCTTTCCCATAGCAGGGCGACCTGCGATAATCACAAGGTCCGACTTCTGCCATCCGCATGTTATGTCATCGAGCTTATGCAAACCCGAGGCTATTCCTGTCATGCCACCCTTCTGGGCATAAGCCTCCTCAACCACTTTCACAGCCTTGCCTATCACTGGAGCCAACACAGAGTAATCCTTCTTCATATTCTTCTGCGACAACTCCAGGAGCGTAGCCTCAGCTTCCTGCATCACGTCCTTAATGTCGTAAGTCTCATCGAAGGTCTTCTTCCCTATTACACTCACATACTGAATCATCTGTCGAGCCAGATATTTCTCAGCCACCACATTGGCATGATACTCAATATTAGCTGATGTCGCCACTTTCGCACTGAGTTCAGCGATGTAGCCAGGACCTCCAACCTCTTCCAGATTACCCATCTTCCCAAGTTTGTCCGTTACTGTCAGCACATCCACAGGACTCTCCTCTACACTGAGTTTCACGATAGCCTCATACACCATCTGATTCCTGGGCTCATAGAAACTCTCCGACTTCAGAATGTCGCATACCTCCATATAGGCATCCTTGTCTATCATCAAGGCTCCCAGCACAGCCTTCTCCACATCAGGAGCCTGTGGCATCACGTGGCCATAGCCCAGTTCCAAGGGCTGTTGTTCGTTTTGTCTTTTTCTTCTGTTTTCACTCATATCTTCATTCGTTTTCGTGGCTGCAAAAATAGGGGTAATCTAATAATCATCCAAATATATTTTCCGCAAAATGCTCATTCTGTGGATAACTCGATAGTTATCACCAATTGGTGGATAACGTCAGATTATTGCTCTTCCTTTTTCTTCTTTTCGTGGGTTATTACCCACTGCTTATCCCTTTCACTAGAAGCATTAAAGGCCTCAGCAATCTTGTCGCAGTCTTTATTCTCCAGAAATCTATTTTGCATCTCCTTACGGATCAGCGCCACGTTGCCACTCTTCTTATCTTTGAACTCCTCTATCAAGGCATCAATATCCAACCCCTTGATACGTTCCTCACGCTTACCAATCTGATCTTTATACAAGATGTTGAAGATGTTCTCTCTCAGGATCTTTGCTTCCTTTGTCCACCTACTCAGAGTGAGCGATGTCAACTCCTGGCGTGAAAGGTTCTGCAACATATCCACGCACTTCCTTAACTCCTCATCGTCCCATTTAGAATAATGGAACTTCCTCGCCTGCTGTAAAATGTACTCGTAATCTGTCATATTATTTAATTATTGAAATTTACGTTCATGTTTAGAATGGCAGTTCGTATTTCGTTTCACTAATCATTATTTTGAATTCTTCCTCCTTTTCTTTTGGGTAAATATAGCTCTTGAGAAGGTTACTGTTATTGAATGCGCCCCATTCAATATTCTTAAGCGTTGTTGGCAGAGTCATTGTCTTTAGATTCCTACAGTTGCTGAAAGATTCTTTGCCAATAGATTCAACACCTTCAGGAAGCACTACATTGTCAATACATTGGCATCCATTAAAAGCATCATTAGATATTTTTTTCAATGAATTTGGCAAAACGATATCCTCCAGTCGTTTTCTATCGAAAAATGCACCTTGCGCAATAGTTTCAATGCCATCTCTAATAACAACCTTCTTATTATCATTAACGCACTTGAACAGTATTTTACCATCAGCACTCATTAGCATCCCATTCTCAACTTTGAAATTTGAGTTAGAGTTCTTAATGACAGTTAAGGCGTTTGTATTGAAGAAAGGATTGCTTTCCAACCAGGAACTTTTCCACATAAAATCACCGCGAATAGTCATTTTTTCGAGCTTTTCACAACCGTAGAAAGCATTTTCACCAAGGCTGTGCAGGTGTTTGGGAAGAACAATTCTTTTTAAGCCCTTACCCAAGCCCCCGCAAAACTGGAAAGCATAAATATCTATCTTTTTAATTGAGTCTGGAAGATTAATACTCTCCAAATAGTGGGCTCTTAAGAATGCTCTGGGTTTTAATATCTTGACAGTGCTTGGCAATTTGACATGTGTAACCATAGTGCTATCAAAGGCACCACTTTCGATAACCTCAACACCTTTCTTTACTTTTACCCTCCTGCAATTCTCAGCAACTTTTAGGAGAACCTTCCCATCTTCACTATAGGTTATTTCACCATCATATTCCTTTATTATGCTTGGTAGTTTGATAAGAAACACTACCGGCATTACCAATATAAATAAAATGAGGAATGGCCAAAAAATCCAATTAATAAGGAGCCGAATCTTTATCGCTTTGTTATTACTTGTTACCTTTTTAAATAATGTGTAGTTTTTCTCTGTCCAAGGAGTCCATGCATATACTTCTAATGCTTCATCTCTATATTCGGGATAAAGAAGAAACAACGCATGAACAATCGCAATACATACTAATATATAAATCAATGCCATAAACAGTATTATAATTAAACTTGGTTGCAAAGTTAGGATTTTCCATCTTTGCAACCAAGTATTTTTGCTCCACAAGGCTTGTGAAAATGTCAATTTGTTCTTTGCTATCCAGTATAATCTCCTTACATACCGTCTATCATTGCACCCCACGAGTCTTCGTTAATCCGTTCGTTTAGCTTTCAGGGGAAAAACCATTTTCCTCTCTGTAATGATTATTAACAAAATCACACGGATACCATTCACACTCCCTTGGGTCAAATACGTCCCAATTGTCTTCTACACGGACTAATTCTCCATTCGTCACTAGGGTATAATAACGAATGAATAAACGTCTATAGCCATCATAATTGGGATTGTCAGGGGATATAGTACTTGAATCTTGGCGTCTTTCGAAAACAGCAACATAAATTTTATCATCAGGAGTTTCGCGCGATATTGCATCATACATTGCTGGTTTTAACACTGTCTTACCAAATACCCCATACTTTACCCCCTTCCTATAAATATGTATATTGTAATCTGATTCAAGAATTGCATTGACGCACTCTGTCCAGGCTATTTCTTTATTATCGTTCAATTTCATTATTGTTATAACTGTTTTACATTTACGTTCTCCTTTATATTTAAAATCATTTAAATAAATAAATCCTTCAGGTAAGTCACGTAAATCAACTTGATGGCTTAATAGAAATTCAGATGGTATCAATTGCTCTACTTCCGTTAATGATCTAAATATATGCCCCTTCTGAATCCTGAAGAACCCATTTATATTCATGATAGTTTTAAATCCTTTATCTAAAACGAGGCATTTGGAACTTTCGTAATTGAGTCTCTCTCTAGACTCGATATATAGATTGTCGTATCTATCAATTTCTTGAACATCGTAGTTTTCATAAAAGGTCCCAAAATAGATTTTTAAATAGCCATAATCGCATACAAGATTATCGTATCCGCCAATCATAAGTGTACCATCTCCATCATAGAGATACTTCCCTTCAACTGCATACTCATCAACAATGCTCCTAGCAGCACCATGCGGCAAGTATTCGGCACCCTTAGTACACTCGAGGTATCCACCATTTAGCGAAATATCGTCATACTTAAAATCTATAATTAATGCACACTTCTCATCAAAACACCCCCATTTGCCATTTTTCTTTGCCTTAATAAAATAATGGTGCTCAGAGTAATTATAATCAACCTCTATTTCTTCATAGAGACAATGAACTGTTTCGTAAAAAGATTCATAAGACAAAATCCCGTATTTCCCAGTGTCTCGATCTTGAATTATACGATAAGGACAACTAATTATAATATCGTAACTTAAATATGACAAACCATCAAGTAGAGAGCGAGTCCGAGATGGTTGCCTATCCATATGGTTCTTTACTACAACAAGACCATTTTCTTCTGCTATACCCCAACCTCCATCCTTATAGAATTCAACTTTTCCTAAATATTTTTCAGAGAGCTGGCACTCCTTAAAATCAATTGTTGTTCCAACTGATATTCTTAAATGCTCCCGATCAACAAGTATCTTATTCGCTTTCGACTCAAGATAGTCCAAAAGAGAAGAAAAGATTTCTTCCTTTATATATTCCATATCATGTACAATAGAAGGAAATTCAAAAGATTGACTTTCATATTCTTTTTGAGCATAGTCATTCATGAGGCTTAGAAACTCTGGAGATAAATTAAAATACTCATTTATGAGCCTTCCCCTGCCCCCAAAAGAATTATCCTTCTCATGGTACTTACCTGTCATATCATAATTATCTACCATTTTTTTTATGGTCGAATTAACTTCTTCAACAGATAGTCTTTCTATGAGTTCTTGATATTTGAACATAATCTATTCCTTTTTATTATTTTCCCATACTACCAAGTCGCGAGGCAGCGTAATCTTCTTTGCCTCACCTCGTTCTCCTGTTACGAAATAATTCTTGGCTAAGCCTTCGTCGAACTCTTTCACAAACGCAGATCGGATTCGAGCACATTTCTCATTGATGGAGTTAAGCAGCGGATTAGTTACATCCTCAATGCTTTGTATCGTTCTCTGGTTCAGCCCTAAGGGTTTCAGTTGCTTGTATATCCCAAGAAGTTCTTCCCTATAATCAGTGAGTTCTTTAAACACTATACCTTCAGGATGATTCAAAAACAAAATATACACAGCTTTAACTAATGGCTCCATTTTCACCTCTATATCATTATACTCTGGCAACAAAAGCCTAAAGTCTTTGGTAACAATGAGCCGGCTCAGCTGAGCTTTTGTCTTGAATAACCCCCTAAATGTCCATTCGTTCAAGCCTTTAGCTCTTAACTTCTGGACACGAACATCCATATCTTCCAGCAATGTCAGACTTACAAACTGCTGGTCTTCATTCAGAGCCAAAATGCATGGAATATGGTCATTCTCCTTGCAACCTGCTATAAGATCATTGTATTCCGAATACATCACAAAGCGACATTTGTTATCATCGAAGCTATGAATCTCCACCAACACGTCATACGACAAGCCGTCACATGTGAAAGACAATTGGCAATGCGAGTTCTTCAACTCATAAGGAGTAGCCCATGTAATCTCCTTGTTACCCAGTTCTGTCTTCACATATTGCTCTATTGCTGCCACAGCTGCGGCCTGTTCATGCAACGATGTCTGACTTACAACTCCGAAAGGAGACTTTCCACCAAACTGCTTCAACCACCAATAACCCGAGGGTGTCACCTCAATCTCCTTAATAAGGCCATCCTCAATTTTTAGACGATGCATCATATCTTGATACTCGCCATCAACGGTAACGATAGCAACAGCATGGTCCCCAGAACCATCAACGTCTGCCTTATAACTTCGCTTCGAGAATTGAAGAGAATTAAAGACTTGACTCATCAGTTTCAGGAACCCCGCCTTTCCGTTGATGACTCTATGTGGAGTGCCACCTTCCCAAACCATATTCTCGTCAAGATATGGCTCTATGAAACACATGTTCAACCCATTCCAACACATACAAATCAGTTCCGCAGCCTGCCTGTACGATGATAATTTGCCGGGGTTCTCTTCCTGGGCATCATTCCTACTAATTATATGATCAAAATAGTCCATAGATATACCTCCTTAAATAATTCTTTTCCTCAAAAAAGGTATAAAAATAACTCTATCACATTGAGACACAAATAGCTATAAATAATCAAAATATTTAACGAAGCCATCAATTACCCATTCCGTTTAATGTTCAACATCTATTTTTCTAAACTTACAGAAAAGGGGATGATGGCTATATTCCCACCGTGTGCCAGAAGGAACAACCAAACTGCAATATGAGATTATCTCAGAATTAAAAGAATCGTCCAAAATCAAATTTTCCAAATTATTTATATGTGAACTAATAGTTCTTAATGACTTACAATTCCAAAATACGTATTTTCCTATACTCCTAATACTTTGGGGAAGTATCAAATCGATAATGGTATCTGTATCCTTTAATGCACCATCTGCAATGCAAATCGTTCCTTCTTTAATAATCAAAGAAGAATCCAAGACCTCTCCTTTAACCTTATACAAAACAGTATTTAAATATGCTACGCCCTTAGGCAAGTCGTTATACCATTTTGTATTATCAAATGCTTCTTCGCCTATCTTAATAATACTATCTGGAATGTCAATGCTATAAAGGGATGTGCAGCCCTTAAAAGCACCTTTTTCAATAGTAGTAACACTCTTAGGTATATCTAAGGTTTGCAGCGATATACAACCTCGAAAGGCACTTTCATCTATTGTCATTACGCTTTTGGGAATATCAATATACTCTAGAGAAGTACAACCTCCAAAAGTAGAATAACCAATTAGAGATAAACCACTTGGAATAATAACTCTTTTTAGTGATTGACAACCTTGAAAAGCACAATGTCCTATTTCCGTCACACTTTCTGGGATATTTACACTTTGAATCTTAGAACAGTCTTTAAAAGCATATGGTGCTATATTTTTTGTCCCAGGCTTAATCTCTATAGTTGTAGACGTATTCCCTATGTATTTGTATAAAGTGTCATTTATGTAAACAGCACCTTCATCTTGGTTTGCGAGCCACTTTGTACCTTCAAAAGCGTCACTCCCAATCTTTATACTTACATCCTCTGGGATGTGAATTATAGAAAGTGATTTACAGCCCTCGAACGCACTAAAGCCGATTTCCTTTACACTATCAGGAATAACGATTGATTTTAAAGATGCACATCCCTCGAATGCACCATCACCAATTTTATTAATGCCATATGGAATGATGACATCTTGAAGATATTTACAATAGGCAAATGCACCATCTGCAATACTTTTAGTGCCCTCATTTATAACAATAGAATTTTGATAGTTATCCTTAATTTTATATAATATATTATTAACGTAAATGGCACCTGGTTTTTGTTTGTGATACCATCCGGTATCACTAAAAGCATATTTACCTATTTCTTGTACACTTTGAGGAATCTCTAATTCATATAGGCTAGTGCAATATGCAAATGCACCTTCCCCAATTCCGACTAAGTTATTTGGCAAAATGATTGATTTCAATTTTGGACACGAGTGAAAAGCATCTTTTTCTATAAACTTGACACTTTTCGGAATAGAAATACTCTCCAAAGAGCTACAGTTGTCAAAAGCATAAGAATCAATTATTGTCACACTGTTTGGAATAACAACTTCTTTAAGTTCTCTACAACAAGCAAATGCAAAGCTGCCAATTTTTGTCACACCATATGGAATCTCTGCATATTGGATGTATTTATTCTTTACACCTCTAACCGTTTCTCCATCATTACTAAATTGCAAATAATAATACATATGAAGTCTTTCTTGTTATATTATTTTACTCTATTATACTCTCGCTTTCGTCATTATGCTTTTCTTTATTTTTTAGTACGACGTCTTTGCTCGTATTTGCATAGCAATAAACACAAAAATGACGACATGTATTATACATACCAATATCCTTGCTTACCATGCAGCCACATATCTTACGTTGACCTTTATCTTTCAGATTTTTTGGTATCGCAGGAATTGGTGGGATCTCACCAAATATATCACGTTCTGGCAACTTGCCCGTATGGAGATAATATACGAGTTCTTCGTCATCAGCAAAGATACGTTTCATCAAATCGCCATCAATACAGCAATTATGCTCTATCCCATACTGCGATAGATCAATATCTTCTGCACATGTGGCCATTTGAAGATTCCATCCACCTTGTTTCCATGCCTCACGCATCTTTATAAGCCCATCAACTATTTCCATTCGTTGAGAATCAGTCATCTCTGCCTTTTCCACATCTTCTTTCGTGAAATATGAGGTTTCTTTGATTAGGTTATTTTGTACTTTCCGATATGCTTTCACATCAACGAAACTGAATACGAGTTTATCTGTATAGCCTTTTAACTCATTACCAACATGCCAGATACGTGTCAAAAGCAAACGAGGCGTAAGCTGTGGTGTCAATATGAGAGGATCAAAACGCCAAATCACCCTTTCTTTACCTATCAGTTGAGACAACTTTTTGAATGTTTCTATACGATTTGCTATTGGTGGCACATTAGGTTCGAATCCCTCTTGAATATAATCATTCAATGTCACTTGGAAATAATAATGTATCCCTCGTTTGTCGAGTTCAGACAAATATGGAATAATTGGCTCTGGATTCTTTGTCCAGAACACAATAACCTTACATTTCTTGAACGACACATACATTGGTTGCTGATTAAATGGATTATACCACACGCAATATCCCTTTGCCAAGCGATTAAAAAACCACTTGGCATAAAAAGCTGGTATATCTGTTGAACGGCTTGCAGATATGATAACTGGAGCTAAAGCATCTACCTTCCGTCCTTTTTCACTTACTATTATGTCTTTCTCGTTCATTACTATCAATTTATTACAACTTTAATGACAGTTCTTTCATTTTATTATCAATCAGGGAATTAATATCATCATCTTGATATAATACATTCGTAAAAGTTTTAGGCATATCCGCAAAACCAATCCAAGCGCCCCACAACATAAAGGCATAAGCTTTACTCGTAAATTTCTTAATCATCATATATCTTTCAATTTGATCAAATCCTAAAGGTTTTACAAAGAAAGACATTATGGATTGTAAAACTGGCATGCCCTCTGGAATATTAAACGAATCGACACGTTGATTCTTGTATGACCAATATTCACGTAATGTATTCAAAATCATTTTTCCGGAATCCTCTCTAGACAAAGGAGTTGATTTAAACAACTTTGCGGATTCCTCCAAAATAAGGAGGACGGAATGACCTGACAATTGTTTAGCGGTTGTGCTTTTAAGAATACAATTCAACAGAATATTAAAATAGCATATTTCAGAATCATCTGTATTACTTGACAAATATAATGATTCTGAGATTGACACATTTGAAAGGTCTACAATTCCTCCGTTTGTTAAACTTGAAACATTTTTAATCAGGTCATTAAGAATATCACTAATTCTAGTAAATATGACAGACAAAATGTTATCATATTTATTGGAATCATCATTCAGTTCTTGTTCAACCTGATAGAGTCTGTTTTTATACTGAATATATTCACTATTTCCATTTTCGAATTCATCTATAATATTTTTAAGCTGTTGTTTACGTTCATATTCTATTGTATCTTTTTTAAAATACAGCCTCGATTTTCCGATCCTTTCACCATTTGCTTTTTCTAAGGCTTTGATATTATCTAGTTCTTTTCTTACCTCTATTATATTAAATGATTCCTCAATCTGAGAAATTTGATCTTCTATATATGTTTTTTCTTTCAGCAAATTATCCTTTTTCTGTTTATTATATAATTGTTTTTTCTCTTCAGAGCGCATCTTTGCCAAATTAACCACCTCTTTATATTGATCGAGAAGAACATCAAAAGAATTGTTCTTCCCTATTGTCTTTAGATACAGCTCTTTGCAATTTCTAATTCTTTCACTCAAATCCAAATTCTCATCAAACACATCACTCATCATTATTTGAGTATTCATTCCGCCGAAAGAATTCTTAATATCTCTCAAATTATTTTGTAAAATTAGAGTTGTATCGTCTGATGTTGTATATTGTCCTCTCGTATAGCCAACTAGTGCACCTTTTATTTTATTATAATTATTATCAAAACTAATATAAGATTCTTTTTCAAAAGAAAAAGATTCCTCTAATCTTGAAATGGTTGGTCGGTCTGTGATTTTTTTACTCTTTATGTAGAAATCAGAAATATATTTCTCTAAGCACTTAATTTCAAGAAGAATTTTTGATTCGGATATTAATGAATCCATAAGGCTGGATGTTCCGAATCTAAATTTTACATATCCTTTCTTGTAATAAATTGTTCTGGGATAAGTAAATGCCCTTTTCATTCCAGGTACAGGGTACAAAAGGCCCTGTTCTATCAAATCTTCATCAACGATCAAGGAAAAATCGCCACCTAAATCGTCAAGAGACAGAATAAGATAATTCGCTTTCTCTTTTTCGCCACTCAAATATCGGCTCAAACTATTTCCGAAGTTTCTTCCTAAATAAAAGGAAAAAGGTGAAATACTTTCTGTTACAAATGACTCCAGAAGATTCCATGAACTAATTTCTATATAATATTGCATAATGCTTTTATTTAAATTCAACAACATCCTGATTGTTTATATTTCCCAAATATGAGGTTCTAATCCCTGAATATGAGATGTATAAGCTGTGCGAAGCTCGTGTACATGCCACAAAGAAATCATGGCGCCTACCCACATGGCCTTCATTAGCAAACGGGACAAAGACATGATCAAATTCAGATCCCTTTGCCGCATAATAGTCTAATATGCAAGGTAAGTCAATATTTGAAAAGTCCAGAGTATTTATGGTATGGAATGGGACTTCTTTACCCGTTCTATAGTGTGTCTGAACCTCTGAGATTCCATTATCTGCTAATAGTTTTACAACCTCTTGAACGTCTGAATCATTTTTAACAAGTATCGCAACATCGTCCAAAGTTTCATTCTGGATTCTATTGGCTATCCATTTAATCTCATCATCTCTTGTTTGGCATTTTTTTATAATTGGTTTAGGAAATGTAGGATAATCACTATCACCTCCATTCTTCATATTGTTGGTAAGCAAATCTATTTCGGGTTGTGCAATCTTCTGCGCAACTCTGGCAACAGATTTGGGAAGACGATAATTGTATCTCAAATTGTGGAATTTGAAATTGGGAAACAATTTCTGTATTTCTGCGATGGAACTCCCGAAACTATTCATTTTTTGATTAGAATCTCCAAACAATGACAAGCTCTTTTCAACTTGGGGCAAAAATGCGTTTTTTATATATAAATCTTTGAAGTCCTGGACTTCATCAATAATTAGATAATCTATTGTTGATTCACAAGGTTTGTATAAAGTTCCACCAGAAACTAAACAATATGATGGATTTGTAACAGAGAATTCACTATCCAAGCCTATTTCCTTAAACCATGATGTTCTTCTCTCCCATGTATCATAAAAAGCTCTATGTACCCAATCTGCAAAATCTATACCATAATATTCTTTTGTTTTATCTTTGGGTGGATTAAATTCTTTAAAACCGATTTTAAATTTCCTTATACTTAGACCATTAACAAGATATACAATAGAAGGATCATCAATTACGGGTTTGTCAAAATCGTAATGACCTTTACAATATACATCACCAATCAAATCAAACCCCCGATTCCACCATGCCCAATCATACGCGATTCGTTCATTGTCTAAACCTAATTCTTTCATTCCATATGCAATCATCCTTCTAAGTGCAATAGTCATAATAACAATAGCATATGTGCCTTTGCCTTTTGCCTGCAAAGCTCTGTGTATTGCTAGATTAGTTTTTCCACTTCCTGCTGCACCTTGAACAATGATATTTTTATCAATGCTCTCAATGATAACTTCACGTTGTATATCGTCAAGATTCCTTATAAACCAATTTTGCAGTCTCATACAATTAATATATTTATCATATATTTATTAATTCCCAATTATTCTCCAAGCGACTTTACTAAAATCATTGCATACGCGAGAATGTGAAATAGTATAAGTTTGATTATATCCTTCGTTTTTACTGATTAGATGACAATTAGCCGACATCAGCCCTCTGTCTAACATCATTGGTAGCCATTCTTTTGATATACCATTATATGAGGTTACATCTACTAGTAAAATTATGCCGTCTTCCGTTAACTTGGGTAGAAGGAATTTTGTTATATGTTCATATGCATTTTGTTGTTCAAATTGTTGTTTGGTTACAAATTCACAGATAGCTTTAAAAGATATTATTAAATCAAACCTCTTTCTCAATACATTATTAAGAACAGTTAAGTCATAAAAATCATCAATACGAAGTTGGGCAGAATGGTTTTCTATCTTTAATCCGACATGTTTTTTTAATTCCAAAAGGACATGGTCATATAATTGCAAAGCATTGTCATTACCATCCAATGCCAAGACTCTAACAGTATTTACATTAGGGCAATTCTCCGACAATGCTATTAATAGTCCAATTATCTCACCACCAGTTCCACAGCCAAAATCAAAAATAGACAATTCTGTCTTATTATCAAACTGCTCAGGTCGTTTTTTGAAATAATCAGAGAATATACAATAAGATTCCGCATAGCTACGAGGGAAATACGTACCAAGATAATTGAGAACGTCATTCTTGTCCCAATCAATGACAGTCATATCAGTATTGGAACGACAATACTTCGCTCCTAACTGCTCGAAAATCAGATCATCGAGCCATTGTGGTAGTTGAACATTTGTATTCATATTTACATTAACACAATTAGCTATCACTTACGCTACATTTAGATACTTCCTCATTCGTTTCATACATTTGTTTAGAATCTTAAGGAATCTTTCTCTTCTTTCTATTCTTTTCTGTAACTTCTCCTTCTTTCTATTAAAATCATCATATTTCTCTTTAAACTTAACATACTCAGGATTGGAATTTCTATATTTTTGCTCAGCTTCATATGTACCATATTCAATGGTTGAATATTGCCTACCCTCATTTGCTTTTTTATTCATTTCTTTTCTAACATCTTCTATCGCCTTTTTATGAATCTCCCAAACAGGTTCTAATGATCTTATTTCGTTTTCGGTATCATTTAAGTCAGAATTAAGTCTATCGATATCTTTGATAAGACTATCAATGTGGGTTATTATTTCGGGCCGAATACGCAAATTCATTTGTTCTATTTCCTCAATGTAAGGAACAATAACAGGAGCTATTTCTGTTAGTTTTCTTAAATTGTCTAATAAAAACAAGCATCCAGTAATTTTCTCTGCCTTAAATGCTATGACTTTCTCATCAGGTAACACCTCGTAATCTTTTCTATCGCGTGTGGAGCAATTGCGGAATATATGGTATGAACCTATTTCAATTTCATGGTTAAAATTTAAATAGTTTTCCAGTTCTTCTTTGGGGCTATTCATAATATTCCTCATACCCACCATCATTTCTTTAACCTCATTAACAATCCACACATTAACAAAACGCTCTGGTTCATGTTTAGCCATATTGGCTGACAAAACGACAAAATCAAAAACTTGGGGCCAACTATTACGATTGCTTCCATATCTCCTTGTATGCCGTATGAAATCCACCATCTTGACGTAATAGTACTTTATAACTGCTGTATATGGAAGAAAGTTAATGTCTTTATACTTAAGATTACAAAAGAAATATGATGCACTCCCATATCCAAAATTTGATTTGACATATACTGTTATATCATCATTAACAACATATTCAAATTCTTTCCAACCGATCTGATCGGTTGACCACATCTTTACATTACTATCACTTATAATTTCTTTCAGTTTTGCTGTATATCTATGGGCGTTGATAAATCTTTGGCATTGAAAACTCATACGTAAAAAGTTATTGTATTCACGCATCTTTTCTCCTACTATTTCATCAACTCGTTCTTTGAACTCTTCTTCTGATTTTTCTTTTAGTTTTTTCAGTTCACCATTATCATCACAACATTTAAACAGATAATCTTCGTTTTTAATCTTTTCCTCATATTCTTCAAGCTTTGTTTTATATTCTTCATAGGTTAATATGTGGGGATAACCAACCCCACTTACATATGATGCGCTATAATTGTGGGGATACAAGTAATCATAATGATTATATTTAAATTGTTCTTCAGGATAGTATTCGGTGAACAACTGCTGTATATCCATTAAATTTCGATTGTCATTCTTCTTCATTGCTTCAATTTCCTCAATGAGGATATTGTCTTGAGGAATATCTACCTCAATATATTTGAGACTATTCTTAATCTCTTTGACGACACCGATATAATGTCGATTAACTATTCTTTCTTTTCCGTCCTTGATCATCGCTCACCAAATTCTTTATGATCTTACTACAAAGATGTGAATAATATCAGCATCACACATCAAAATGACAACATTGACATGCTAAGATTGCAAATAGTGCAGTTAGTGCTCCAAAGCAGTCGACAAGGTCGAAGTATCGCCAATAATTGTTCTTTATTCATATTTTAGGTCTCCTTTATATGATTTGTCATTTATGTCCACAAAGATACAAAAATATTTGGATTATAGAGCATTTATTTCCTTTTTTTTTCTTTCACAAGGCTTGTGAGAACATTTTTGCTTGCTTTATCCCCAAAAATTACCTATATTTGCAATCAAAAAGAGAAGATTATGGCAACACGTGAACAGATTGAAACATTAAAGATTGACGAGAACGTCTTTGAATTATTAGAGGACACCGAGTTGGAATACCTTGTACACTTTGCTGCTCCATTTACTGGTAGTGATAAATGTATGGTCCCTAAGGGCACGGCTTTTGTCCCCAATGGTCCGATGAACAGTGAAGCATTTTATATGAATCTAGTAGAGGAGGATGAAGAATTGTATAAGAAAATGGAAGAACTAGTGAAAACCAATTATGAGCGTCTATACACCAGACTACAAGGTTTTTCATTCTTCATTACAGAGGAACAGCTACAAACCCTTCCTCTCAAGTTCCGGAGCGGAAGTGCAGAACGCTTATTGGAAATTATGTGTAAGTTGCGCTCACCTGTTTGGCCAATTTTTCCCTAATCTCATTTATCTTGAAAGAGACGAAATAAATGCGACAAGCTATTGATATTTCCAAATTAATGCGTATATTTGCCGCAGAATAAAACTGTTATTGAATGAAAAAGGAACAATCAGCACAAGAGGTCTTTCTCAATACACTCACAAAAATGGGCATCAAATATGAGATTGACGAATATAATGGTAAAACCATCTGGTTCGATTACCTATACATGCAGATGTTATGTGCAGAAGAAGACAAGGACGGCAGGTACATCAATCTTGAGTATATTGATTTGAAAGAGCTTAGCGATGGTGAGGATGTTAAAAGGATGTATAGGATTATCAATAAGATCAACATGATCAGTAACGTAATCATTATATCCTGTATCAAAAGAACTCATTACAGAAGGAAGATCTTATTCATAAAAGAGATTCCAAACATCGAGGCCTACCTGCGGACTGAAATCCTGGGATTGATCCGTACTTATGAAATGGTGAAGGGTGAATTACAAGAAGAGCTAAAGAGGGAAAGCAAGAAAACTTTCAAGAGAGATCCGCTGGATAAAGATTCCACTCTGACAAGAGATCTGTTCATTAAAACCATCACAGATATGGATTGTCCATATGAGACTTGGGAGGTCGAAGAATCACCTTTGGAATGCATCGTCTTTGAGTTCCTAGGAGTAAAGTATCGTGCGAGATTTCTCGAATATAGCAGAGAAGTGATAATTGAAAACCATCATAACCTATACAGCATTGAACTTAGCGATTTGACCAAAGTAAACCAGTTGCGTGACATTATCAATAAAGTAAATCTGGATTATAATATTCCCACAACATATAATATCAACCACGAAACTGGAAAGATGGAGGTAGATGCCAGTTGCGTGATACCATTCATGGAAGAAATGCCCCAGTTAATCCACTATTTGCACTCCACGTTGGATCAACTCTCTGATGTAGGATACTTCATCAAAGATAAGATGGAAGAAATGGCTAGAGCTGAAGAGATTGAAAAAATGGGGTATTTGAATCAGGAACCTAATTGATATAAGAACATCACCACTACTCCTATTTTACGATCCCAAACTGCTTTAGGCGGGCAACTTTCTCTACAGGACTATTCTTGATAGTTCCTATAATCAGTTTCAAGTCCTCCGCATCCATCTTTCCTTTGTAATTACCACTCGACAACTTAGCCAACGGAGCGGTTTTCAGCTGAAGGCAGTCTACAAATGAATCATATTTCAAAAAGGAATACTTGCTTGACTTAATAGGCATATGATAATCTTTTACCAACTGGCTCATATGCTGGTTAATACGAGAATTAATAATGACACCACCATACACATTTCCTTCATTGTCAAAACCTAAAACAACAAAGAACTTTTTACGCGACTCGTCACCGCCTTTAGGTGTAACGCCATCGGTCTGGTCTAAGTCCAAAAGAAATACATCGCCAACATTAACTGTCTGTTTGACGATGTTCTGAAGTACGTTCTCTGGGATATTCATTATGCCAAGGCCTTATCTATTTCCAACTGATCAGCAATATACTGCAACATGGCATCATCGGCACCAGCCGCCTTTGCTATAGCTATATTGCTCATCAGATCGCCTTTCCCTTGATATGCCTCCTGCCAAGCAGCATCATGGGATTTCTGCTTAAGCTGATCGAATGTTAATCCTACATTCTCTCTGATGGACTCATCAAGGCACTCCATTCCAGACTTTGACAAGAAATCAAGGTCAGCCTCACGTTTAGCCAGAAGCACATTTGGTGCATCATCACCAGCAAAACGTGCTACCTGCTGAAGCATTTCAGGAAGTTCCTTGTCAAGTAAATGGCTGTTCTTTATAGCGTGATAAAGTTGGTCGGCAACGGGTCCATAATCGTATGCTCTGAAATCATCTGCTGTAATTCTACTACCCCACTTCACCAGATGCTTTTGCTCAGCAAAATAGAGAATCTTCAGCACATGATAGATGTCTGTACCCTTAGTTTTATTAAGGATATAGAGCATCACTTCTATCAGGCATTTTTTATCGAATTGTGTCATATCAATATCGTTTCTGGGTGCAAAGATAGTGTTTTTTCTCTAAATAGAGAAATATTTTAGGGAAATATTAACATTAACCCTAAAATCGGTTGAATGGTCACAAGTCACAAGTCACATTTAATGTTTTTTATTTGGTACCATTTGGGAAGGTGGAGAAAATGAGTTGGTGGAACAAATAATTCTATTAAATTATATATTATATTATATATATTATAATATATATAATATAATATATAATTATCAAGGGAAAAAAGTATCGTTCGAAAACAACCAAATGTGACTTGTGACTTGTGACCTTTTCTGAGGTTAGTGGGATCTGGGCAGATGCTCTATGTGGTATCATTATTTTACAAAATAGATGCTTAATCGAAGGTCGCCGGCGGAGGATCGGAGGAAACCCTGAGTTTGCCCGGAGGAAAGTGGAGTTTTCCTCGGAGGAAAGTTGGAGTTTGCTCGGAGGAAAGTCAGAGGAGCTTAAAAGGGGCTAAAATAGGGTGTTTTTATAGCCAATCATATGATAGTGGAAAATTCCCTACAAATTCTTTAATTTTGCAACGGACTTAGAGTCGCTTTGCAACTCAGTGGTTAGAGGTGAGAGGATTCCCGCTGACGCGCCTACCCGTAGCATTTGAGGGGTTAGAGAAAACCTAGCAAAGCCACTAGAGCACCTACGGTACTAATCTCTAACCACAAACCACTCACCTCTAACCTCTAAATTTTTAACCTTTTAAAAATTATTATTATGTCTAAGAAAGAAACCGCAAAGTTTATTGTACAGCTAATAGCATCAATCGCCACAGCGATACTCACTGCGCTGGGCGCTACAAGTTGCGTCGGAGCGTAAAGAAAAGCAAATCCCCAGCGGTTTGGCTGGGGATTGTTAGTTTAATGTAATTAGTCACCGAGGCCTGTTTGTGCGTCATGCGCCAACATAATCAAGCGGATTACGCTTAATCAAAAGCGGATAACGCTCAGGATGGCGCAGACTGTCAATTTCAAGATCAACATCAAGATCAGGCCACATGATGGCCTCGGGGCCTGACATCTGTACATTGAGTACACTACGAATTGGTGCATCCTGCATCCATGGAATGCGGTTATAAGACAGAAAATAATCGTGCCCTAACACAGAGAGCATAATGCCCTGCCCATTAATCATCAATACGCTTACCAATGTGCTCGCGGAATTGTTTTTTGAATTGTTCTGCATATTTCTCTACAATTTTCTTAATTTCATTTAACTTGTGCTCAGGAATGCCCGTATTCTTAGCTAGTTCTACCGTAGGCTCCAACCAGAATTTAGCTTCATGACACTCATAGATAGCGTGGATGTGCATTCGCTCTTCCTCGTTACTGTATATTTTGAATGTATATTCGCTTTCGCGATGAAATACTGGACTCATTATCTATTTCTATTTGCTGCGGCAAAGGTAAGAAGAATTTCGATAAGTTCCAAACATTTCGCAAGAAATCATAATCAACCCATGAAAAACACCGCGGAGGGGATGCCTTTGCGGCGGGAGGTGCGAAAACCTCCCGAGAGCGAAAACGTTGCTGCATCGGGATTACCAATTCCGGATTCGTTGCGAGGGGGCGTCATCGTCAGTACAGGCTTTCTTACTTTTCGGCGGGTGGGATCAGGTGGACATCGCACTGCGGGAAGGCGATGGTGATGCCGGCGGCGGTGAGGGCATCGTAGATCACCTCCTTGGCGCGATCCACATAGCCGATGCGCTCGGCTACCAGCACGTACTGCTTCACGTTGATGTCGACAGCACTGTCGCTCATGTTGCCCACGACCACATAGACACCGAACTGGGGATCGACAATCTCA